>ERZ650307.2145-NODE-2145-length-10881-cov-4.296047_pt1 | contig 10881 bp, 6 predicted proteins | sample MGYA00376243_ERZ650307 | MGnify/ENA primary metagenome ERZ650307 (study PRJEB26733, sample SAMN07839242) | wastewater metagenome | biome: urban; feature: artificial channel; material: waste water | place: USA: North Carolina | collected 2016-03-31 ... | reverse complement strand
GTTAAGCGGACAGCCTAAGACCAATAATTCCCGCCGTCCGGTGCCTCGTGCTACTCCTTCCGGCGCCGGACGGCTTCTCAACAATAAGTAGCACGCAACCATACCGATCCAGAGCCTTCCTGATTCTTGTCATGAGATTGTCGGTGAAACTGACCGGGAAGCTCCGGTGATGTTCAATTCGCTCTTCCGGCGTTGCCGTGGGGCTACTCTCAAGGATTTATACAGTCAGGATCCTGGACGCCCGACGGTTGTGTCGGATTCTTGTTTTATATGCATATATTGTTTACAATTTAATTATCCAAAAAAATAATCAATGTCCTCAAAGGAGAGACTATGACTAGCACCGGCCGCTTCACCTTGCCTAGCGAGGAGAATTTTGCGGAGAAGACCAAGGAGCTTGCCGAACTGTGGGGAGCAGACGCCATTCGTAACTCCGATGGCACGCATCTGGATGAGGCTGTGCTTGCCTTGGGCAAGAAGATTTACAGTGCGTATTTCCCGACTCGCGCGCATAACGAGTGGATTACGCTGCATATGGATGAGACGCCACAGGTGTATCTGCTGACCGATCGCATTCTCGCCGAATCGGATACGGTTGATATTCCGCTGATGGAAAGCTTCTTCGCTGAGCAGCTGAAGCCGAATCGTGATGCCGACCCTCACAAGTATTGGGAGGTTGTAGACCGCACCACCGGCGAGGTCGTCGATTCGGCGAACTGGACGCTTGACGCGGACGAGGACACCGTGCATGTGAGCGGCGTTGCCGCATGGCATGAGTACACGGTGAGTTTCCTGGCCTACATCATCTGGGACCCGGTCGAGATGTACAACCATCTGACCAACGACTGGGGCGACAAGGAACACGAGATCCCGTTCGACATCTACCATCCGGCCACCCGCAAGTTCGTGTTCGACACGTTCGAGCAGTGGCTTAAGGACAGCCCGCAGACCGATGTGGTGCGATTCACCACGTTCTTCTACCAGTTCACGCTCCTGTTCGATGAAAAGCGCCGCGAAAAGGTCGTCGACTGGTTTGGTTGCGCCTGCACCGTAAGCCCGCGTGCGCTGGATGATTTCGAAGCCAAGTATGGCTACCGCCTGCGCCCGGAGGACTTCGTGGACGGCGGTGCCTACAACTCCGCATGGCGCGTGCCCAGAAAAGCCCAGCGCGACTGGATCGACTTCCTCTCCGGCTTCGTGCGCGAAAACGTCAAGCAGCTCGCCGACATGTCCCACGCCGCCGGCAAAGAGGCGATGATGTTCCTCGGCGACCAGTGGATCGGCACCGAACCGTACAAGGACGGATTCGACGAACTCGGCCTGGACGCCGTGGTCGGTTCCATCGGCGACGGCACCACCACCCGCATGATCGCCGATATTCCGGGCGTCAAGTACACCGAAGGCCGCTTCCTGCCGTACTTCTTCCCCGACACGTTCTACGAGGGCAACGATCCGAGCATCGAAGGCCTCGACAACTGGCGCAAGGCCCGCCGCGCGATCCTGCGCTCGCCGATCAGCCGCATGGGCTACGGCGGCTACCTCTCCCTGGCCGCCAAGTTCCCGAAGTTCGTGGACACGGTGACCCATATCGCCAACGAATTCCGCGACATCCACGACCGCACCGGTGGGGTGGCCGCCGAAGGTGAGCTCAACGTGGCGATTCTGAATTCCTGGGGCAAGATGCGCTCCTGGATGGCGTTCACCGTGGCACACGCCCTGCCCAACAAGCAGACCTACTCCTACTACGGCATTCTGGAATCCCTGTCCGGCATGCGCGTGAACGTGCGGTTCATCAGCTTCGACGACGTACTCGCGCATGGCATCGATAGCGATATCGACGTAATCATCAACGGCGGCCCGGTCGACACCGCATTCACCGGCGGCGATGTGTGGACCAACCCGAAGCTCGTGGAAACCGTGCGCGCCTGGGTGCGTGGCGGCGGCGCGTTCGTGGGCGTGGGCGAGCCGAGCTCGGCACCGCGCTTCCAAACGGGCCGGTTCTTCCAGCTGGCCGACGTGATTGGCGTGGACGAGGAGCGCTATCAGACCCTTTCGGTGGACAAGTATTTCCCGCCGGTGGTGCCGGACCACTTCATCACCGCCGATGTGCCGGTCGACCCGGCGGCCCGCGAGGCTTGGGAGCAGGCCGGCTACCGCATCCCGCTGAGCGGCTGCGGCGGCGGCCAGTCCATCAAGCCGTTGGGCGGCATCGATTTCGGCGAACCCGTGCTCAACACGTATCCGGTCAATGAAAACGTGACCCTGCTGCGCGCGGACGGCGGCCAGGTACAGCTCGCGACCAACGATTATGGCAAGGGCCGCGGCGTGTACATCTCCGGCCTGCCCTATTCGGCGGCCAACGCCCGACTGCTGGAACGCGTGCTGTTCTACGCTTCCCACAACGAAGACAAGTATGCGGCCTGGAGCTCGTCCAATCCGGAATGCGAAGTGGCACACTTCCCCGAGCAAGGGCTGTATTGCGTAATCAACAACACCGATCAGCCGCAGAAGACCACGGTGACTTTGGCCGACGGCACCACCGAGGACTTCGACCTGCCTGACAGCGGTATCGCCTGGCGTGAAGCCTGATCCCACGTTTTGGAGAACGGACCCATCATGACTGAAAGCAATGAAGTTTTATTCGGCATCGCCTCGCATTTTGCGCTGGAAGGTGCCGTGACCGGTATCGAACCTTACGGAGACGGCCACATCAACACCACCTATCTGGTGACCACGGACGGCCCCCGCTACATCCTCCAGCAGATGAACACCAGCATCTTCCCCGATACGGTGAATCTGATGCGCAATGTCGAACTGGTCACCTCCACTCTCAAGGCTCAGGGCAAAGAGACGCTGGACATTGTGCCCACCACCTCCGGCGCCACCTGGGCCGAGATCGATGGCGGCGCATGGCGCGTCTACAAGTTCATCGAACACACCGTGTCCTACAACCTCGTGCCGAACCCGGACGTGTTCCGCGAAGCCGGCAGCGCATTCGGCGACTTCCAGAACTTCCTGTCCGAATTCGACGCCAGCCAGCTGACCGAAACCATCGCCCACTTCCACGACACCCCGCATCGTTTCGAGGACTTCAAGGCCGCCCTCGCCGCGGACAAGCTCGGCCGCGCCGCCGCATGCCAGCCGGAAATCGACTTCTATCTGAGCCACGCCGACCAGTATGCCGTCGTGATGGATGGGCTCAGGGACGGTTCGATTCCGCTGCGCGTGACCCACAATGACACCAAGCTCAACAACATCCTCATGGACGCCACCACCGGCAAGGCGCGTGCGATCATCGATCTCGACACCATCATGCCCGGCTCCATGCTGTTCGACTTCGGCGATTCCATACGCTTTGGTGCGTCCACTGCTCTGGAAGACGAAAAGGACCTCAGCAAGGTGCATTTCAGCACCGAGCTGTTCCGCGCCTACACGGAAGGCTTCGTGGGCGAACTACGCGGCAGCATCACCGCGCGCGAGGCCGAACTGCTGCCGTTCAGCGGCAACCTGCTCACCATGGAATGCGGCATGCGCTTTCTCGCCGACTACTTGGAAGGCGATATCTACTTTGCCACCAAGTACCCCGAGCACAATCTGGTGCGCACCCGCACCCAGATCAAACTCGTGCAGGAGATGGAGCAGAAGGCCAGTGAAACCCACGCCATCGTAGCCGACATCATGGAGGCTGCCAAGTGAGCCGTCAGTCGAACCATACCCGAACCAGCATGATGGGGGCCGAGCAATGAGCGATCAGCTGACCGAGATATACGCCAGCATCGACGCCCTAGTCGATTACGCCTTGGATCATCTCGACCTCGATCCACGCAACGCAGACTGGACCCGCAACCAAATCTTCGCCCTCTTCCGCCTAGATTCCTACCCCGGACCCAAAACCACAACGTCGGCGGCGTCAGTGTCAGACGTAGTCCAAGACATTGTTGGCAGCCGAAGCCAGGCCCCCTATGGCGAAAAGACCCCCGACCCCCTGCTCGCCGCCTTCCGCGCCGCCGCCACAACCGCCGGCCTTTTCAAGCCGGAGGAAGGCCCGGCCTACGCCGACACCATCATGGGCATCCTCTCCGCCAACCCCGCCGATCTCGACGACCGGTTCCTGCTCATCGAGCACAGGGACGGCGGCATGGCCGCCATGCAATGGTTCTACGACTACTGTGTGGCCAACAATTATGTCAAGCGTGCCCAGCTCGACCGGAACCCGCGCTTCGACTCGCACGGGCTGACGGTGACCATCAACCTCGCCAAACCCGAATTCAAGAACATGAAGAAGGCGGCGGCCGGCAACGCCGTGGCCGGCGGCTACCCGAAGTGCACGATCTGCCATGAGAACGAGGGCTTCGCCGGACGTGACAAGCGCACGCTGCGCACCTTGCCGGTCACGCTCGGCGGCGAGTCATGGTTCTGGCAGTTCTCGCCCTACGGCTACTTCGACCAGCACGGCATCTGCGTGAACACCGACCACACGCCGATGCATGTGGACCGCGACACCTTCGGCCATCTGCTCGACTTCGTGGACCGCTTCCCCGGATACTTCCTCGGATGCAACGCCGCGCTGCCTCGCATCGGCGGCTCGGTGCTCGCACATGACCATTACCAGGGCGGCGGCGAACTGCTGCCGATGCACAAGGCCGCCACTTGGGCCGCCTTCACACTTGCCGACTATCCGGACGCCGTGGTTGAAATCCTTGACTGGCCCGGCACCGCCGTGCGCGTGGTGTCGAAGAGTCGCCAGAGCATCATCGACGTATCCGACATCATCCGCGAGGCATGGGTCGGTTATGACGACGCGGCGAACGGCATCGCCAGCCATGACGCGGACGGCAACCGCCAATCCGCCCTCTCGCCCAGCGCGATCATCACCGAACGTGGCTATGAGATGAGTCTCATCTTCCGCAACAATGCGATCAGCGACGAGTACCCGGAAGGTATTTTCCATGCACACCCCGAATACTGGCCGGTCAAGCAGGAGCCGATTGGACTGATCGAAGCCCAAGGCCTGTTCATCCTGCCCGGACGGCTCGTCGACCAGCTCGGCATCGTCGAGGAGGCGCTCGCCGAAGGCCGCGATTTGCCCGATGAAGTCAGCGAATTCAGTCTCGAATGGGGCGAACTCGCTGAAACATTGGCCGGAAACCGCGACCGCGAGGCCATCCACCAAGCCGTACGTGACGAGCTCGGCAGCGTCTGCTACCGCATCCTCGGCAACACGGCCGTCTTCAAGCAGAAAGCCACCACGCAAACATTCCTCGAAAGTCTTGGTTTTGCCGCTAGGTGAAACAGGTCAAGTGAAGTAAGCTCAATACTGAAGGAAAACCGAAGGCAAGTCCTTCCAAAGGAGGAGATATGACTACTGTTCTGGTTACGGGCGGTGCTGGATTCATCGCCACCCACACCGACATCGAACTGCTCAACAAGGGCTACGACGTTATTTCCGTAGATAACTACGGCAACTCGTCGCCCGTGGCGCTTGAGCGCGTCGAGCAAATCACCGGCAAGCCGGTCAAGCGTTATGACGGCGACGTGCGCGATGAGGCGCTCATGGAACGCGTCTTCGCTGAAAACAACATCGACTGGGTCATCCACTTCGCCGGTCTCAAGGCCGTGGGCGAGTCCGTGGCCAAGCCGATCGAATACTACGACAACAACCTGTACTCCACGCTTGTGCTGCTCAAGGTGATGAAGAAGCACAACGTCAAGAAGATCATCTTCTCCTCCTCCGCCACCGTGTACGGCACGCCGAAGGAATTGCCGATTACCGAGGAGACGCCGACCGGCGGCACCACCAACCCGTACGGCACCTCCAAGCTGTTCCAGGAGCAGATTCTGCGCGACGTACATGTGGCCGATTCGTCCTGGACCATCGTGCTGCTGCGCTACTTCAACCCGGTCGGCGCACACGAGTCCGGCCTGCTGGGCGAAGACCCGAAGGGTATTCCGGCGAACCTCACCCCGTACGTGGCCAAGGTCGCGGTCGGCGAGCTCAAGGAAGTCCAGGTCTACGGCGACGACTACGACACGCCCGACGGCACTGGTGTGCGTGACTACATCCACGTGGTCGACCTGGCCAAGGGTCACGTGGCCGTTATTGACCACATCGACAAGGAAGGCGTGTTCGTCTACAACCTGGGTACTGGCCACGGCTACTCCGTGCTTGAGGTTATCAAGGCTTACGAGAAGGCCGCCGGTCATCCGATTCCGTACGCGATCAAGCCGCGTCGCCCCGGTGACATCGCCGCCTGCTACGCCGACGCTTCCAAGGCGGAGAAGGAGCTTGGCTGGAAGGCCGAGCTGACCATCGACGACATGGCCGCCTCCTCCCTCAACTGGCAGACCAAGAACCCCAACGGTTTCCGCGACGCGGAGTGATATGAGCAGATGAGCTCCCTCTGATGAGGGAGCTCATCTGTCGTTTATCACACAATGCGCCTATCGGCGGCCCAGCGGGTGAGCTCGGTGCGATTCGAAAGCTGAAGCTTTCGCAACACCGAGCTCACGTGCGTTTCGACCGTCTTGATCGAAATGAACAGTTCGGCCGCCACCTCTTTATACGTGTAACCACGCGCGATCAGCCGCATGACCTCCTGCTCGCGGGCGGACAGCCGGTCCAGCTCCTCATCATGAGCCCGTGCCGCACCATCAGCGCCGCCATCAGACCCCGCCGCCGGCACACCCTGGAAGGCCGAAAGCACAAAACCGGCCAGTTTTGGCGAGAACACGGCATAGCCCTCATGCACCTGCTTGATGGATGAAATCAAATCAGCGCCGGTAATCGTCTTGGTTACATAGCCCTGGGCGCCGGCGCGAATCACCGCCCCCACATCCTGCGGCGCATCCGAAACCGACAATGCCAGAAACACGGTAGTGGGGGAGTAGGGCCGCGATTTGGCGAGGATCTCGGCACCGCCGCCACCCTCGCCGCCGGGCACATGCACATCCAGCAACACCACCTGCGGCTTGGTCTGTGCGATCATCGCCACCGAACCGGGCACGTCCGCCGCTTGGCCGACGATATCGAAGGAATCGCGCAACGTGGCGATTACGCCCGCACGGAACATCTCATGGTCATCGACCACGGCCACACGAATCTTGGCTGTCTCGTTCTCGCTCATCGATGTTCTCCCTGCGCCGCTTTCAGCGCGATCGGCATATGCATTCTGACCTCGGTGCCCCAGCCGGCCCTGGACACTATCTCCACTGTACCGCCGCGCCGTTTGATGCGGCCGATAATCGATTCGCGGATGCCCAGCCGGTCGGGCGGAATGGCGTCCATATCGAAGCCTTCGCCATGGTCGCGCACGAACACTTCAACCATCGTGTCGCTGGCCTCGCAATACAAAGACACCGGCTCGCCGCCATGCGTGACCGCATTGACCAACGCCTGACGGGTGGCGTCCAGCAGCGCATCGGTCTGGGCGCTCGGCCGCGCGTCGCCCACGGTGACCACCTCAATCGGCTTGCCGTGCTCGTCCTCCACCTCGGCGGCGATCTGCTTCAATCCGGCTCCCACCGAACGATCCGATGTGGAACGTTCCTGATACAGCCATTCGCGCAGCTCGCGCTCTTGGCTACGCGCCAGGGCGAATACGGTGGTCGGTTCCTCGGAGTGCAGCTGAATCAGCGCCAACGTTTGCAGCACGCCATCATGCAGATGGGCGGTCATGTCCGCGCGCTCCTCTTCGCGCTCCTTCAATGCCTGCTCGTGGGTGAGTCGTTGCAGCATCGCGTTCGCCCACGGCATCACCGCCACCACGATACCGACGATCATCACGAATCCGCTGGCAACAATGCGTCGAGGAGAGGTGCCCCACCCAGGAATGCTGACATTATGCACATACAATGCCCATCCCATGAAAATCAGTGCGATGCCGCCCAACATAGACAACAGCTGCGTGCCTCGCGGACTAAGATTCATCCATGCCAGTGCGATGCCGCCCAACCCTACCAGCAGCGGAAACACAATCTGGACATCCGCACCGGTGCTGGTGAGCAACAGTCCAGTGGCCATCAACGCGAAACCGGCCAATGCCACGACGGCCGGTTTCGGAGCACGTTGGATGGCCTCGGACAATGATTCCGGTGCGGCAGCCGATTCGTCGTCATGAGCGGCAAGTGGCTGATTGCCTCGCGCAAGCGGCGCCTGATCAACGGGCACTGTGCGAGCCGCAGCCGCCACCGGGTCTCCGGCAGGCATGAACACCCACAGGAATACATAAGCGATGATGCCTGCGCCGTAGAGGACGGTCAGTGCGATGAACGCAATCCGAACCCATGCCACGCCGATGCCCAAGTGCAGGGCGATGCCCTTGCACACGCCGGTGAGCCAACGGCCCTGCCGGGGGCGCATCAACGGCATGCGCGCGGGCAGCAATGGTTCGGGAGATGACGTCATACTCCTATTGTGCCGCGCTCAGGGCGTTGCGGCCGGGGTTTTACCCGGTGTTCAGGGAACAATCAGGGTGTTCCCCGAGCGTTGTGGCAGTGGTCGGGCGGTGTAATGGAATCATGAGCAATCCAAACGCGAATCCATATCAGCCACAGCCGCAGCCTGGTCCGCAAAAAAACAAGACATCGCGACGCTTCTTCACTTGGGTGCGATCCAGTGGACTGGTTCGCGGCGATGACCGGTGGATCGGCGGCGTATGCAGCGGCATCGCTTTACGGCTTGGCTGGAGCCCCACATTAGTACGTGCGTTGGTGATTGTATGTACATTGTTCTTCGGTTTTGGCGCAGCTCTGTACGCACTCGGCTGGTTTCTGATGCCGGATGTACGCGATGGGCACATCTTGGCCGAGGACCTCATTGCCGGCCAATGGGACTGGAATTGTCTGGGATGCTTCCTGTTCCTCGCCGTGGCAATCGTGATTCCAGGTGCGGGGTGGGGTTGTATTGCGCTCGCCGCCTTAGCGCTATGGCTGTTGGCCAAAAGCGGCATTCGCCAGCAGGAAGGGTACGGATTCGGGGCATCTGCGCCGCGACCGGTTTCACAGCCTGTGTCATATCCAGCTCCACAGCCTGTCTCATATCCAGCCGCGCAACCAGTACCTCAATCTCCTTTGTATTCAGCTCCGCAACCTTTTCCACAACCTGTTTCACAACCTGTTTCACAAACCGCGCCTAGTGTTTCACAGCCTGTTTCACAGCCTGTCTATCAGTCGATGCCCAGCGCGATGCCAGGCACAGTGCCCGGCGCGATGCCCGGCACAGTACCCAACGGGCCGTTTGCCCCCGACCGTATGAATGCGACGGCCTATGCCCCCACCGAGTCCAAGCGCCGCAAGCCGGCGGGCCCAATCGTGGTCTTGAGCATACTGGGCCTTACCTTCCTCTCCTTTGCCGGTCTGATGGGACTGATTTGGGTAAACGACATGGGCATTATCGGCATTATGCGTCTGGGCACCATCTGGATTGCCGCAGTATGCATAGTGATGGGGCTGGTGGTCATCATTCTCGGATTCAGAGGACGGCGTACCGGTGGTCTGATTCCTCTCGGACTGGTTGCCGGTGGATGCGCGCTCTGCATGACCATCGTTTCAGGCACGTATGGCGTGTACTACCGTGATCTTGGTGCCAGCGGCATCAATACTGTTGTTTCACTGAGCCAATCTGTCAGTGCGAGAAACAGCGACGGCATGAACGATGTGCAAAAGGATGGCATCTTCGTTGCCGATGCCAGCGATGCCACGTTTGAAACATTGCAGCAAGGTGTGGCGTTCAGCGGTGAAAACTACAACACCGATCAGGCAATCATTGATTGGTCCGATTGGGACAAGACACATGGACCGCACACGGTGAAGATGCTGGATGGCAAAACTTCCATCAGTAATTGCCCGGTCGGTACCATCACCATAGCCGCAACACAGGCGCAAGTGCATATCGTTCTGCCGGATTCCTGCACTTACGCCTTCGGCACCGCCGACTCCTACTACTCCACTTCGAGTGACGTTGGCGGCAAATACGAGATGGTATACAACAACTACATGGGTCCAAGCTTTGTTTTCTTCGAAGCTGAAAGTGCCACCAATGGGCCTGATCACGAATGGTTGGATAAGGAATCCGCCATGCCGGACAACGGCCCAGAATTAAAAATCAATATTCCCTATGTGGTGGAAGCACGTGTCAACGTGGTGTACGCCTCCGATTGGGAAGGCTCTACGTTCCAGCCGCTTGCCGATATATACGACGGCAACAGTACAAGCAAGAACACAACCGAACAATCGGAATGATCAAGCCGTTGCAACTAGGAGATGGAATCATGACTGATGAAACCAAGGAATTCGCCTCCATCGAGGATGCGACACCGACCACGGCCATACCTTCCGAAACCGACGCGACCACCGCGACCACAACCATGGTGACCGTCGATGACCGAACCGATACCACGGTGCTGCCATCCGCAGCGGATGATGACGAAACGGCTGTGCTGCCCGTCCCCGACAATCATGCGGATGCGTCGGTCTCGGATGTGGATACGCAGGCAACAGCTGCCTCTCCATCGCCCATCGAACCAACCACAGATCGGATTGCCCTGGAAACAGTTGCCGATGCCGTGGAGGGAGATGGTGGGCCGATTCCATCTGCCGATGATGTGCCGATGTACGCAGCATCTTCAGCACGACCTCCCTATGGGCAGTCTCAGACCGCCGGCAAACCATGCCAGCCTGGGGGGAGCGCCAAGAACGTCCAGAATGCTAAGGATGTCAAGAGTGCCAAGAACATCCAGAAACAGAGCACCAGCGCGCCTACTGTGGTATTCGGACTATTAGGCGTGATTATCGGCGTGATCGCGCTGGTTTTCGGGTGCATATCTCCGGATCGGATGATTTCGCTGTTCTCGCCGAATCCGCAATTGCTTACGGCTATTATCT
>ERZ650307.2141-NODE-2141-length-10890-cov-6.423443_pt1 | contig 10890 bp, 9 predicted proteins | sample MGYA00376243_ERZ650307 | MGnify/ENA primary metagenome ERZ650307 (study PRJEB26733, sample SAMN07839242) | wastewater metagenome | biome: urban; feature: artificial channel; material: waste water | place: USA: North Carolina | collected 2016-03-31 ... | reverse complement strand
GCCCGCTATCCTGCAATGATCAAGCGTCCCGTACTCGACACCGGAACCACGCTGCTCGTCGGCTTCGACGCCGACCGCTACACCAAGGAACTCCTGAAATGACCGACAACCTCGTCCAACGCTTCCTGCTCGACGACCTCGACATCCGCGGCGCCATCGTCAAGCTCGACGACGTCTGGCGCGCCCTCCTCGAGAACCGCGACTACCCGCCCGCGGTGCGCGACCTGCTCGGCGCAACGGGCGCCATCACCACGGTGATCGGCGGCAACCTCAAGCAGCCCGGCCGCCTCACGGTGCAGCTGCAGGGCCACGGCCCGGTGAGCCTGCTGGTGGTGGACATCACCGAAGCCCTCAACCTGCGCGGCTACGCCAAGGCCTCGCCCGAAGCCGCCGGCAAGGCGGGCATCGCCGAGCTGGTGGGCGACGGCCAGCTGCTGCTCAGCCTCGACATGCCCGAGCTGCGCCACCCCTACCAGAGCTTCGTGCCCATCGACGGCAACACCGTCGCCGAGGTCTTCGGGCACTACCTCACCCAGTCCGAACAGCAGCCCGCCGCGCTGCACACCGCCTGCAGCGGCAGCGCCGCCGCCTGCCTGTTCCTGCAGAAGCTGCCCGACGCCGACAAGAAAGATCCGGACGGCTGGGACCGCATCACCCGCCTCGCCGCCACCCTGCGCGACGACGAGCTGCTGGGCCTGCCGGTCGACGAGATCCTCACCCGCCTCTTCCACCAGGAAACCGTGCGCCTCTTCGACGCCCGCGAGGTCACCCACCACTGGCCCCACGACTGGGACAAGGTGCGCAACATGCTGCGCTCCCTGGGCCGCGCCGAGCTCGACGCAATGCTCGCCGAGCACGGCGAGATCCTGATTCACGACGACCTGTCGAACCACGAATACCGCCTGGGCCCCGACGAGGTGGCGGCCCTCTTCACCGAGCCCTCCGCCGAGCCCCGCACGCTGCATTGATCCTGGCCCGGGCTTGCCCAAAACCCTTCTGAAACGTAGACTTACGCGGTTTTTGTCCGCGCACACCTCATCCATGGCCGACCCAAGCCTTCAGGGCAAACTGATCGAGTTCAAGGGCGCCAGCCTGGCCGTCATGACCGCCAGCCTCCGCGACACCGACGCCGTGCGTCTCGCCGATGCCCTCCACATGATGCTCGGCGGCATGCCCGACTTCTTCGCCGGCGAGCCGGCCATCCTCGATTTCGCCCAGCTCGCCAGCGCCCCCGAGCGGGTCGACTGGACGGCCATCCTCAGCCTGCTGCGCCGCTACCAGGTGCAGCCCATCGGTGTGCGCCGCCTGCCCGAGCACCTCATCGAAGGCGCGCGTCGCGCCGGCCTGGCCGTGCTCGGCAGCGACGATCTCTCCGGCGAGCGCCCGCTGGGTGCGCCCCAGGCGATGCCGCAAACACCACCGCCCGCGCCGGTGGCCGCGCCGGCAAAGGGCGCGATGGCGGTGGGGTGGTTGTGGGTTTCCACTTTCATGATGATGTGGGTGTCTTCTTCGTGAAAGCGGTAGGCTTGGTTTTCAGCGGCGTTGGGATAAAAGCGTTCGATTTTTGCGCCTTCAATCACGGAAGAATTGTCTTTATAAGCCACCACTGTGCCCTCGGGGTGGGCTTTATGGGTGTCGCGTATCATGCCGAACAATGATTTCGGCTGCACTTGGCCGTCGAGAATAAAATCGGCATTGAAAATTTTGTGGCGGCAATGCTCGGAGTTGGCTTGCGCAAACATCATCAGCTCGACATCGCTGGGGTTGCGCGCCAGAATTTGATAGTTTTCCACCAGATAATCGATTTCATCGGCCGATAGCGCCAAGCCCAATTCGCGGTTGGCCTGCATCAAAGCCTCTTTGCCGGCGCCCAACACGTCTACCGTGTTGAAGGTTTGTGCCTGCGGATGGGCAAACAGCGCCGAGGCCGCTTGAAAATCGGTCAGCACGCTTTCGGTCATGCGGTCGTGCAAGAGCGCCGCCCATTGCTGTTTTTGCGCTTCGGTGAGCGCGCCTTCAATCCACACCGCCATACCGCGCTCGATGCGTTCGATGTTATCCAAGCCGCAATTTCGGGCGATGTCGGTGGCTTTCGAGGCCCACGGCGAAATGGTGCCGATGCGCGGGGCAATCAAAAATAAATGCAGGCCTGCTGATGCTTGCGGTGTTTGCTCAACACTTTCGGCGGCCAGCAAGGCCTGCAATTTTTCAATACTTTCAGCATCCGGCGCATCGGCGCTGCCTGCAAAATACCAATATTCGCTCTTCAGCCCGGCGGGAGGCAGGCCGGCGGCAGCGGCTTTTTGCAATAATTTTTCAACACGGAAATCAGACAAGGCAGTAGCGCCGCGCAAGGGCAAAACAACAGACATAAATTCGGCTCACAGTGCGGTTGGAAAGAAGTGCGATTGTACGCCGAATCCGCCTTTTCTGCTAGGGGTATTTTATGCAGAAAGTGTGCTTCAGACGGCCGTTGTGCCTTGCCGCAACAAGGCTGAAAAGCCCGTATGCAAGCCGATTGTGTAAAGCGGATGTTTATGTTAATTTCACCTCATCAGCAACCGATAAGCCCAACACACAAGGAGGCCGTATGAAAAAAATAGAAGCCATCATCAAACCTTTCAAGCTCGATGATGTGCGTGAAGCCTTAACCGAAATCGGCATCACCGGCATGACGGTGAGCGAGGTGAAAGGTTTCGGCCGCCAAAAAGGGCACACCGAAATTTACCGCGGTGCAGAATATGCGGTGGATTTTCTGCCCAAAGTCAAACTTGAGCTGGTGCTCGCCGATGCCGATGTGGAACGTGCGGTGGAAGTGATTGTGGAAGCGGCGCGCTCGGGCAAAATCGGCGACGGCAAAATTTTTGTGTCGCCCATTGAAGAAGCCGTGCGCATCCGCACCGGCGAGCGCTCCGATGCGGCTGTGTGAAAATCGTGATCAACAGGCCGTCTGAAAGATAACCGTAGATAACCGGCTTTTCAGACGGCCTGTTGCAGATAAAAAAAAGGGTGTGACCACGGTCACACCCTAAACACACACACATCAAGAGGAAAGAGATACAGCAGGTAAATCAGTTTTTCGGGGCTTGGTCGGCTTGTTTTTTCACCCAGAAAAATAAAAAAGTGGCAATCACAATCACAAAAGCAATGGTGATAAAAGATAAAATGCCCACAGGCGAGGCGAATAATTCTTTAAGCAGCTCCATAATCGTTCCCTTTAATATTTTGTTATTGCTGTTGTTGATGCGCTTTTTGCAGCGTTGGTGCGATTATAGATAAAAACTGTGTTCCGGCTTTGATACAAGTCAAGGTTGGCACGGTTGGCGGGGAAAAGCTTGAAAATGAAGCAGATAGAGGCAGGTTAAGGCGGTTTAAGCAAAATCGGCTCAGATAAATATCTGAGCCGATTTTGATTTTACTGAGGGATGATTCAGACGGCCGCTTCTGTAAAAGCATCGGAGAAAAAAGCATTTTTGGGCAGGCCGCGTTCTTGCTCGAGCACTTGCTGCGCGCCCATGATCATTTTGCTCGAGCCGCAGGCATACACTTCAAAGGCCGATAAATCGGCATAATCGGTCAACACATGCTGCTGGATGTAGCCGCGCGCACCCGCCCAGCTTTCAGACGGCCTCGATAACACCGGCGTGAAACGTGCATCGGGCAGCTCGGCAATCAAATCGGCGGCTTCTTGCAATTGATACAGATCCGCTTCATGGCGCGCGCCCCAATAAAGGTGCACAGGTCGGCGGCTGCCGATGGCAATCATGTGGCGCAACAGGCTTTTTATCGGCGCAAAGCCGGTGCCGGTGGCGAGCATGATCACCGGCTTCTCGCTCTCTTGCAGGGTGAATGTGCCCAAAGGGCCGCGAATGCGCAAAATGGCTTTTTCTTTCACGCTGGCCGCTTCGCCAAACAACATATTGGAAAACAAACCGCCCTCGTGTTTGCGGATATGCAATTCCAAAATATCGGCATTGGCCGGATGATTGGCCATCGAATAGCTGCGCACATGGTTGTCGCGCAGCAGAATATCAATGTATTGGCCGGGCCAAAACACAAAAGGCGGCGCTTTGGGCAGAGCCAGCTTGAGCAGCGCCACATCATGGAGAAATTCGATGCCGGCCACGCGCGCGGGCAGCGTTTTTACCGGTGGCGCACCGGCACCGTTGTAACCCGCCACTTTCAGCGCCACATCGCTTTGCGCCGTGCTGCAACACATCAATATTTTGCCCTCGGCCATCTCTTCGCTGCTCAGCGCCAATTCGGCATGGCTGCCCTGTTGCACTTGGCCGGAGAGCACTTCGGCCTTGCATTGGCCGCAAATGCCGTTTTGGCAGGAATGGGGCAGATTGAGGTTTTGGCGTTTGGCCGCAGCCAAAATCGGCTCGCCGGTTTCAACGGTGAAAGCGGTGTGGTCGGGGGCGAGGGTAACGGTATAAGGCATAATTCGGAGCAGGCTGGCGGAAAAGAGCCGATTATAGCGAATTTTCGCGTGTTTTGCTGGCTGCGCAGTAGCCCGAACGGGTTTTCTACTTTAGAATAAGCGCTCTTTATATTTAAGATAATACAAGGGAGCAGAGCATGAAAAAAACCTTATTGGCCGCCTCGCTGGCGGTGTTGGGCTTGAGCGCCTGCGGCAGCCTCAACGACAAAACACCGTATGAAATGGCGCAAATTTCGATGGCGCGCAGCTTGAAGCAAGATCACAGCTACAATTTCCAAGGCGAAATGCGCGCTTATTTGAGCAAACCGCAAGAGGGCGTGGCGCCGGAAACCGTTTCGGCAAACCGGCAGGCACAAGCCTTGGCTGATGAAACCGCCGCTGCTGATGAAGCCATTACCGCCGCAAGCGCCGCCGCAGCGGCTGCCGATGCCGCAGCGGCAAGTGATGCTTCGCCGGCTGAAACCGAGCAGGAAGCCGCCGCCGCCATTGCCGCCGCACAAGACGAAGCCGCTGCCATGCAGGCTTTTATTGATGCTTATGCCAGCAATATGGGCGGCAAAATGGCAGATTACCTGCAAGAATATCCGGCGCTGGCGCATTATATTGCCAATGGCCGTCTGAAAGTAGACGGTGCATTGGATTTGCGTGCAGAAAAAATGGAGCTCACGCCTGAATTGGTGCTGCAAGGGCGCAATGAATACACTTCGATTAAAGTGCCGATGCTGTTCGACGGCAAAGACATGAGTGTTACCGTCGACACGCCGGCGCTGGTGCCGGTGGTGCTGGGCTTTTTCACCGACATGCCGATGCGCGAGCGCCTGATTCACGAGCCGATACGCTTCACCCTCAGTGATGAAGATAAAAAAGGCCTGCCGCTGCGCAATGCCATGAATGCCTTTGTGCAAGCGGCCTACAGCGCTTACTCAGCTTTGCCGCCCGAAGCCTTCCGCTTGAAAGAAATGGACGCTTTCGGCAAGCAAACCGGCAGCCGCTACCGCGTGGAATATTCGATGAACACGGCCAACAGCCGCCTTTATAATGAAGCGCTGTTGCGCGATTTCCTCGCCAAACTCGATGAGTTGGAGCGCACCACACCCGAAGCCGGCGCTACGGCTGAAGGCTATGAAGAAGTGCGTGAATTTGCCCGCCAAAGTTTAGAGGCCAATCAAATGTTTGATGCCGACAAAATGCTCGGTAGCCCGATGTTTACCAGCCTTTATCTCGACCGCAAAGGCCGCCTGCTCGGCCTGCGCCAATACATGCAGCTCAACGGCAGCAAAGCGCAGGCGTTGAATATCGATGCGGGTGTGAAGCTTTTCAACTACGGCAAGCCGGTGTTTGCATTTAAGCCGCAAAATGCCAAAGTGATTGAAATTGCCGATTTGATTAAATCCGTCAAAAGCCAAGATGCATACGGCTTGTCCGCTATTGACGGCTATGCGGACACTGCGTATGACAGCGGCGATGTGGAAGACATCGAATTGCCGCAAGCGCCCAATGTGATTGAAGAGCATGTGGTGGGACGCAAAGCTTCTTAAGCGCGTGTTTTCTCGGCCACAAAAATGCCGTCTGAAAGTTTCAGGCGGCATTTTTATGTTAGGCATATGAATGACGCCGCAAAAAGCGCGGCGTGCGCACCCAAAGTCAAATATGGTGAATGCAAGAAAAAGTGGCACGGAACGCCATTTTACAACGGCGTAGGTTGGGTTGATAAACCCAACGTTTCAGACGGCCTGTGGATTTGTTGGGTTTACAACCCAACCTACCTGCCGTATCACTTTTTTGTGCATTCCACTATAGTACGGCAAGGCAAGACAACGAAGTTAGGTTATTTTTTTGGATTGGTATCAGACGGCCTTCAGCTGGGCACAGTGTTGAGCCACAAAGCCGAAATATGCCTTTTTGTTTTTTGAACTACATTTCCATAATGTTTTCAGACGGCCTCTGCATGGAAACACTCAGGCCGTCTGAAAGCTTTATTTCGATTCGGCTTCAAATGCCATCGCCAGCGAATTGATGCAATAGCGCTCGCCGGTGGGCTTGGGCCCGTCGGGAAACACATGCCCCAAATGCGCATCGCAGCGGCGGCAGCGCACTTCTTCGCGCACCATGCCGTGGCTCAAATCGCGCACGCGGTAAGTGCTTTGCGGCTCGGCTTGCTCGAAAAATGCCGGCCAGCCGCAATGGCTGTCGAATTTTTGCTGTGATTTAAACAATAAAGCACCGCAGCAGGCGCAATGGTAATCGCCCGCCGCATCGAAATGGTTGTATTGCCCGCTAAACGGACGCTCGGTGCCCGCTTCGCGGGTGATGTGATACACATCGGGCGCCAGCTCGGCGCGCCATTCTTCGCTGCTTTTTTCAATTTTATCCATGTTGGTTTCCTCTGCCTTATAGGCTTTTTGGGTATGGTGGGTGCGGCCGTTTCGAATCATGGCACAAAGCACACTGCAAAACTTTATTTTATCCACAAGCCGCAATTCAAGCGCTCTGATGATTGTATCGGTGAAAGCGGCTGAAATCCAGCTTTGCCGCCGCCCGCCAAATCGCGCATAATCGGCCTATTTCCTTACCCACCTGCCGCCATGCTCTATCTTTATCAATCCAACCGCCTTGAAAACCTCGCCCGTGTGTTTACCGGGCTGCAAAAGCTGATGCCGCCTGAAAACCCGCTGGCAGCAGAAGAAATCGTGGTGCAAAGCCAAGGCATGCGCCGCTTTTTAAACCTGCATCTGGCCAAAGAATTGGGCGTGGCGGCCAATTTGAAATTCAGCCTGCCCGCCGGCCTCACCTGGCGGCTGATGCGCGAATGCCTGCCCGGCCTGCCCGAGCTGAGCCCGTTTGCGCCCGAAGTGATGCGCTGGCGGCTGCTGGATTTGTTTCAAAGCCAAGCGTTTCAGACGGCCTCTGAATACGCAGCCGCCCGTGCCGCGTTGCAAAGCTATTTGGCCGGCGGCCAAGCGGCGGCTTACCAGCTATCGGGGCAGCTGGCCGATATTTTCGACCAATATCTGGTTTACCGGCCGCAATGGATCAGCGCCTGGCAGCAAGGCCGTTTGCTGGAGCTGGGTGAAGATGAAATCTGGCAGGCCGAATTGTGGCGCTTTCTTGATGACGGCAGCAGCAACGCGCCGCACCGCGTGGCCATGTGGCAACAGCTTTTGGCTGCATTGAGTGCCGATAAATTGCCGCAGCGCTTTTTTGTGTTCGGCATCGCCACCATGGCGCCGATGTATTTGCAGCTTTTAGAAGCCGTGGCCGAGCATTGCGATGTGCACATTTTCGCGCTCAACCCAAGCAGCGAATATTGGGGCAATGTGATTGAAGCGGCGCAAATCCTGCAAAGCGGCGACGACATTGATTTGAGCCAGAGCGGCCACCCGTTGCTCGCTTCGCTGGGCAAGCAGGGGCGCGATTTCTTCGATGCGCTCGCCGAAGCGCACATCAGCGAAGAGCGCAGCTATTTCAGCGATGACGCGCAAACCGCGCCCACTTTGCTGCAACGCTTGCAACACGATATCCAAACCCTCAGCCTGCCCGCTGCCAAGCCCGATGATGCGCCGGCCGACAGCTCCATCCGCATTCACGCCGCCCACAGCCCTTTGCGCGAGTTGCACATTTTGAAAGACCAATTGCTCGCGCTTTTGGCCGAGCACCCCGATTGGCAGCCGCACGATATTGCCGTGCTCACCCCCAATATCGAGCCCTACAGCCCCTATATCGAAGCCGTGTTCGGGCAGGCGCAAGGCGGCGCGCAGGCTTTGCCCTATTCGATTTCCGACGTGAAGCTCAGCCGCCGCCAGCCGCTTTTGCACGCTTTGACACAAACCCTCGCCTTGTTGGAAAGCCGCTTCGAAGTGGATTATCTGCTGCCGCTGCTGGAAAACGATTTGGTGCTGCGCCGCTTTGCCCTCAGCCGCGACGATTTGCCGCTTTTGCACGACACCATCGCCGCGCTCAACGTGCATTGGGGCTTAGACAGCACCATGCGTGGCGAATTCGGCGCAGCCAGCAGCCTCTTTACCTGGCAGCAGGCGCTGGAGCGGCTGATTTTGGGCTGGATGCTGCCCGAAAGCGCGCACCCCGTGTGGCAAAACATCAGCGCCTGGCACGGCGACCCCAATCAAATCGCCGTGTTCAGCCGCTTCACCGCGCTGCTGCGCACCCTTGCCGACACACAAAAGCGCTGGCAGCAGCCGGCCGATATTGCCGCTTGGTGCGAACGCGTGCGCTGCCTGCTAACCGATTTATTTGCCCCCGACAGCAACGACCAACACGCCTTGCAGCAAATCGAGCAAGCGCTGGCACGCTGGCAGGCAGAAGCCGAATTGGCGCACTTTGGCGGCCATCTGCCGCAACACATCGTTATCGAGCACCTGCAACACTTTCTCAGCGGCCAAAGCCAGGCCGGATTTCTGCGCGGCGGCATCACTTTTTGCAGCATGGTGCCCATGCGCAGCCTGCCTTTTAAAGTGATTTGCCTGCTCGGCCTCAACGATGGCGATTTCCCGCGCAACACCAAAGCCGCCGCCTTCGACCTGATTGCCCGCCACCCGCAAAAAGGCGACCGCGCCCGCCGCGACGACGACCGCTATCTGTTTCTCGAAGCCATCATCAGCGCGCGCGAAGTGCTTTATTTATCCTATCTCGGCCGCAACATCAGCAACGACGAGCCGCTTGCCCCCTCCGCCCTGCTCAGCGAGCTTATCGACACACTGGCCGCCATGGGCGGGCAACGCAGCAGCGAATGGGCCGCCAAACATGTGGTACAACACCCGTTGCAAGCTTTCTCACCCCGCTATTTCAGCGCCGATTCCCTTTCAGACGGCCTCATCAGCAGCCGCAGCGATTACGCCGCCGCCCTCAACCAGCCCCAAGCCCAAACGGCCGCCTTTTTCAGCGCGCCGCTAAACGAAGCCGCCGGCGATGCCGTGATTGCGCAAGAAAACTTTCTGCGCTTCTGGCGCAATCCCGTGCGCCATTGGCTGCAACACACCCTCAGCTGGCACGCGCCCTATGCAGATGAAGCCTGGGATGCCGCCGAGCCTTTCGACCCACCGCACAGCAGCCGCATCACCGAAGCCTACACCCAAGCGCGGCGCACGCACCAAGATTTCGGCCAAACCGCCAGCCGCCTGAGCGCCGAGAGCCTGTTGCCCGAAGGCGAGCTCGGCCACTTGTGGCAGCAGCAATTCCAAGCCGCCGCCAAATCGCTCGACGGCGAATTATTGGCCAGCCCCAAGCTGCCGCCGCAGCCCTACCGCCTCAGCTTGGGTGAAAACACGCTCGAAGGCAGCCTCGGCCACCTGCACCAACACGGCCAGATTTATTTCCTCAACCGCACACCTTCCGCGCCTGACATGCTCGCCTATTTGCTGCAACACCTGATTTTCTGCGCGGTGCGCCCGCACGAACACCCCGAATACCGCACCCATCTGCTGCTGCCCGGCCAAAGCCAAACCCTGGCCGACATTCCTCAGGCCGCCGCGCGGGCGCAATTGGCGCAATGGCTGGCCTATTTCCGGCTCGGCCAAAGCCGTCCGCTGCCTTTTTTCGCCAAAACCGGCCTTGCCGTGGCCGAAGTGCTCAGCAGCAACAAAGCCGACAGCCTCGAGCGCGCGCAGCAAAGCGCCCGCAGCGAATATCACGGCAGCAAAAAAAGCACCGGCCAGCGCGACTATATCGAAGTGGATTTGGTGTTTGGCCGCGACAGCGTCGAGCCGATTGACACGCCGCTATTTTGGAACCTGCTCGAAGATTTGCTGGTGCCGCTGCTGCAAGCTTTGCAGGCAGAAGCCGCAACTGCAGATTAAGGAAGAGATAAACCTTGCCCCGTTTTCTTTCAGACGGCCTATAATCAAGCCGTTTGAAACCACCCCGCACACAAGGAAGCAATATGAGCATTTTAAAACTCACCGACAACCTTTATATCGCCCCGCAGCTCACCCAGGCCGATACCGCCGAAGCCGCACGGCTCGGCATCCGCAGCGTGATTTGCAACCGCCCCGATGGCGAAGAGCCCGGCCAGCCCGATTTTGCCCAAGTGCAGCAATGGCTGGCCGCCCAAGGCATCGATGATATGCAGCATCAGCCCGTGGTGGCACCCGCCATACAGGCCGATGACGCAGCCCGCTTCAAACAGTTGCGCGAAAACAGCGCCGCCCCCGTGCTCGCCTATTGCCGCACCGGCACCCGCAGCGCATTGCTGTGGGGGCTGGAGCAAGCCGCCGCCGGCATGCCGGTGGCCGAAATTATCGCCGCCGCACAGCAAGCCGGCGTGGATTTGAACAATTTCACCGAACGCCTGCAAGCTGCCGCTCATACCGATTCAAATAAACCCTTATAAATATTGCATGCAAAGGCCGTCTGAAAACCTTTCAGACGGCCTGTTTTATACCAATTCTAAAAAATAACCTTACAAAATAAAAGCAGTTCGGCAGCATCAT
>ERZ650307.2140-NODE-2140-length-10890-cov-15.645962_pt1 | contig 10890 bp, 14 predicted proteins | sample MGYA00376243_ERZ650307 | MGnify/ENA primary metagenome ERZ650307 (study PRJEB26733, sample SAMN07839242) | wastewater metagenome | biome: urban; feature: artificial channel; material: waste water | place: USA: North Carolina | collected 2016-03-31 ... | reverse complement strand
CGTTTTACGAATTGGACAAAAACCTCGGATTTATCCGAGGTTTTTTTATTTATATAGATCTACATATTTCTAAGATGCTTTTCTTATATTTTTTTAGTATGCTAAACCGTTTACTTGATTAGCTTTGTGATATGTCATCTGTTGAAACGACCCCAGTTCAGGGCATTACGCTTTATAGTCATGCAGATGATTTCCGCTCACATTGGATTCGCTTTTTACTCGCTGAAAAGCAGATCAAATATCATCTGATTATCACTGATCATGAAGATGAAGATTTGGCTGATCTCAACCCCTACAATCAACTTCCTATGTTGATTGAACAAAATCTAAAACTTTTTTCACCAAATATCATTAGTGAATATCTGGATGATCGCTATCGTCAAAATAAGCTTTATGCGGATGCTCCAATGGCCAGAGCGGAGCAACGTCAATATATTTGGCGTTTTGAACAAGATTGGTTCAAGCTTGCAGATCAAATGCTTAGACATACCGATACGCTGAACCCGCAAGAAAAACAAAAAGCCCAGAAAGAACTTAGAGATACGCTTATTTCGCTTACCCCATTATTCCAACATTTTCCTTTTTTTATGTCTGAGACGTTTTCAATCTTAGATTGTATGCTCGCACCAATTTTTCTTAGATTAAAAAGTATGGGAATTGAACTTCCACCGCAACATTGCCGACCTATTTTTTTATATTGTCATCGTGTTTTCAGTCGCCCATCTTTCATTAAATCAATGACAGCTCAAGAAAAAAACAGCTACAATGATTTAATTCCTATGATTAAATAAGCTTGTAAATTATGTCAGATCAATTAAATGTTACACCCACACGCCCTTATCTTGCACGTGCCATTTATGAATGGATTTGTGATAACCAATTGACGCCTTATTTACTCGTTGATGCAACACAACAACACACAGATGTTCCTCAACAATTTGTAAAAGATGGACAAATCGTTTTAAATCTGGCACCCCATGCAATCCATCAATTTCATATGGATAATGATGCTATTTCATTTTCAGCCCGTTTCGGTGGGGTCGCAAAAGATATTTATGTACCTATTCGCGCTGTTTTAGGGCTCTATGCTAGAGAAAATGGACAAGGTTTATTTTTTGATCCAAGCGAATATGGCGATATTCAAGAGACTATCGAAACTCCAATAGAAGATAAAAAGCAAGAAGCCGAACCGAATAAGAAAAAACCTTCTCTTAGGATTCTAGATTAAAAGCGAGGAAATGCACGATGGCATTTGACTTAGTTCAATACTTTTCTGAACAAATTAAACTTCAAAAACCACAGCTCTTTGATCAATACTCATCAAAAGAAAGACTTTATTTTATTGATGAAGTGAATATGCTTGCTCTTGGACAGTTGGTCAGTCTTTGGAAAAAAGATAATCAAAAACTTTATCAGGAAATAAAAACATCTGATCCCCTTTATATCCAAGGAATAGCTAGACATCTTACAACCTCTGCATATAATCAATCCGCTTTAAGCGCTTCTGAGTTAGAGTCAAGTATTTCAGAAATACTCACTTTACAATTCGCAGAATTAAATCAATTAGACCAAACAGGTAGCTTTGGTCAAACAGGTTTAAGTGAGCTTCTCTTAGGTCAAATAGAACATTTATCTGGACAAGCAGAAGATTGGGTTTGGTCAACCAACCAACTCACTGAACTTTTAGGTTCAAAACCAGTCATACAGCAAGAAGTTTCTCTAGAGACAACGATACAGGAATTTAATCAAATGGTACATCAAGCACAACATACTGAAGAAATTTCAACTCCAGAACCAACTACACCGACATGGTCTTTTATTATTGCACCTGTAACAGCACTTATTATTTTATTATTTTTATATTGCAGCTACATTCAGCTGACGACTATTTAACCATATTAAAAATGATAAAGAAAGTATATTACTTTCTTTATCAAATACTTACATATATTTAAATCATACTAAAATAACAGAAACTATATGATTATAAAGCTTTACATTTGTTTACAATGAAAAAAATAATTTAAACCACCCTATTTTTTTGACAAAAATCACATTAAATTTAAATTATTATCTTTAATTGGCATTTTAATTTGTTTATTTGACAAAAATTATCAATGATTAGCGATCCTGTGATTTTGATACTTTTAAAGTCTTATTGATTTAATAAAAGAGTTTCCTATAATGAGATCAACTGCTTTTGAAAAATAATCTAAAACAAAAGCAGGGAATATGGATTCATAAACAAAGATACGTAAGTAGAGATAATATCATGGCTAAAATTTCACTAGAAAGCTTGACAAATATTGATGGTTTTGTGGCAGCGGCATTAGTAGACACTGAAAGTGGCTTAGCGCTTGCAACTCAAGGCGGGGGCGCACTTGATTTAGAATTGGCGGCTGCGGGTAACACTGAGGTTGTTCGAGCAAAACGTCGTGTTGCAAACTCACTCAAACTTAATGATGATATTGAAGATATTCTAATTACACTTGGTAAAGCATATCACCTAATTCGACCATTAGAGAGTAACGGAAATTTATTTCTTTACCTTGTATTAGATCGTAGCAAATCAAACTTAGCAATGGCACGCCACGAATTAAAAACGTTCGAAAAAGAATTAGACTTTGCTTAATTAAAATCTTAAGTTTTTTTTAAATTAGACTTCTTATATTTATTTTAATTATAAAAATTAGAATTATAAGTTGACAAAAACAACTAAACATGCGAAAAGACATTTTTGGTTAACCGATGTTTGCACATGCCACGGATTGTTACCGTCCCACTCAGCTTAGAACAGCGTGCACAACTAATTCTCCTGACCAAGCATGCAGCACATTGGCGTGAAAGACAACGTGCCCAAACTATTCTCTGGCTTTCCGAAGGTAAAACTGTTGCCGAAGTTGCTGCGTTACAAGAGCGTATCCCAGAAACCATAAGGCTACAACGCCGACATTGGGAGCTACATCAGTTTGAATCGATTCAAGAAGGTCATCGCTCAGGCCGTCCCAATACACTGACATCAAACTATCAGGCTCAAATCTTAGAGTGGGTCAACACAAGCCCACTCAATGCAGAACAAATCCGAGTCAAACTGCATGAAAAACACGGTGTGTCCGTGTCTGTTGAAACTATTCGCAAGTTTTTGCGAGATTCAGGCATGGTCTTCAAACGCACCCGCCACAGCTTGAAAAAAAAGAGACCCGACCGCATTTGGACAAGCGCAACAGCAAATTGAAGCATTACGTGAGCAAGCGGCACGTGGTGAAATTGTATTGGGCTATGTCGACGAAACAGGATTTTCGGCTACGCCAGATAACCGTTATGCATGGACAAAGATAGGCGATGTTCATGCGGTTGATGCTGTAAGACTAAAGCGAGTTAATGTGATGGGTTGTCTCCTGTCAACGGGTCATCTGATCACCAGTTGCCTACAGGAGTCCGTTAACAGTCGCTGGTTTTATGCCTATTTGATGGGTGTAGCAGCACAGGTGAAACGCAGCTATCAAGTTCCTTTGGTGTTGATTGTTGACAATGCCTCGATTCATCGCAGCAAACAGATGGTAGATTGGCGCAAGCTTCTTGTACAAGAGTATTCAACGACTTTGTATTTTCTACCTGCGTATAGTCCTGAGCTGAATAGAATTGAGATGGTTTGGAAGCAGATGAAGTATAACTGGCGGGATTTTAAGGTAATGAAGGCAGATCAAATAGAGCGTTGGGTTGGGCAGATTTCAAAGGGTTTTGGTAATGAATACATGTTTACTTTTTAGTTGATACTTATAACTATCTATTTTTTAAATGAAGATTACTTTTCTAGTTTACAAACACCAGGGCATTTCACATCTGCAATTTACTATAGAATTGCCATTCCATCTATATTACAAAATAGAATAAAAAATGTTCTTTATATTGATGCAGATGTTCTATGTGTTGGTAGCTTAGAGGCTTTTAACCAAATTGATATTTTCGACTATTATATAGCAGCAGTTGAAGATCTAGGAATGACACGAGAGGATGTTATGGCTCTAGGTATTTCAGGTAAATACTTCAATTCAGGTGTAATGTTTATAAATATTGAAAAGTGGGTTAATGAAAATATTTTTGAAAAATTTATGGTATTGATTAATGATAGAATATTTAAATACCCTGATCAAGATGCATTAAATATATTATTTAAGAATAAAGTTTTATACATATCTAGTTCTTTTAATCATTTTAAAGAAAAAAATAGTTGTCAGGCTAATCTCATTCATTACGTTGGTTGGTTAAAACCTTGGTCAATGGCTGCAGATAATAATGAAAAATACTTAGAATACTATAGAAAGTCTCCATTTAATGAGATACCTCTACAAAATCCAAATACTTACAAGTTAGCTAAAATGCTTGCTAAAAAATATAAAATAAATAAAAGATATAGTGATTATGTTAAATGGTATTTTATATATATATTCATGAAGACTAAATATAAATTTAAATAACCAAAATTAGTCTAACAAATAGAATTAATAATTAATAGCTAATATTTTTTAATTTTTAAAAATCCACTTGAAAAGGCTTATTCATTTAGTAATAAATAAGCCTTTTCAAATAATTAAAAAATTTATTTTTTTAATTCCAATACAGCTAAAGTGAAATTCAATCTTGAAGATTTTTCAAAATAACTCCTCGCTTTATTCATATTTTTATCTAAACCATTAAGACCTTTTTTATAACTTATAGCCATATTATACATAGCCGTAGGTGATTTAAGATCAGATGCTCTTTTATAAAAATATATGGCTTTTTTATAATCTTTATTAACTCCTATACCATTAGCATATATTACTCCTAAATTATTTAGAGCTTCTGGATTATTTTTACTACCCGCACTTAATAATAAACTTAGAGCTCTATTATAATCTATTTCAAATTTACCACCTCTTATTAGCATAAGAGCAAGATTGTTTTTAGCAGATTCACTACCTAAACGTGCTTGATCTTCATACCATGATTTTGCAATTTCTAAATTATTAAATGTACTAAAATCATTCTCTAAATACCATCCTTTAATATTTTTATCGACTTGAAAAATTTGACCATTAGTATCTGGTGAAAAATTCATTTTATATAATATTTCGTTTGGAACATTATCCAAAGAAACTCCACCTGCATTATTTTTCATAAACTTAGGAAATAATTGGGAATCCCCCAGAGGCCCTAAAATCAAGAAAAACAAAGAATAAATAAATATTTTATTCTTATAAGCTATAAGAAATTCTTTTATAGATGAAAAATCTATTTTTTTAGATATAACTAAGTATATTGTCAATATAAAAATATTAAAAAAGAATAAAGATACCCATCTATAATAATCAAATGCAACAAAAGATAAAGCCAATGGGCTAGCTGAAAGAATATAATATATATAATTATCTTTATTAATAATTTTTTTAAAGAAAATTAAAAATGGATAAAACAAAGCTAACAAAATTAACAACGGTATATATGTTCTATTATTTACAAAAGAATAAAAATTAAAAATTAAATTATCAGTAGTATTTAAAACTGTTGTTCTAACAGCATAGATATTAAAGCCTCGATAATATTCATATTTATTTATTATTTTAGTAGCATGATTGATATCAATTTTACCTAAAAGAGAAGTGAAAATAATACTAAGTAATGATATTAAAATCAAAAATATTAATTGTTTTTTAGAACCATAAGTTAGATAGAAAATAGATAAAATTAATGGCATAAATATCAATAATGTAGCTTCATGCGATAAACCACTAAAAAATATAATTAATAATATAAAAAAAGATATGAAATATTTGTTTATATTTCCAATCATTAAAATTACGCATAACGTGACTAAAAACTGAACTATATAGTCAAATTTTCCTATTAAAAATAACCACTGAGGAATAAAAAAAGAAAATGACATTAAGGAAAAAAAGTATAAATATGTGCTTTTATTACTAAAACCTAAGACTTTAAAAGATTTTTTAAATAGATAAAAGAAAGAAAAATAACAAAGTAATAGAAAAATAAAACTTATTAATCTTACATTTTTATAATTATTACTGATATTAAATTCAGATAATAAAAACCCTGGTAAAGCTCTTCTCATGAAACCATAATCATAGTTGAACAACCATGATGTATAAGTATACTCTCCTACTCTTATATTAAAGTCGAAAGATGCACTTTCTAAATAAATAATTATAGCTAAAATTATTAAAGCTATAAAAAAACCAATAATACTTTTTGATAATTTAGACATAATTAATTTAGATAAAATAAAATAAAATAAAAGCTACTAATAGTCCTACAGAAATTCCTGCTAGAATCTCAATTTTAGTATGTCCCATACGTTCTCTTAACAGCTGATACTCCGGATCATCTTTAGCTAACTTATTGATCTCTACAGCATGCTTTCCAACTGCGCGTCTTAAACTATTCGCATCCAACATCACAATAAATGCTAAAGTAAATGCGACACCAAAGGCAGGTGTATCAATACCTTCTTTAAAGGCAATTAAAGCAGCCATACTGCTGACGATGGCACTATGATTGCTTGGTAAGCCACCATAACCAATCAATCCAAAAGCAAGTTGTTTGGCCTTAATTGAGTTAATTAGAAATTTTAGACAGCCAGCAACTAGCCAAGCTAAAAATGGGGTAATAAGGTAACTATAATAATTCACAAAACAATCCAAGATAAAATTAAGCTGGCAATAATGTCCAGATACAACATGCAATCCACAATGCAACGGTTAATAATGTTTGCCAATCCTGCACGATCACGTCTGTCGGAGATTCCCCACCTTTTAAGGTTTCAACGATAAACCAGTAACGGAACAACCCAAACATCACGAAAGGAATAGTGATAATCAGTTGTGGTTGTACTTCCATGACATATAAACTATAAAAGACGATCGCAGTGATAGCAGACATTCCCGCAAAGCGGTCAATCAGAGGAACTGAATAGTGTTCAAGTACTCCACGTCCTTGCGATCCACTCTGTACCAGCTCCTGACGACGTTTAATTGAAGCTAGATAAAGTGAGATACTCAATGTAGTGATAAACATCCAGTGAGAAACGGGCACTGCAAGGGCTACAGCACCAGCATATACACGTAATACAAAGCCAAAGGCCACAATAAAAATTTCAATAACAGGTTCATGCTTCAGTTTGAAGGTATAGGCCCAATTCAGCAGTAAATACACCACAATCACGTAAATCACCTGAGGTGCAACAAACCAAGCAAACCCTAAGGCAACATAAATCAAGACCAATAAAATAATTGCACTTTGGGGACTAACCTGACCAGAAGCTAAAGGTCTTTTCTTTGACTTTTCAGGGTGAGCTCTATCTTTTTCTATGTCTTTTAAATCATTAACAATATAGACTGCCGAAGCAGCTAAACAAAATAAAAATGCCGCAAATAGTACGGAATAAATAGACCCTAATTTTAAAAATTCGCCTGCAAAGATTAAAGGTGCAAAGACAAAACTATTTTTTAGCCATTGTTTAGGCCTTATCAGTTTAATTAGCCCTGGGATTTCTGCTAGAAAAGACCGATTTTGTGCTATATCATACATTTGTTTTTCAACGCTATTAACTATAAATGATTGATTCGGTTAAGCTCGCAATGCTTTATACAGCATTTGCTATAATTGCTACGTTTTGTAACATTCTAGCACAGGATATTTTCAGTTATGTTTATTCTGGACATTTTTACATTTTCATTTCAATTGTTATCGGCACAGGTGTTGGTCTAGTAATTAAATATGTGCTGGATAAAAAATATATTTTTAAATATAAAACACAAAATACGAAACATGATGGAAAAGTTTTTATGCTCTATACCATCATGGGTATCTTTACTACTGTCATTTTCTGGGGTTTTGAATTCGGCTTTCACGCGGCTTTTGAAACCAAAGAAATGCGCTATGTTGGCGGTGTGATTGGCTTGATGATTGGCTATCTTTGCAAATATTACTTAGATAAACATTTTGTATTTCGTACGGTTAAAGCATAAATGACAAAGATACAAGCCTGGGGCAGGCTTTCTCACACAGAACATCAAGTTATTCCTTTAATAACCCCTTCTCAAACATACAAACAAATACAACACTGCACCCATCCTGGTATCGCCCATGGTATGGGACGTAGCTATGGCGATGTAGCATTAAATGGCAATGGTGTTTTATGGCTGACTACAGCCATGAATCATTTGATTTCTTTTGATTTAAATACAGGGATTCTACACTGCGAAGCAGGTACCACCTTACAAGATATTCACCGTACACTTATCCCTCAGGGTTGGATGTTACCTGTAACACCAGGAACACAAATGATCACTGTTGGTGGGGCAATTGCTAACGATGTACATGGCAAGAACCATCATGCTTTGGGATCTTTTGGTGATCATGTCCTGTATATCAAACTATTGCGCACTAATGGCGAAATTATTGAATGTTCAAAATTTGAAAGGGCTGATTGGTTCTATGCCACCTTAGGTGGGATTGGTCTAACTGGAATAATTTTAGAAGCAAAAATTCAATTACGCTCTGTTCAAAGTCCCTGGATCCACTCAGAAACAATTCCCTACCACAATCTAGATGAATTTTTTGCACTATCAGATTCATCTGAAACCGATTGGGAACACACAGTATCTTGGATTGATTGTATGAATGGTGCGAATGCCAAAGGACTTTTTGCACGAGGTAACCTTTCCAGTGAACACACTCAAGTAGAACCTAAAATTAAAGATAAGACGTTCCCAATCACTCCCCCTATTTCATTGGTGAATAAACTTAGCTTACCTATCTTTAATTTTGCCTATTTTCATGGGAACTCTCTAAAAAAACAGCCCAAAAAAGTACATTACGAACCATTTTTTTATCCTTTGGATGCTATGCATGAATGGAACAAAATGTATGGCCCCAAAGGGTTTTATCAATATCAAAGTGTGGTGCCGAAAGAAATCGGTAAAGAAGTTACTCAAGAAATGCTAAATGCCATTAAAAAATCAGGCGAAGGTTCATTTCTAGCTGTATTAAAAACCTTTGGTGATCGTGAGTCTGGGGGGATGCTGAGTTTTCCAAAGCATGGAGTAACGTTAGCATTAGATTTCCCTAATCGCGGCACAAAAACGTTAAAACTATTAAATGAGCTGGATCACATCGTCCAGCAAGCACAAGGACGCCTTTATTTAGCCAAGGATGCCCGTATGCCAAGATCGCTATTTGAAACTGGTTATCCACGCTTCAATGAATTTCAAAAATATCGGGACCCAGGCATTAGCTCTGAAATGTCCCGTCGTCTATTAGGGGCTTAAATGTCAAATCAACCAAGAATATTAATTGTAGGTGGAACCTCTGCTATTGCTGAACACTGTGCCAGACTTTGGCTTAAGCAACAGCCTTGTGAAGTTATTCTAGTAGGACGAGACCAAAACAAACTACAACGTGTTGCCGATGATCTTAAAGTTCGTACACCACAAGCAAATATCCAATTGCAGACCGTCGATTTTTTGAATGCTACTGCAATTCAGGATTGCATCAATGCCATTAATCAACAGGGGAAAATCGATACGGCCCTGATTGCCCATGGCAATTTACCTGATCAAGATCAATGTCAAAGCGATCTACTCCAGTGCCAACAGGCAATCGAAGTCAATGCACTTTCACCAGTACTATTTACTGAAATTATTGCTAAACATATGATTGAAAATAATCATGGGAAATTGGCAGTGATTGGTTCAGTAGCAGGTGATCGTGGTCGTAAATCCAATTATGTATATGGTGCATCGAAAGCACTGATTGACAGATATCTACAAGGGTTACAGCATCGTTTAGCCTTAATTGACTCTCAAGTAACAGCGACCTTAATCAAGCCTGGTCCAACAGCGACGCCTATGACTGCTGGAATATCTGGCAAAGGAAAGCTTGCTTCACCTGAACAAGTCGCCAATGATATTGTGCAAGGAGTTGATAAAGGTAAATTAACAATCTATACCCCAGGTAAATGGGCAATCATTATGGCGATTATCCGAAATTTACCTTTCTTTTTATTTAGAAAAATGGACATCTAAATTATATAGGTAACTTAAAAGCTCAATATTATATTGGGCTTATTTAACATAAAATCTCTTATACGAAATTCATCTGTAAGCCCCCAAAAAAAGCGAGGATTTTCTCCTCGCTCTTTTACTCAACAAATTAGAAGTTATATTTTAATTGAGCATTTACACCATTAAAGCCATCAAACGCATTAACGTGTGTATAAGCTACTTCTGCAGCTAAGTTTGGAGTGAAGTTATAGCCAGCTCCAGCTTGAACGATTAAACCTGAATCATCTTCGCTAGCTGAAACTGTATAACCTTGATAAGTAGCATCTACATCGAGGTCAACACGTGCATAACCTGCCATACCTTTAGCATAGAAGTTGTTTGCTAAAGGATATTTAGCAGTTAAGCCAATACCATAGTATTGAACATCGGCATCAGTTCTTACACCAAATTCTTCTAAATCGCCATCGAACTCGATGTCATTTACAGATTTATTCCAGAATACTTCAGCACCAACATATTCATTAAATTGCAAACCACCATTCAGGCCTAGAAAATGTACATCAACATCATCGTTATTTAAAAATGTATAGCCAGCACCGACATATGGCTGAATTGCTGTACTACCAGCATTTGCTGTAGTTGCTGCGATAGCCCCAAGAAGTGATACTAAAAGCAGTTTTTTCATTGTATATCTCATGAATATTGAATTTATATAAAAACCGATAAATCATTGATTTAAAGGATTTGTATATATTGGAAATATAAATAAAGATTTGATGTGGTTCTAGGATTTTAGACCACGCCTATAAGTGATAATCTACTCCCC
>ERZ650307.2135-NODE-2135-length-10910-cov-5.808752_pt1 | contig 10910 bp, 8 predicted proteins | sample MGYA00376243_ERZ650307 | MGnify/ENA primary metagenome ERZ650307 (study PRJEB26733, sample SAMN07839242) | wastewater metagenome | biome: urban; feature: artificial channel; material: waste water | place: USA: North Carolina | collected 2016-03-31 ... | reverse complement strand
AATAACGCCTTTTGAAAAGTTGATACTGGCCATATTTTCAGCTGGAGCTGTCTTTTCTACTTTAAAATACAAACCTCTAAAATAGTCTTTCAATGCTGAATTTGTAGTTAATTTACCACTAGGAGCATTTAAAATTTTAGAAGTAAAAAAAGAGTTACTCAACTTTAATCGCATTGCAGGAGCTGTACGAGTAGTCGTTGTCTTTTTGGTCTCCTCATCAGTAGTCTTTTCAGCGATTTCTGTTGGATCAAAGTAAAAAGCATCATTCTCTTTTACATCAGCTGCATCATTAAGTCTACTACCTATTTTCAAGGCATCAAAATCATTTTTTTGATTGCTATAATAAGCTTGTTTTTCCTTAAAATTGGTTTCAGGATCTAAATCGCGCATAAAATAACCAGATTCATAAATACTTAATCGAAATGGCGCTTTCGAAGTTCCATAAATCGAATCCAATTCATAGGTTTTAATGCCAGTAGTAGTACTAGTATTTGTAACAGTACTAAAATAAGGAATATTCAAAACAACACTGTCCATAACAGCATTTGCTCCAATAGTTGGATCAACAGACACCAACTCCACTTGAGTAGCAAAACTTGCAGTAGTGGTACCAAAAGCGGCATTAGTATACATCCCTAAAGTATTAATAGGTAAATTGTCTGATTGAATAGCTCCTGTACTTTGATTATACGCTTTTACAGCATAATATTCTTTCCCTAATTCAAAATTATTATCACCAATCAAATCTTCTCCAACAACATTGTAGTCTTTGTCACAAGAAAAAAACATAAAAAAACTACAAATAAAAATTAACTTCTTTAAGAAAGCCGTATTGTACATAAATTGTGTAAAGTTAAATTAAATCACCTCATTTGAATAGAAATTGGTGTACGCCTCAGCGAAACCATCTTTCGGTGTGAAAGGTAAAAAAGGTTTATTGGAAGATTCTATAAATTTTGTTAAACTTGGAGACAAACTATCCGAAGCGATTATTACAGCATCAGAATTGAGAACGGCTGTTTTTAAAATGTTTTCATAATTTGGAAGTTCTAAATCCGCAATGGCCTCGTGCGGAACCCCATCAAACTTGACTTTATTAATCATTTCTACATCTAGAGTCTCAGAAAAAGATTCAGCATAAACCGAGGTAACGATTTTTGTCTCAGAAAATAATGCCTCGTTTTTATAATAATGTTTCATATAAACCGGCAACATCGAAGCTAACCAGCCGTGAACATGAATAATATCCGGAACCCAATTTAACTTCTTAACGGTTTCTACAACACCTTTGGCAAAAAAAATTGCGCGTTCATCATTATCAGGATACATCACACCATCTTCATCAGCAAAAGTTGCTTTTCGCTTGAAGTATTCATCATTATCAATAAAATAAACCTGAATTCTCTCTTTTGGTATAGACGCAACTTTTATAATCAATGGCATATCTAGGTCGTTAACGACTAAATTCATCCCCGAAAGACGAATAACCTCATGCAATTGATGTCTTCTCTCATTAATATTTCCATATCTCGGCATGAATATTCTTATTTGTCCTCCTTGATCATTAATCATTTTCGGAACGTCGTAAGACATCAAAGAGACCTCATTCTCAGCAAGATAAGGAACAACTTCAGATGACACGTATAATATCCTCTTATCTTTCATAGCAGTATTTACTTTTTGTATTGGCAATAAAAACGTTGCAAAATTACAAAATTTTATGCAGTTATGGACTAAAATATTAAGTTTGCACCTAATTTTAATAAAATGATCATGCAAATTTTCAATAAAAACATCGCTTTAAGAGAATTCTTGGCAACTGTTACGACCAACAATTCTACTATTGGTTTTGTACCAACGATGGGAGCACTGCATGATGGTCATTTGGCACTGATGAAACAGTCGTTACAAGAAAACGACTTTACCGTTGTTAGTATTTTTGTAAATCCAACACAATTCAACAATCCAGAAGACCTAGCCAAATATCCAAGAACACTTGAGGCTGATGTAGAAAAAATGAGAATTTTAAATGATAAAATTATCGTTTTTGCACCTACAGTTGATGATATTTATGAAGGAAAAACAACCGCTCAATCCTTTGATTATGATGGACTAGAACATCAAATGGAAGGCCAATTCAGACCGGGTCATTTTGATGGTGTCGGCACAATTGTTAAACGCCTTTTCGAAATTGTAACTCCAACGAAAGCCTACTTTGGAGAAAAAGATTTCCAACAATTACAAATCGTTAAAAAACTTGTTGCCAAATATGAAATTCCTGTAACCATTGTTGGCTGTCCAATTTACAGAGAACAAAGTGGGTTAGCTATGAGTTCTCGAAACGAAAGGTTAACACCAACCGAGAGAAAAGAAGCCGCTATAATTTATGCCATTTTAAAAGAAGCAAAAAGCAAATTTCAAACACAAGAGGCTGAAATCGTGGAAGATTGGGTTAAAAATGAATTCAAAAAACATCCCTTATTCGAATTGGAATATTTCGTTATTGCTGACGAATCTACACTTTTACCTATCACTTTTAAAGAAAAATCCAAAAATTATCGCGCTTTTATTGCCGTTTTTGTTAACAATATCCGTTTGATTGACACGATTACATTAAATTAATTACCTTTGCCAAATGCAAATTCAAGTAGTAAAATCTAAGATTCATCGAGTAAAAGTTACAGGTGCCGATTTAAATTATATCGGTAGCATTACTATTGACGAAGCCTTACTAGACGCCTCTAATATCATTGAAGGAGAAAAAGTTTCTATTGTAAACATTAATAACGGTGAGCGTTTTGAAACCTACGCGATTAAAGGCGAAAGAAATTCAGGTACAATAACCTTAAATGGTCCTGCTGCTAGAAAAGTTCAAAAAGACGACATCATTATCATCATTTCTTATGCGACTTTAGAATTTGAAGAAGCCAAAACATTCAAGCCTTGGATTGTTTTCCCCAACGAAAACGACAATTCCCTCACTTAAATCCTTTTTTAGTCTACTATAGATTACACTATAAAAAGACACAAGATTTGCTTTTATCTATCCTAAAAGCAACTAATATATGCTATTTATTCATCAAATGAATTAAAATAGTATCTTGCTATGATTTTATTTCAACCCTAAATTAGACCCCCTACATCATGAAAAAGGTATTTTTTTTGCTATTCTTTTCGATAGCTATTTACGCACAAAACAAAACTGAATCTTTTGACTCAGAAAAGCTTTCCGAAAAGCGAGAAATTACGATTAGCCTACCTCCATCATACGAAAAAAACACTTCTAAAAAATATCCAATACTTGTACTTTTAGATGGGGACTTCTTGTTTGACCCCTTCTATGGCGCGATTACTTATGGAAGTTATTGGGATGATTTTCCAGAAACAATAATTATTGGCATTCATCAAAATCATAACGATGAGCGGGTTGACGATACAGAATATGATGATGCCCAAGGGCTTCCTGCCGAAAAAGGAGCAGCTTTTTATGAGTTTATAGGTCAAGAATTACTACCCTATATTGAAAAAAAATACCGCGTAGCTCCGTTCCGAATGATAGCTGGACTTGATACTACGGCTGGTTATTTGAACTTCTTCCTTTACAAAGAAAATCCAATTTTTAACGCTTACATCTCGTTAAATCCTGATTTGGCGCCACTTATGGAAAAAAGAGTAGCCGAGCAATTAAGTGCAGCAAAAAGCCCTGTCTTCTACTATTTATCTACAAGTGAAGACGAAATCAAACAAATAGCAGAGCCTATTAAAATGTTGAATGACAACATCAAAAAAGACAACAATCCATTAGTCAATTACAAGTTTGAGTCGTTCAAAGGCGCCGGACATTATTCACAAACCTTGTATGCTATCCCGAGTGCCTTGCATCAAATATTTGAAAGTTACAAACCCATTAGTTCATCTGAATTTAGTAATAAAATCGCCTTATTACCTTCTGGTTACGTAGATTATTTAGAAAAAAAATACAGCGTTTTAAACGAAGCTTTACATCTTGACGTTCCGATTAGAATTAATGATTTCAAAGCTATTGAGGCTGCTATTCTAAAAAATAATGCTTTTAGTGAATTGGACCAATTGGCTATTTTGGCCGATAAGTATTATCCAAAATCAATGCTTGCAGAATATGAATTAGGCTTAATGTATGAAAAACAAGAGGACTACAAAAAAGCTATGAAACGCTACCAAAATGCCTCACAAATGCAAGAAATAGGAGCATTAACCAAGACTATGATGCTAGAGAAATACGACTTAATGCTAAGCAAAAATGCACCTAAAAAATAATGGCTAAAGTAAAAACTACCTTTTTTTGTCAAAATTGTGGCGCTCAATATGCCAAATGGCAAGGACAATGCAATTCGTGCAAAGAATGGAATACCATTGCAGAAGAAATTATACAAAAACAAGAGAAAGTAGCTTGGAAAAGTGAACCTGTTTCTTTGAGTAAAGCGCCACGCCCGTTGCGCATCAACGAAATTGATTCAACAGCCGAAATTAGATTAGACACCACTGATGCGGAATTGAACCGTGTTTTAGGAGGTGGAATTGTTCCTGGTTCCTTAATTTTACTGGGCGGAGAACCGGGTATTGGAAAAAGCACACTACTACTCCAAATTTCGTTAAAATTGCCTTATAAAACTTTGTATGTTTCTGGCGAAGAAAGTCAAAAGCAAATTAAAATGCGTGCGGAACGCATTACTCCCAATGGAGACAATTGCTATATTTTGACAGAAACCAAAACACAAAACATCTTTAAGCAAATCGAAACGATGCAGCCTGAGATTGTAATCATCGATTCTATTCAAACGCTGCATACGGATTATATTGAATCGACTGCTGGAAGTATTTCTCAAATTAGAGAAACCACCGCAGAGTTGATTAAATTTGCCAAAGAAACTAACGTTCCCGTGATTCTTATTGGCCACATCACCAAAGATGGCACAATTGCAGGCCCAAAGATTCTAGAACATATGGTAGACACCGTTTTGCAATTTGAAGGCGATAGAAACCACGTTTACCGTATCCTTCGCTCACTAAAAAACCGTTTTGGCTCCACTGCTGAAATAGGTATTTATGAAATGCTGGGCAGCGGCTTACGCGAAGTTTCAAACCCCTCTGAAATATTGATTTCGCACAAAGACGAACAACTCTCTGGAACCGCAATTGCTACAACGCTAGAAGGTATGCGTCCTTTAATGATTGAAATACAAGCGCTTGTAAGCACCGCTGTTTACGGAACACCTCAACGAAGCACAACAGGGTACAACGCCAAACGACTAAATATGATTTTGGCTGTTTTAGAAAAAAGAGCTGGTTTCCGATTAGGGGCCAAAGATGTCTTTTTGAACGTAACAGGAGGCCTTTCGGTCGATGACCCAGCGATTGATTTAGCTGTGGTTGCTGCCATCTTATCTTCAAACGAAGACATTCCTATCCATAAAGATTTTTGTTTTGCTGGAGAAGTAGGGCTTTCAGGAGAAATTCGTCCCGTGAATCGAGTTGACCAACGCATACAAGAAGCCGAAAAACTGGGTTTCTCAACTATATTCGTTTCAAAATACAACAAGATTGCGCTTAAAAATACCGGGATTCAAATTCGGTTGGTCACAAAAATAGAAGATGTAGCAGCCGAACTCTTTGGGTAACTCAAACCCCTAGCCCTGATGGAAGCGGCATCCTTTTATACTAGAAACCCTTTCAGTTTTATTTACTGAAAGGGTTTCTAGTATAAAAGATATAGCGTACAGCAGGATAAAGCTCCTAAAAATTAGGCATCTCCATTATGAAAAGCTTTTTTATTGAAAACAATTAAGATTCCTACACCCGTTGAAATGGCCACATCGGCTACGTTGAAAATAGCATTGAAGAACGTAAAAGGTCTCCCTCCAATGAAAGGCACCCATTCTGGCATTGGAAAATCTTTGATGATAGGAAAGTAAAACATATCGACCACTTGTCCGTGAAACCAAGTTCCGTAAGGCTCTTGAGAGAACATAACGGCCAATTGCTGATAACTGTCATTAAAAATAACACCGTAAAAAACAGAATCTATAATATTTCCTAATGCTCCCGCAAAAATCAAGGCAATCGCCACGATAAGATAATTAGAGCTTTTGTGATTACGCACGGAATCCCATAACCAATATCCAATTCCTGCTACTGCAAAAATGCGGAAAACGGTCAAAAACAACTTACCGTATTCGCCAGGAAGTTTAGTTCCCCAAGCCATTCCTTCGTTTTCTATAAAATGAATTTTGAACCAATTGAAAACGGTTACTTCTTCGCCTAAAACAAAATTTGTTTTGACATATATTTTAGAAACTTGGTCAACAAGTAACAGAATAAAAATAAGGAAATAAGCTTTGCGTAATGACATTATAGTATTTTTAGTGGGGCAAAAATAGACAAATTCAAAAAAAGAACTCTAAAATAAAAATTAAATTCCAAAAAAGAAATTCCAAATCCCAACTAAGAAGTTTGGAATTTGGAATTTAAATTTTAGAATTTAGATAGTTATCGTTGCAAATTCTTAGCTTCGATACTCATAGTTGCATGAGGAACGATTTTTAGTCTTTCTTTGCCAATTAATTTTCCTGTTACTCTACAAATACCATAGGTTTTGTTTTCAACACGGAAAAGAGCGTTTTTTAAATCACGCAAGAACTTTTCTTGACGAATGGCCAATTGTGAATTGGCTTCTTTAGACATCGTTTCGCTTCCTTCTTCAAAAGCTTTGAAAGTAGGCGAAGTGTCATCAGTACCATTATTTAAATCATTCATATAGGCACTTTTTATCAAGTCAAGATCCGCTTGTGCTTTTTCTATCTTTTCTTTGATTATCTGTTTGAACTCTGCTAAATCAGCGTCTGAGTATCGTGTCATTTCCTCGATCATAGCCTAAATTAATTTAATGGGTTGCTTAATTCTTTTTGGTTGGGTTATTTTGTTATCGTTAATTTTGTTTTAATGTCATCGAATTCAATTTCTATGCCATTCTCTAAGCTTTCAGCAAATAGCAATTCTTCTGTCAATGTTTCTGACTTAATGTAGCTTTCATTGGCTAGAATTGCTTCTTGTAAAACAGCGTGATTTTGAACGTAAACCTTCACTTTATCAGTAACCTCGAAACCAGAATCTTTACGGATATTCTGAATACGATTTACTAACTCCCTAGCAATTCCCTCTTTTCTTAAATCGTCAGAAATGGTGATGTCTAATGCTACTGTTATACCATTGGCATTGGCTACTAACCAGCCTTCGATGTCTTGCGAAGAAATTTCTACATCCTCTAGAGATAAAATTACGTCTTTTCCTGAAATTACAATACTTAAGTTTCCTTCCTTGTCTAATTGGTTAATCTGTTCAGGAGAAAAAGACTGTATCTCTTTGGAAATCAGACTCATATCTTTTCCGAATCGAGGTCCAAGGGCCTTAAAGTTAGGTTTAATTTGTTTTACCAATATGCCTGAAGCATCGTCTAAAAGTTCGATTTCTTTGACGTTTACTTCGGCTTTTATAAGGTCGGCAACCGCTTCGATTTCAGCCTTCTGAACCGCGTCAAGTACTGGAATCATTACCTTTTGGAGAGGTTGGCGCACTTTGATCATTTCCTTTTTACGTAGTGACAACACTAGTGAAGAAATGGTTTGTGCCTTCTGCATTTTACTCTCTAATGATTTATCAACAAACTTTTTAACTGAAACGGGGAATTGAGCCAAGTGTACTGACTCGAAATTCTCTGTTCCTGTTGCTTGTGTCAAGTCTTTATACAACTTATCCATAAAGAAAGGAGCGATTGGTGCACTCAATTTTGCTATGCTCAACAAGCAAGTATAAAGTGTTTGATAAGCAGCAATTTTATCTTGCGCATATTCGCCTTTCCAGAAACGACGTCTACACAAACGCACGTACCAGTTACTCAAGTTTTCTTGAACAAAATCAGAAATAGCACGAGCGGCACGAGTTGGTTCATATTCAGCATAAAACACATCCACTTCTTTGATCAACGTATTCAATTCTGAAATGATCCATTGATCAATCTCTGGGCGTTCTTCTAAAGGCACCTCAGCTTCTGCATAACTAAAGCCATCGATATTCGCATATAAAGCAAAGAAAGAATAGGTATTATACAAAGTACCGAAGAACTTACGACGCACCTCAGCAATTCCTTCAATATCGAACTTCAAGTTGTCCCAAGGGTTGGCATTCGAAATCATGTACCAACGCGTAGCATCAGGACCATATTCTGATAACGTTTCAAATGGATCGACAGCATTTCCTAAACGCTTGGACATTTTTTGTCCATTTTTATCCAAAACCAAACCGTTGGATACCACATTTTTGTATGCTATACGATCGAAAACCAAAGCACCAATGGCGTGTAAAGTATAAAACCATCCGCGAGTTTGATCCACACCTTCTGCAATAAAATCAGCTGGATAATCTGTATTTTGATCTATTTTTTCTTTGTTTTCAAACGGATAATGCCATTGCGCATAAGGCATAGCACCAGAGTCAAACCAAACGTCAATCAAATCGGATTCGCGTTTCATTGGTTTTCCTGAAGCAGAAACTAAGATGATTTGGTCCACTACATTTTTGTGTAAATCAATCAAATCATAATTGGCTTCGGACATATTTCCAATTTCAAAACCAGCAAATGGATTGTTGGTTTGAACACCAGCCGCAATAGCTTTTTCTATTTCGTTGTATAATTCTTCAACAGAACCAATTAAAATTTCTTCTTGTTTGTCTTCTGTTCTCCAAATAGGCAAAGGAATTCCCCAATAACGAGAACGTGATAAGTTCCAGTCATTGGCATTTTTTAACCAATTACCAAAACGTCCTTCACCAGTAGCTTTTGGCTTCCAGTTGATGCTGTCGTTCAGGTCGAACATACGGTCTCTCACCTCGGTGATTTTGATAAACCATGAGTCTAATGGATAATATAAAATAGGCTTATCAGTTCTCCAACAATGTGGGTAACTGTGCACGTATTTCTCTACTTTGAAGGCTTTGTTTTCTTCTTTTAAACGAATGGCAATTTCTACATCTACAGAACGCTCTGGTGCTTCTCCTTCGTTGTAATATTCGTTTTTAACGTATTTTCCAGAATATTCTCCTAGTCCTTGAATGAATCTTCCTTGCAAATCTACCAAAGGAACTGGCGTACCATTTTCATCTAAAACCAACATTGGTGGCACTTCTGGCGTAGCTTCTTTGGCTACTTTAGCGTCATCTGCACCAAATGTAGGCGCGGTATGTACAATACCCGTACCGTCTTCAGTAGTTACAAAATCACCCGCAATCACTCTAAACGCATTTTCTGCATTTTGATAAGGCAATACAAAAGGCAATAATTGCTCATAACGAATATCCACTAAATCTTGACCTTTACATTCGGCTACGATTTGAAATGGTATTTTTTTATCGCCAGCTTTAAAATTTTCGAAATCAACTACATCTTCAGAAGCAAAGAATCCTTTTGTAAATTGTTTTCCAACTAAGTTTTTGGCCAAAATCACATGAACTGGCTCAAAAGTATATTGATTGAAGGTTTTTACTAAAACATAGTCGATTTTTGGTCCAACCGTCAAAGCCGTGTTGGAAGGCAAAGTCCAAGGTGTTGTCGTCCAAGCCAAAATGTGAATTGGACCAAAACCTTGTAAAAATGAAGGCAATGTTTCTGGTAATGTTTTGAATTGAGCTACAATAGTTGTATCCGTTACATCACGGTAACTTCCAGGCTGATTTACTTCATGAGAAGACAAACCAGTACCCGCTTTTGGTGAATACGGCTGAATGGTGTAACCTTTGTACATCAAATCCTTGTCATAGATTTGCTTTAGCAACCACCAAACGGATTCCATATATTTGGGTTTATAGGTCACATAGGGGTCTTCCATATCTACCCAATACCCCATTTTTTCGGTCAAATCGTTCCATACATCAGTATAACGCATTACGGTTTTTTTACACGCTTCGTTATAATCCTCAATGGAAATGGTTTTTCCAATATCTTCTTTAGTAATACCTAGTTCTTTTTCTGTTCCCAATTCTACTGGCAAACCATGCGTATCCCAACCCGCTTTACGCTTTACTTGGAAACCTTTTTGGGTTTTATATCGGCAAAAAATATCTTTAATCGCACGTGCCATCACGTGGTGAATTCCTGGCAATCCGTTGGCCGAAGGAGGTCCTTCAAAAAACACAAAAGGCGTGTTGCCTTCGCGTGTAGTTACACTCTTTTCAAATATATTTTCGTTCTTCCAAAAATCAAGCACTTCTGATGCCGCTTTTGGCAAGTCAAGTCCTTTGTATTCAGTAAATTTTGTACTCATTGTATACTTTTCTTAATCGAGGTGCGAAAGTAATAAAATTAAGTCGAAAGTTGAAAGTTGAGCGTCAAAAGTTAGCAGTGAGGATAAAATTTAAGAAAAAACTTCTTTAAGAATCTCTAAAGATTTTGGTTTTTTAAAACCATCTAAATGAAAACTGTAATAATCAATTAGTATTTTGAGTAAAATTTGACGCTCGATAATATGAAAAACTTTTTGGTCCGAGTCTAATCTCAAATCAATTAGTTTTTTAAGCAAAAACGATTCGTGTTCAGACAAACAACTAATTGCCTGAAAAAGGGAAAAAACACCTTCATTCATTTCAAAAAAAGGCAAATCTTGGTCGGAAGTATCCGGATAAAACCCTAAAAATTTAGTGATTTCGAGCATTAAAATCAAATGAAAATTACTCGTTTCATTATGTGTATCGAGCCACTGCAATGCAGTTTCTAGATATTTAAATAAATCTTCATTCTGTTCCTCTTCATGAATAGCATGATGCAAAATTTCAGACAGAAAAAGCACTATAGTACTTTTAACAATATCCAAATGAATCGTTTG
>ERZ650307.2126-NODE-2126-length-10925-cov-17.493008_pt1 | contig 10925 bp, 8 predicted proteins | sample MGYA00376243_ERZ650307 | MGnify/ENA primary metagenome ERZ650307 (study PRJEB26733, sample SAMN07839242) | wastewater metagenome | biome: urban; feature: artificial channel; material: waste water | place: USA: North Carolina | collected 2016-03-31 ... | reverse complement strand
GCGGCGTGGGCGCCGCCTCAGGCGCCAGGGCGACCACTTCGGTGATCAGCGGCGTGGGCGGCGTCACCGGCGCGCCGGCGCTGGCGTGCAAAGCCAACAGCAGCAGCGCGTGCAAACCGACGGCGCCTAGCCAGGGAGAAAGAGGATGTTCACGTAACATGCCCATATGTTAACGAGAAACAATGTTATTTTCAATCTCATTACGTGTCTTTACCTAGGTTGTATGTGCATTTGCACAAAAACCCTACAAAAACCGGGGGAAGTTACGGATGATTGCGGTTGGCTTACCGCAGACAGGTGTGTTCTCGTGCGTATGGATATTGCACCGCAATAAAACTTCAGAGGCGCCAGGCCGCTTTGAGACGCGCAACGGCGGACTATCCGCTGCGCTTGGCTGGCTTTTTGCTCACGCCAAGATGCCGCCACCACCAGCGGCGCGATGTTCGCCACATGATGCCGTAGGGCACGGGTCCAGAAAAATAAGCATAAGGGTCAGACCACAATGGCCAGCGTCTGCGCCACTGTGCAAACAGCTGGATGCGCCAGGTGTTCACCTGGCCATGCAGCAGCAGGCTGTCCGGTTGCTCCAGCTCTAGCATGTCCTGCTCAAGCAACAGGCAGTTGAATAGCACCACCCGCTCCAGCAAGTGATACTGGCTATCCAGCAGCGACAAGGTCAGCCACGATTCAAAATCGCCACTCTCGGTGATGCACAGATAATGGCGCTCGGTGCGCAGCACAGCCTTCAGCTGCTCACCCACCACCTGGCGATTCAGCCACTCGCCATCACGCAACAGCCACAGCCGTTCTGGTGTGCTGGGTGCGGCGGGGGGCGACAGCCAACTGAGTGGACCATGCTCGTTCACTTGGGTCAGGTCTGGCTGGTCGGTCAGGACAGGCTGAGCAGAGAAGTCCGAGCTAAATGCAATCATGAGGATTTCACCAAAATGTGCTCACGCCAAATGCCGCCAGCGTACCCGCCACGAAGGCGCCAAGGGTGACACACACCGGGGCGCCGGGCCCACAGGCCAGTCCGGCCAACGCCCCACCGGCCATACTGCCGCCAATGCTGGCGGCACGCTTACCACGTTAAGCTTGCCCGCAGCAGCGCGCCGTCAAGCACGCTGCACGGGGCACAGTCAGATAAACAGCTCGCGGTGCGCCTTATCCACCTTGCACTCAAAGGTTTTGCTCACCTGGCCGTGGTCGTCCACGCTTTCCAGCCGCACATCAAAGCCCCACAGCCGGCCGATATGCTTGAGCACTTCGTCGGCGCTATTGGGCTCCAGCGGCCGGCGGTTGTGCTGGGTGTGGCGCAGGGTCAGGCTGCGGTCGCCGCGCACGTCCACCGACCACACCTGGATATTCGGCTCGCGCGAGCCCAGGTTGTACTGCTCGGCCAGCGTTTGCCGCACCTGGCGATAGCCGCTTTCGTCGTGAATCGCCGGCACATAGAGTTTGTCTTCGCGGTCGTCGTCGCGCACGGCAAACAAGCGGAAGTCGCGCATCAGCTTGGGCGACAGGTATTGCGAGATAAAGCTCTCGTCCTTGAAGTTGCGCATGGCAAAGTCCAGCGTCGGCAACCAGGGCCGGCCGGCAATATCCGGAAACCATTCGCGGTCTTCGGCGGTGGGGGCTTGGCAGATGCGGCGGATGTCCTGATACATGGCAAAGCCCAGTGCATAGGGGTTGATGCCGGAGTACCAGCGGCTGGTCACGGGCGGCTGGTACACCACATTGGTGTGCGACTGCAAAAACTCCACCATGAAGCCGTCGGTGCACAGGCCTTTTTCGTATAGCCGGTTCAGCAGGGTGTAATGCCAGAAGGTGGCCCAGCCTTCGTTCATCACCTGGGTTTGCCGCTGCGGATAAAAATACTGCGCCACCTTGCGCACGATGCGCACCACCTCGCGTTGCCAGGGTTCCAGCAGCGGGGCGGATTTTTCGATGAAGTACAGCAGGTTTTCTTGCGGTTCCACCGGAAAACGCGCCGGTTCGCTGTCTTCGCCGCTGGCCTGGCGGCGCGGAATGGTGCGCCACAGGTCGTTGATTTGCAGTTGCTGATGTTCCTCGCGCTCGCGTTGGCGCAGTTTTTCCTGCGCCAGCGACAGCTTGGCCGGGCGCTTGTAGCGGTCCACGCCGTAGTTCATCAGCGCATGGCAAGAATCCAGCAGCATTTCCACCGCATCAAAGCCATAACGCTCTTCGCACTGGCTGAGGTAGTCGCGGGCAAACACCAGGTAATCAATGATGGCCGAGGCGTCGGTCCAGGTGCGGAACAGATAATTGCCCTTGAAAAAACTGTTGTGGCCATAGGCGGCGTGGGCAATCACCAGCGCCTGCATGGTCATCGAGTTTTCTTCCATCAGATACGAAATGCACGGATTGGAGTTGATCACAATCTCGTAAGCCAGGCCCATCTGGCCGCGCTTGTAGCTTTTTTCGGTGGAGACAAACTGCTTGCCAAAGCTCCAGTGGTGATAGTTCACCGGCATGCCGACCGACGAATAGGCGTCCATCATCTGCTCGGCGGTGATGATTTCCAGCTGGTTGGGGTAGATGTCCAGCCCATATTCGCCCACGGCGATGTCGTGAATGGCCCGGTCGTAGGTTTCGATCAGCTCGAAAGTCCATTCCGAGCCGGTGGAGATCGGGGTGGCCATGATGCATCCTCCTTGAGGGTCGCCGCGCCTGGCGTTCAGGCGGGTTCGCGGCCCGTGCTGGGCTGACGTTTGAACAACTCGCGGAACACCGGGTAGATATCCGCCACATTGCGGATTTTCTGCATGGCGAACTGCGGATGGCCGGCCTGCACGCGCAGGTATTCGTACCACAGGTTTTGCGGCTCGCCCTCGGTGATTTCGATATAGGCGAAGTACTGCACCAGCGGCAGCAGCTGGGTGTCCAGCAGTTGGCCGCAATTGGCCGAATCGCTGTCCCAGTTGTCGCCGTCCGAGGCTTGCGCCGCGTAGATATTCCATTCATCGGTGGGGTAGCGCTGCTGGATGATGTCGCGCATCAGCACCAGCGCCGACGACACCACCGTGCCGCCCGACTCGCGCGAGTGAAAGAAGTTTTCTTCGTCCACCTCCATGGCGCTGGTGTGGTGGCGGATGAACACCAGCTCGATCTTGTCGTAGCTCTTTTGCAAAAACAGATACAACAGAATGAAAAAGCGCTTGGCGATGTCTTTTTTGGCTTCGTCCATCGAGCCGGACACGTCCATGATGCAGAACATCACCGCCTGGCTGGTGGGCTTGGGCACGCGCGCGCGGTTGTTGTAGCGCAGGTCGAATGGGTCCAGAAACGGGATATTGCTGGCTTTTTCGCGCAGTTGATGAATTTCGCGCCGCAGTTCGCGCACTTGCGGGTCGTCTTCGTCGCAGCGCTCCAGCAGTTCGTCCAGCTCTTCTTCCGCCTCGTGCAGCCGCGCCAGGCTGGGCGCGCCCAGGGCGATGCGCCGCGCTTGCGCGCCGCGCAGCGAGCGCACGATGCTGATATTGGTGGGCGTGCCGTCGCTGGTGTAGCCGGCGCGCACGGTTTTCCATTCGCTATTGCCGGTCAGCTGGGTTTTGATCAGATTGGGCAGCGCCAGGTCTTCAAAAAAGAAGTTCATGAACTCTTCACGGCTGAGTTCAAAGGCAAAGTCATCCTCGCCGCCGCCTTGGTCGGAAGCCTTGCCGCCACGGCCCGCGCCGCCGCCGCCGTCGGGGCGGGCGATGCGGTCGCCGGTGACGAATTCTTCATTGCCCGGATGCACCACCTCGCGCGTGCCGCCCGAGCCATGGTGAAAGGTGGGCTCGGACACATCGCGCACCGGGATGGAGACTTTTTCGCCGCTGGAAATATCCGTAATGCTGCGCCCCTTGATGGCGCGCGCCACGGACTGGCGGATTTGCGCGCGAAAGCGCCGTAAAAAGCGCTCGCGGTTCACCGCCGACTTGTTCTTGCCGTTGAGCCGTCTGTCGATGAGGTGAGACATGGTTGCGTCCTTCACTGAGTCGGAGCCGCGCGCGCGGCAAGCGCACGCCGGGCGACTCCGGTAAGCCGGGGCCCGCGCCGCCAGCTCAGGGGCTGACGGCGCGGGCGGGGGTGCGCCGGACCGCGATCAGGACGATTTTCTGACGCGCAGATACCATTCGCACAACAGGCGCACCTGCTTGGCTGTGTAGCCTTTCTCCACCATGCGGTTGACGAAGTCCTCGTGCTTCTTGGTTTCGTCGGCGCTGGACTTGGCGTTGAACGAGATCACCGGCAGCAGCTCTTCGGTATTCGAGAACATCTTTTTCTCGATCACCGTGCGCAGCTTTTCGTAGCTGGTCCAGGCCGGGTTCTTGCCGCCGTTGTTGGCGCGCGTGCGCAGCACAAAGTTGACGATCTCGTTGCGGAAGTCTTTCGGGTTGGAAATCCCGGCGGGCTTCTCGATTTTTTCCAGCTCGTTGTTCAGCGCGTTGCGGTCAAAGCTTTCGCCGGTGTCCGGGTCGCGGAATTCCTGATCCTGAATCCAGTAGTCGGCAAAGGTCACGTAGCGGTCAAAAATGTTCTGGCCATACTCGGAATAGCTTTCCAGATAGGCGGTCTGGATTTCCTTGCCGATGAACTCGACATACTTGGGCGTCAGATACTCCTTCAAGAAGGTCATGTACTTTTGTTCGATCTCTTGCGGGAACTGCTCGCGTTCGATCTGCTGCTCCAGGATGTAGAGCAGATGCACCGGGTTGGCCGCCACCTCGGTGTGGTCAAAGTTGAACACCCGCGACAGAATCTTGTAGGCAAAGCGCGTGGACAGCCCGCTCATGCCTTCGTCCACCCCTGCGTAGTCACGATACTCCTGAATCGACTTGGCCTTGGGGTCGGTGTCTTTCAGGTTTTCGCCGTCGTACACCTGCATTTTGCTGAAAATACTTGAGTTCTCCGGCTCTTTCAGCCGCGACAACACGGCAAACTGCCCCATCATCTTCAGCGTGCCGGGCGCGCAGGGGGCGTGGGCCAGCGAAGAGTTTTTCAGCAGCTTGTCGTAAATCTGGATTTCCTCGCTCACCCGCAGGCAATACGGCACTTTGACGATGTAAATCCGGTCGAGGAAGGCCTCGTTGTTCTTGTTGTTGCGGAACGCCTTCCACTCCGATTCGTTCGAGTGCGCCAGAATCACGCCCTCAAAGGGAATGGCGCCAAAGCCTTCGGTGCCCTTGAAGTTGCCTTCCTGGGTGGCGGTCAGCAGCGGATGCAGCACCTTGATCGGCGCCTTGAACATTTCCACAAATTCCAGCAAGCCCTGGTTGGCCAGGCACAGGCCGCCGGAATAGCTGTAGGCGTCCGGGTCGTCCTGGGCGTATTTTTCCAGCTTGCGGATGTCCACCTTGCCCACCAGGCTGGAAATATCCTGGTTGTTTTCGTCGCCCGGCTCGGTCTTGGCCACGGCGATCTGGCGCAGCACCGAGGGGTAGCGCTTGACCACGCGGAACTGATTGATGTCGCCGTTGAACTCATGCAGCCGCTTCACCGCCCACGGGCTGGGGATGGTTTTCAGGTAGCGGCGCGGAATGCCGAATTCTTCTTCCAGAATCGCGCCGTCTTCATCGGCGTTGAACAGCCCCAGCGGCGATTCGTTCACCGGCGAGCCCTTGATGCAATAAAACGGCACCTGCTGCATCAACTCTTTGAGCTTTTCGGCAATCGACGACTTGCCGCCGCCCACCGGGCCCAGCAAATACAGAATCTGCTTTTTCTCTTCCAGGCCCTGCGCGGCATGGCGGAAGTAGGCCACCACCTGCTCGATGGCGTCTTCCATGCCGTAAAACTCGCGGAAGGCCGGATACACTTTCAGCACCTTGTTGCTGAAGATGCGCGACAGGCGGGAGTCATGCCGGGTGTCGATCAGCTCGGGCTGGCCGATGGCCATCAACATGCGTTCGGCCGCCGTGGCGTAGGCGGATGCGTCCCGACGGCAGATCTCCAGATATTCCTTCAGCGAGTATTCCTCTTCCCGACTGCGGTCATATCGGCTGGCAAAACTGGCAAAGATATCGGCGTTCATGATGGAGCTCCTAGACAGCTGCGATGCATGGGTGCGGGCGGGCAAGGGGGCAAGCCCCATCCCCTCAGTAGAGAGGGGAACCTTACTTTTGGTATAGCATGTCGTCACGTGATAGCCCAGTGAATATGCTTATGGCAAATAAAGCAAAGCCACCGGATGAAAACAGCGTCAAAGTCGGATGAGCGAACCTCCCTGTCTGTACGGGGAACGAGCTGACCATGCCCTGTGCGCCGTCCGCGCGTCGGGTGTCGGCCTTTGATAAAGATGGTGTGTCCTGATTGGTCCCAGCAAAACCCGCGCCAGTCTTCATGGACTGGCAGGAGCCAGGCATTGGCACGGCAAGACTTGGAAAACACATGAAACTCATGTCGTCAGGCATGCCGGTTTCTGAAGAAGATACACAGGCTATAGACGCTTTGTCGGACAAACACAAATCATGGGATAGCCACAGTGGCTCGTTTGCAGTGCATTTTTTTCGTCTGACCGACCAGATCACGTTGTTTGGCGCAGCAATGCCCCAAACCTGTGCAATACGGCAGACACAAAAATTCTGAAGTTTTCCCTGGAATGACCCCGCCAAAAAAAGAAGGACGTCAGATGACGTCCTTGCAAGCGGAGAAAAACCACAGGAAACACAATCTGGAGGAGCAGAGCGCCACGCGTAGATCAGCGCGTGGCGGAGAGCACATACTGCTTACTGCTTGGCAGCTTCCGGCTTGGCAGCCGCATCCTTGCTGGCCTCAGCGGCCGGCTTCTTGGCGGCTTTTTTGGCCTTTTTCACTTTAGCCGGCTTGGCGGCCGGTTTGGCGGCTTCCGGCTTGGCTTCTGCTTTTTGCTCGACGGCCGGCTTGGCAGCGGCTTCCGGCTTGGCAGCATCGGCAGCAAAGCCGGCGGCGGCGGACAGGCCAAACACGGTGGCGATCAGGGCGCTGGTCAGTTTGTTCATGGCGGACATCCTTTCAAAATTCAGAGGCAATCAAGCGGGTTTCGGTATGAGGACAACACCGCGTGCTGTGTGCTGTGTTGTTGAAACCAGATTACGCCGCCGACTCTCCCTCGTCTGTGAGGCTTGTGTGTCCGGATGTAACCACATGTACACGCGGCCAGCACAAGGTGAAGCATGCGCCGCCCAAGTCCGCCGTCGCCACGCTGGCCTGGCCGTGATGCCAGCCCATGATGCGCTGAACAATCGCCAGCCCCAGGCCATAACCGCCGGTGCGCCGGTCGCGACTGCGATCCAGCCGCACAAAGGGCTCGAACACCCGCTCCCGCTCACCTTCCGGGATGCCTGGGCCATTGTCGGCCACCTTGATCCAGCATTGTCTCTCGTCAGCACCCAGGCTGACCTCGACCCGACCTTGCCCATAACGTGCGGCATTGCGCAGCAGATTGGACAGCGCGCGCTCCAGATAAAACGGATCGGCGTCTACCGTCAGGGCATGCAGCGTCGACGCAACGGCAGTCAGTTGGTAATCGGTATCAGGAAAATCCGCGGCGTGCTGCGCCACCACGCTGTTCAGCCATGGCCACAGCGTCAGCGTCTGCGGTTGCAGCACATCGCGTGCTTGCTCCAGACGGGAATACAGCAACAGCTCTTCAATCATCTTGTCGATGCTGGAAATATCCCGATCCATGGCGCTGCGCACATCGTCGGCCACGCCTTCTTCCAGCATGGCCAGCCGGTAGCGCAGGCGGGCAATGGGCGTGCGCAGCTCGTGTGACACGGCATTGAGCAGCTCGCGACGGGATTGGATCAAGGATTGCAGATTATCTGCCATGCCATTGAATGCAGAGCCCAGTTCGGCCACGCCGGAATCATCCGGTAGCTTGGCGCGGGCATTGAGATTGCCCTCGCCCAACTGCCTGGCCACCCATTTCAGATGGGTGAGCTGCCGCCACAGGGGGCGCATCCAGAGAAAGGCCGGCACCCCCAAAAACAAAGCGGCCAGCCCCAGCAGCAGATAATCAAACGACTGGATTTCGCGCAAAAAATACAAATAGTCAATCGGCCCCAGCGTCAGCATATAGCCGGTGTCCGGCACCCGCTGCAAAAACAGATAGCTGTCGGTCAGCATGACAATATCGCCATCGGTCAATGCTTCGCGGTTGCTGTCGCTGAGCCGGTAGGTGTCCAGCGGCTCGACCTTGATCGGATAGGGCAATGACAGGCTGAGGGTTTCCAGCTTGGCGTTCCAGCGCTCAATCGGCTGGTCGGCCAGCTCGGTTTGCACCAGGCTGACGGTGGCGCGAAAAATATCGTTCAGATAGCGGTCACTGACATTGGCCACCACCTGGCCATAAATGGCCCCGGCCAGCACGATGGCGCCGATAAAACTGACCACCAGGGTCAGATAAAAGCGGATGAATACGCGCAGCATCAGGCATCCCAGCCGGCGCGCACAAACAAATAGCCCTTGTTGCGCACGGTTTTGATCTTGTGCGGCTCGTTGGGGTCATCGCCCAGTTTTTTGCGTAGCCGCGATACCGCCACGTCAATGCTGCGGTCCAGCCCGTCGTATTCCACCCCGCGCAACGCCTTGAGCAAGGTGTCGCGCGAGAGAATTTCTCCGGCGTGGCTGGCCAGCAGCCACAGCAAATCAAAATCGCTGGTGGACAGGATCACGCTGTGGCCGTCCAGTTTGACATCGCGGTTGGCGGCGTCCACCACCAGGCGGCCGAAGTGCAGGATATTGGCCGGCGCGGCAGCGGACGGGCGCGCCGGGGCAGGGCCACCTTGCGCCTCGTGCTGGCGCAGTTGGGCGCGGATGCGCGCCAGCAGCACGGCCGGCGGCGTGGTCTTGATCACATAATCATTGGCGCCCAGCTCCAGCCCCAGCACCTGGTTCATGTCGCTGCCCACCGAAGTCAGCAAGATAATGGGGCGGGTGAAGCCGGGGCGCAGGTCGCGGCAGATGGACAGGCCATCTTTGCCGGGCAGCATGATGTCCAGCAGCAGCAAATCCGGGTCGTGCTCGGCAATCGCCGCTTCGACCAGATCGCCACGGTCGATATGGTGCAGCACAAAGCCGTTGCGGGTGAGAAATTCGCCGATCAGTCCGGCCAGTTCAAGATCGTCTTCAACAAACAGAATGCGCGGGGACATGGACGTGACAGGGAGCAAAAAGTCAGCAAGGCGGCCAGTGTAGCGCCGCTGCGCGCTGCCGAGAAGGCGGGCGCATGCCGAAAGCAAGCCCGTTTGCCGCGTTTGCACATAAGCGGCTCTCGTATTGGTCGGGCAATTTGGTTAAAATCATGGGCTTTCACCGCTTCAACCGCCTGATGGCGGTGTCAAGCGTTGCTGAGCCAGCCGGTTGTGGCCGGTTTGCTCAGCGGCGTTTCGCAGCGCCTTGCATCGTGTCGCCGCCGGCAAAACTGGCTCGCGAAGCGCATCGGGCACACTGTGGGCCGTGACGTTTTTTCATTTTCACTATCAAGAAGCTACAAGCAATGGCTCTTATCGTTCAGAAATACGGCGGCACGTCGGTGGGCACCACTGACCGCATCAAGAACGTCGCCCGCCGCGTGGCCAAATGGCAGGCCCAAGGCCACCAGGTGGTGGTGGTGGTGTCCGCAATGAGCGGCGAAACCAACCGCCTGATTGCCATGGCCCGTGAAATCCAGGCCAACCCCGATCCGCGCGAACTTGACGTGATCGCCTCCACCGGCGAACAGGTCACCATCGGCCTGCTGTCGATGGCGCTCAAGGACATCGGCGTGGACGCGGTCAGCTACACCGGCTGGCAAATGCCGATGATCACCGACAGCGCCTACACCAAGGCCCGCATCCAGTCGATCGACGACAAGCGCATGCGCGCCGATCTGGACGCCGGTCGCGTGGTGGTGGTGGCCGGTTTCCAGGGCATCGACGAATCCGGCAGCCTGACCACGCTGGGCCGTGGCGGCTCGGACACTTCCGCCGTGGCGATTGCCGCCGCGCTGAAGGCCGACGAATGCCAGATTTACACCGACGTGGATGGCGTGTACACCACCGATCCGCGCGTGGTGCCGGAAGCCCGCAAGCTGTCCACCATCACCTTCGAAGAAATGCTGGAAATGGCCAGCCTGGGTTCGAAAGTGCTGCAAATCCGCTCGGTGGAATTCGCCGGCAAGTACAAAGTCAAGCTGCGCGTCCTGTCCTCCTTTGAAGAAGAGGGTGAGGGCACGCTGATTACGTTTGAGGAAGACGAAAACATGGAAAAAGCCGTTGTTTCCGGCATTGCCTTTGATCGCAACGAAGCTCGCATCAACGTCAAGGGCGTGCCTGACAAACCGGGCATCGCTTACCAAATCCTGGGCCCGGTGGCTGACGCCAATATCGAAGTGGACATGATCATCCAGAACATGGGTGAATCCGGCACGACGGATTTCTCGTTCACCGTGCCGCGCGGCGAATACCAAAAGGCGCTGACCATCCTGCGCGATGTGCAAACTCACGTTGGCGCCGCCAAGGTGGACGGCGACGACAAGATCGCCAAGGTGTCCATCATCGGCGTGGGCATGCGCTCGCACACCGGCATCGCCTCCACCATGTTCCGCACCCTGGCCGAAGAAGGCATCAACATCCAGATGATCTCCACCTCGGAAATCAAGGTGTCGGTGCTGATCGACGAAAAATATCTGGAACTGGGCGTGCGCGTGTTGCACAAAGCCTTCGGTCTGGATCAGGCGCAGTAAGATTTTGCACTGAACTGTTGACATGAGAGGTGCGTGCGCGTATAGTTCGCATCTCTCGACGGAGAAATGGCCGAGTGGTCGAAGGCACTTCCCTGCTAAGGAAGCATACGGGCTTAAACCTGTATCGAGGGTTCGAATCCCTCTTTCTCCGCCAGACAGCGCATCCGTAGCTCAGTTGGATAGAGTATCTGGCTACGAACCAGAGGGTCGGGCG
>ERZ650307.2121-NODE-2121-length-10932-cov-4.723913_pt1 | contig 10932 bp, 9 predicted proteins | sample MGYA00376243_ERZ650307 | MGnify/ENA primary metagenome ERZ650307 (study PRJEB26733, sample SAMN07839242) | wastewater metagenome | biome: urban; feature: artificial channel; material: waste water | place: USA: North Carolina | collected 2016-03-31 ... | reverse complement strand
GGGGCCAATACCTGGCTGGGCGGCATGCTGGTCCATGCCGGCTATCCCATCGTCTTTGCGCTGCCGGGGATCATTCTGGCGTCGATGTTCGTGACCTTCCCCTTTGTCGCGCGCGAATTGATCCCGGTGATGATCGAACAGGGCCGTGCCGAGGAAGAGGCGGCGTTGACCTTGGGCGCGTCGGGGTGGCGGGTGTTTCTGACCGTGACGCTGCCCAATATCCGCTGGGCGCTGCTTTACGGGGTGTTGCTGGCCAATGCCCGGGCGATGGGGGAATTCGGCGCCGTGGCCGTCATCTCGGGCAAGATCCGGGGCCAGACGGCGACCATGCCGATCACCATCGAGATGCTTTACAACGAATATCTGTCCGTCGCGGCCTTCACGCTGGCCTCGGTCCTGGCGCTTCTGGCGCTGGTGACGCTGGGTCTGAAGACGCTTCTGGAAATCCGCCATGCCGACCAACTTGCCGCGACACGTCGCCATTGAGAGCCATCATGCATATTCAGATCGACGAAATCTCCAAGGAATTCGGCACCACCGCCGCGCTGAGCCCGGTGTCGCTGTCCATCCCCTCGGGGGCGCTGGTGGCGCTTCTGGGACCATCGGGTTCGGGCAAGACCACGCTGTTGCGCATTCTGGGCGGGCTGGAATTTCCCAGCTCGGGCCGGGTGCTCTTTGACGGACAGGATGCGACGGGGCTCAGCGTGCAGGAGCGGCGCGCCGACGCCAGCTGCTACGACCTGCTGGCGTCGGAGGCGCGGCTGGCGTGCTTTGTCGGGATTGCCCAGGGGGCCTTGCCGAAGGACAGCTGGTTTGCCCTGGGGCGCCTGCTCACCCGGGTCGGCGGCGATCCGGTGCTGCTGTCGTGGAGCGGCTCGATGTTCGAGTATCTGATGCCGCAGCTGGTGATGCCGGAGTTCGACCGCACCCTGCGCAACGTGACGGCCGCCGTGACGGCCCGTGCGGTGGGGCGGCCCGTCGAGGAGGTGACCGTCGGCGGGGGCGACGTGGTCGAACAGTTGGAGCGTAGCTCGGCTGCCGATTTCGGGCTGCGGGGCGAGTTGCCCTACATCGACGCCGTGATCGCTGCCGTGAACGACGAGGCCAACCTCGTGGAGAAGGAGCACAAGATCGACCTGATCCGCTGGAACGAAGCCGTGGAACTGGCGACGTTCGACTATTTCGACATTAATTCCATCCTGTCGTACCTGTTGCGTGTCAACATCGTGGCGCGCTGGACGCAGCTCGATGCGGTGCGCGGACGCGAGATGTTCGAGCGTTTGATGGCCGAGCTGGATGGCAAAGGGCTGATAGAAAATAAACAATAGGATAATTCATGAAAACTACAGGACGTGTAAATGGTATCATCTCCAACATCGTCATCGTCAAGGCCGACGGAGCAGTAGGCCAGAACGAGATCTGCTATGTCTATGCGGGAGATACCAAGATGATGGCCGAGGTCATCAAGGTCGTAGGCGACAGCGCCTATGTCCAGGTTTTTGACAGCACCCGGGGACTGAAGATCGGCGACAGGGTCGAGTTCGAGGGACATATGCTCGAAGTAACGCTCGCTCCGGGTCTTTTGTCGCGCAACTACGACGGTCTGCAGAACGACCTCGAAAAGATGGACGGCCTGTTCATCGCGCGCGGTTCGATCACCGACCCGGTCGATTTCTCGGCCGAATGGGAGTTCGCCCCGCTGGCGAAGGCGGGCGACAAGGTTTCGGCCGCATCGTGGCTGGGCGAGGTCAAGGAGCAGTGGGTGAGCCACAAGATCATGGTGCCTTTCACGATGACCGGCAATTATACGGTCAAGAGCATCGTTGCGGCCGGGAAATACAAAGTTACGGACACGGTTGCCGTGGTGACCGACGACGAAGGCCGGGAGCACGGGATCACGATGGTGCAGAAATGGCCGGTCAAGCAGGCCGTGCGCTGCTACGTCGAGAAGCCGCGCCCCTCGCGTGTGATGGTGACGGGCGTCCGTGCCATCGACACCTTCAATCCGATGGCCGAGGGTGGTACGGGTTTTATCCCCGGGCCTTTCGGCGCCGGCAAGACGGTGCTCCAGCACGCTATTTCGAAGCAGGCCGATGCCGATATCATCATCATGGTGGCGTGCGGCGAGCGTGCCAACGAGGTGGTGGAGATTTTCAAGGAGTTCCCCGAGTTGATCGACCCCCGGACGGGGCACAACCTGATGGAGCGTACGATCATCGTCTGCAATACGTCGAACATGCCCGTTGCGGCGCGTGAGGCGTCGGTGTATACGGGTATGGCGATCGGCGAATACTACCGTGCCATGGGGCTCAAGGTGCTCGTGATGGCCGACTCGACGTCGCGCTGGGCGCAGGCGCTGCGCGAGATGTCGAACCGTCTGGAGGAGCTTCCCGGACAGGACGCCTTCCCGATGGATCTTTCGGCGATCATCTCGAACTTCTACTCGCGTGCGGGCCTTGTGAAACTCACCAACGGCCAGACCGGTTCGGTGACCTTCCTTGGGACGGTGTCGCCCGCGGGCGGTAACCTCAAGGAGCCGGTGACCGAATCCACCAAGAAGGCGGCGCGTTGTTTCTACGCCCTCTCGCAGGGGCGCGCCGACTCGAAGCGCTACCCGGCCATCGACCCGCTGGAATCCTACTCGAAATATCTCGAGTACCCCGAGATCCGCGAATACCTCGACGATCATATCGAGAAGGACTGGGTAGACCTCGTGTATGCCGGCAAGACCATCGTGCAGCGCGGCAAGGAGGCCAACGACCAGATCAACATCCTGGGTGACGACGGCGTGCCGGTGGAGTACCACGAACGTTTCTGGAAGTCGGAGCTGATCGACTTCGTGATCCTGCAGCAGGATGCTTTCGACGAGATCGACGCCAACTGCCCGATCGAACGCCAGAAGATGATGTACGAGATGGTGCTCGACATCTGCGACCGGGAGTTCGGGTTCACCGGTTTCGAGGAGTGCGCATCGTTCTTCAAGGGCCTGATCAACCTCTTCCGTCAGATGAACTATTCGGAGTGGAAATCGGAGAAATTCGAGGACTACCGCCGTCAGATCGAGAAAACAGTGAGTGAAAAAGAATCCAAATAAGGCGCGGTATGACAACACGAGCATTTCAGAAGATATATACCAAGATTGAAAACATTACCAAGGCGACCGTGACGCTGCGTGCCGAAGGCGTGGGTAATGACGAGCTGGCCACCGTAGGCGGCAAGTTGGCCCAGGTGGTGAAGATTATGGGCGACCAGGTGACTTTGCAGGTTTTCGCGGGCACGGAGGGTATTACCACCGATTCGGAGGTAATTTTCCACGGCGAACCCCCGAAGCTGCGCGTTTCGGACAACCTGGCGGGCCGTTTCTTCAACGCCTACGGCGAACCCATCGAGGGCGGCGAGCAGATCGAGGGCGAAGCCCGCGAAATCGGCGGTCCGACGGTGAATCCGTTCCGCCGCATCCAGCCGTCGGAGCTGATCGCCACGGGTATCGCCGGCATCGACCTCAATAATACGATCGTGACGGGCCAGAAGATTCCCTTCTTCGCCGACCCGGATCAGCCCTATAACGCCGTGATGGCCAATGTGGCCCTGCGTGCCAAGGCCGACAAGATCATCCTGGGCGGCATGGGTCTGTCGAACGACGACTTCCTCTACTTCAAGCAGGTGTTCGAAAACGCCGGTGCGCTCGATCGCATCGTTTCGTTCGTCAATACCACGGAGAATCCCCCGGTGGAGCGTCTGCTCGTGCCGGACATGGCCTTGACCGCCGCCGAATATTTCGCCGTCGATAAGGGTGAAAAGGTGCTGGTGCTGCTGACGGACATGACCCTTTACGCCGATGCGCTGGCCATCGTATCGAACCGTATGGATCAGATTCCTTCGAAGGACTCGATGCCCGGTTCGCTCTACTCCGATCTGGCGAAGATCTATGAGAAGGCCGTGCAGTTGCCCAACGGCGGCTCGATCACCATTATCGCGGTGACGACCCTTTCGGGCGGCGACATCACGCACGCCATCCCCGACAATACGGGTTACATCACCGAGGGTCAGTTGTTCCTGCGCAACGATTCGGACACGGGTAAGGTTATCGTCGATCCGTTCCGTTCGCTGTCGCGTCTGAAACAGTTGGTGATCGGCAAGAAGACCCGCGAGGATCATCCGCAGGTGATGAACGCTGCCGTGCGTCTCTACGCCGATGCGGCCAATGCCAAGACCAAACTGGAGAACGGCTTCGACCTTTCGGACTACGACGAGCGTGCGCTCAAGTTCGCTTACGACTATTCGGAGAAACTGCTGGCGATCGACGTCAATATCGAAATTACGCAGATGCTCGACACGGCGTGGGAGCTCTTCGCCAAATACTTCTCGAAGGAAGAGGTGGCCATCAAGAGCGAACTGGTGGAGAAATACTGGCCTAAAACCGAGTAGAGCAATTCAACTCAAACAGAATGGCTATAAAATTCCAATATAACAAGACCTCGCTGGGCGAACTCGGAAAACAGCTGAAAATGCGGCAGAAGGCGCTCCCTACGATCAAGAGTAAGGAGTCGGCCCTGCGTTCCGAAGTGAAGAAGGCGAAGGACACCGCACAGGATTTCCGACGGCAGTTGGACGCGCTCACGGCGCAGTACGACTACATGGTTTCCCTGTGGGGTGAGTTCGATGCGGACCTGCTGCGCATCGCCGACGTCGATCTTGCGGAGCAGAAGATCGCGGGCGTGCGTACGCCGGTGTTGCAGGACATCCGTTTCGAGGAGAAGGACTACGACCTCTTCTCGGCTCCCGTGTGGTTCGCCGACGGAGTCGATATTCTCAAGCGCCTCGCGCGCCTGGGTATCGAGTTCGAGGTGTTCAACCGCAAGATGGAGTTGCTGGATTTCGCACGCCGCAAGACTACTCAGAAGGTAAACCTCTACGAAAAGGTGCAGATACCCGGGTACGAGGATGCCATACGCAAGATCAAACGCTTCATGGAGGATGAGGAGAACCTCTCCAAGTCGGCTCAGAAGATCGTGAAAACCAAACAACAGCAAGCCGGGGAGGGCGCGATGTTATGATAGCGAGAATGTCGAAATACGACCTGGTACTCTATGCGGGTCAGAGCAGCGACTTCATCGAGAAGCTGCGCGGCCTGGGGCTGGTCGATATTACCACTACGGGGTGGGAGCCTTCGGACGAAGACCGTCAGCTGCTGCTTACGATCGACAACCATCACAAGGCAGTCGAGACCCTGAAACGATTCTTGGAGGACGAGCGCTTTGTCAAGGACGAGCAGCCCATCGCCGACGGCGGCGAGGCTTTCGACCGCTACATGGCCGCTACGCAGCAGGCAGCGGCGCTCCGTTCGGAGATCGCACGCTTGCAGAAAACCGCCGACGAGCTGCGTCCCTGGGGCGATTTTTCGGTCGATACGCTTCGCAAGTTAGCGGACAAGGGCGTGGTGTTGCGCTATTTCTTCACCAGCCGTGCGGCTTACGAGAAGGATATCGAAGCGTGGTCGGAGCGTTATACGATCGCTCTGGTGCACGAGGGTGAAACCTTTGATTACTTCGTGGTCGTGACCCGGCCGGGCGAGGAGGTGGTGCTCGATGCGCAGGAGGTCAAGGCGCCGACGATGGACTGTCGTCAGGCCGAAGCCCAGATCGCCGAGGCTCGCAGGAAGCTCGCGGAGCTGGATCGGGAATTTTCCCGTGCGGCTCTTTCGGTGGAGGCGATCCGCCGGCATGGGATCGAGCTCAAGCGGAAGTTGGAAGAGATTCGCGTGAAGAATACTGCGCAGCCTGAAGCCGACGGTACGCTGGTTATTCTGGAGGGGTGGGCCGAGGAGTCCGATTCCGCGAAGGTGGATGCTCTGCTGGCCGAATACCCCAATCTGATTTTCCTGAAGAGTACGCCGACCCCCGAGGACAATACCCCGGTGAAGCTGCGCAACCGTCCCTTCGCCCATCTGTTCGAGGTGATCGGCGCGATGTATGCGCTGCCTAAATACGGCACGATCGATTTGACACGCTTCTTCGCTCCTTTCTATATGATCTTCTTCGGCTTCTGTATGGCCGAGGGCGGTTACGGACTGGTCATCATGCTGGGCGGTTTGGCCGCAGTGATGCTGGGTCGCAAGAAGGGGAGTTCAGCCATGAAGGAGATCGGTATGCTGACGATGCTGTGCGGATTTTCGGGCATGGTCTTCGGCCTGATGTCGGGCTCGTTTTTCGGATTGCAGCTTTCCGAATGGGAGTGGCTGGGCAGCCTGCGCGATCACCTGCTGACACCGGACATCCTCTTCCCGCTTTCGATCGGACTGGGTGCCGTGCAGGTGCTTTTCGCCATGATGATCAACGCTTATGTCACGGCCCGCAGCTTCGGCCTGCGCTATGCGCTGGGGCTGATCGGCTGGATCATCGTGCTGGTCGATAGTGCTGCTGCGTTCCTGTTGCCCGAGAGCGTGGGCTTCACGTTCCATTCGGTCGCTTATCTGGTGATCCTGGGCGTCGGCCTGGTGCTGATGTTCTTCTTCAATTCGCCGGGCAAGAATATCTTCGTGAACTTCGGACTCGGTATCTGGAATACCTATAATAATGTGTCGGGGCTGGTGGGCGATCTGCTGTCGTACATCCGTCTGTTCGCCATCGGCCTTTCGGGTGGTATTCTGGCGATGGTCTTCAACCAGTTGGCCGTTGGTATGAGTCCCGATATTCCGGTCGTGAAGCAGCTCGTGATGTTGCTGATCCTGCTGCTGGGACACGGCATCAACCTCTTCATGTGCGTTCTCTCGTCGGTGGTGCATCCGCTGCGTCTGACGTTCGTGGAGTTCTACAAGAACGCCGGGTTCGAGGCCGCAACGCGCGTCTTCACCCCGTTGAAAAACGAATAAACTAAATGATAATCAATATTAACAACTAAAACAAAATTCGATTTATGGAACCTATTACGTTGGGCTATCTCGGTATGGCCATCATGTTTACTCTGGCGGCCGTAGGCAGTTGCTATGGCACTACTATCGCGGGCAATGCCGCAGTCGGTGCGATGAAGAAGAACCCGAATGCCTTCGGTAACTACATCATCCTGTCGGGTCTGCCCGCTTCGCAGGGTCTTTACGGCTTTGCCTCGCTCTTCCTTATCATGAATTACCTGACCGATTCGGTTACGATGCTGCAGGCGGCCGCTATCTTCGGTTTGGGTATCTTGGTCGGCCTGGTGAACTTTTTCTCGTCGTATCGTCAGGGCCAGCTTTGCGCCAACGGTATCGCTGCCGTAGGTAACGGTCATGACGTGGGTACCAAAACCCTGATCCTCGCCGCTTTCCCGGAGTTGTACGGTATTTTGACCGTGGCGATCACCTTCCTGGTAACCAGTCTGATGAAGTAATCGAAATCCCGGATTTCGAAAGAACAGGCGGAGCTTCTGCAAGCTTCGCCTGTTTGTGTTTTGTGAGGAAGAGGGTGTGTGTGGAGGGGTTTTGGAGAAGGCATGAGAGGGGACGGTTCGATTCGAGGTGGAGTAAATTGCGGGGTTCGGCAATGTTGCTGTGTCCCGGCAGATCGGACGGTTACGGGGTGGAAACCGCTGGAATTCCGGGGTGTCTTCGGAATCCGGTCATGTCAGTCATAGACGGCTGTTTTGTGCGGTCGGCTTTGTTGGGTATGCTGCTTTATTCTGTTGTTTGGAGCGCTTGTTCGATTTGCTCGATCAGCAGGCGTTGTATTGTTGCGTCGTAGTCGGTTTCGGAGAGCAGGATTTTGCCATTGGGACTGATGATAAAGTTGCGGGGAACGTATCGGGTGGCGTAGAGCGAGTAGATTGACATGTCGGGATCCAGACCTACGGAGAATGCGATTCCCAGCTCGCGGCAGAACTCTTGAACGGTCTGCTGCGTTTCGCCTCGATTGATTGGAAGGAAGCGAAATTTCCGGTCAGCAAAGCGATCGACGATTTGGGTTTGCATCTGCTGCATTTGTTTCCGGCAGGTCGGGCACCACGTGGAGAAGAAGGTAAGCAACACCACGTTGCCTTGCAGGTCGGACAGGGTGATCGCTGTGTCGTCGAGCATTCCGACCGTGAAGTGAGGGGCCTCCTCTCCGACGCGGACGAGCGTGGTTTCCTTTTCCGTCGGGATCTCTTCGGAAAGGCAGCCCGTTAGGGCGAGTACAAGCAGGAACAGCACAATAGTCGGCTGTACGGTCCGGTATAGAAGTCCGAGATGTCGTGTAAGTCCGGATCGAGAGAAGAATCTTGTCTGTCGAAGAGCAGGCCGTAAATATGCCGTCATAGGGAGTTGGTTATAATCGTCGGGTAGAGTTCAAAATTCGTTCCGAATAAAAAAGCCGGAATTTTCCGGCTTTTTTTCGTGCAGGGAAATACCCCTCTTCAGTTGATATGGCTTGCCGCATGGGGATCGTTACCGCATTCGGTAAAGCTGGTCCCGCAGACGAGGCGTGAAGCCCGCCTCGCGGATCGCTTGTTGGATGCCTGCGGCATCGAACTGGTTGTGCGCCCCGGCCGAAGAAACGACGTTCTCCTCGATCATGATCGAACCCATGTCGTTGGCGCCGCTGTGCAGCGCTACCTGAGCGGTGGCCTTGCCGACGGTGAGCCACGAAGCCTGGATGTTGCGGATGTTGTTCAGAACCAGTCGGCTGACGGCGATTATGCGAATGTATTCCAATGGTGAAAAGCGGGTTGCAACTCCCTGCCGCTCCAATTCGGTGCCCGACGAGCGAAAAATCCAAGGGATGAAGGCCAGAAAGCCGTAATGTCCTTCGGGACAGCGGGCCTGCAGGTCGCGGATGCGCAGCAGGTGGTCCACACGCTGACGGGATGTTTCTACATGGCCGTACATCATCGTCGCCGAGGTCGGCAGGTTGAGGCAGTGGGCTTCGTGCATCACCTGGATCCACTCCTCGACCGAAGGTTTGGCGGGCGAGATGGCTTTCCGCACGCCGGGATCGAGGATCTCGGCCCCGGCACCCGGCAGGGAGTCCAATCCGGCGGCGATCAGCCGTTTCAGGGTGTCGAGCGTGGTGAGGCCGCTGATGCGGGCGATGTGCGCCACTTCGGGCGCTCCGAGGGCGTGCAGGCGTACCTGCGGATAGAGGCTCTTGAGTGTCGAGAAGAGCTCCTCGTAGAAATCGATCCCCAGCTTCGGGTGTAGACCGCCCTGCAGCAGCAACTGGTCGCCGCCGAGGGCGAGCATCCGCTCGATTTTCTCCTTGTATTCATCCAGCGTAGTGATGAAAGCCCGCTCCGTCTGGTGGGGTTTGCAGTGGAAATTGCAGAAGTGGCAGCCCGAAATGCAGACGTTGGTGATGTTCACGTTGCGGTCGATCTGCCAGGTCACGACCTCCAGGTCGGGCACTACGGCACGGCGCACGCGGTCAGCCGTGAGAGCCAGCTCCTGCAGGGGGGCCTGTTCGTAAAGCCAATACGCCTCCTCCGCCGTGAGGGGATCACGCTTCAGACATTTTTCGTATATCTCTTCCGCACGGTTGGGGCCGGTTCCGGCGGTTCGCTGCGTCTGTTCCCGGATCATCGCTTCGATCCTTTTTTGCCCCCTTTGCGGGACGTTTTGCCGCCCTTACCCGGTCGGGACGTGCTTTGGCGGCGTACCGGAATCGCTGCGTGCCCCTTTACGTCGTCCTCGCGGGAGTCGGCCGCCGCATCGTGCACCAGTTCGAAATCGAGCTGGCGGCGTTGCAGATCGGCCCGCTTGACGCGAATACGCACGGCATCGCCCAAGGTGAAGATCCGTCCTTTGCGGCGTCCATAGACCTCGTAGCGGTTCTCGTCGAACTGGTAGAGGTCGTCCTCCATTTCCCGCAGCGAAACCATGCCTTCGATGTGGGTTTCGTCCAGCTCGACGTACATGCCCCAGTCGCTCATGCCCGAGATATGGCCGTCGAAGAACTGGCCGATTTTATCCTGCATGAACTCCACCATTTTGTACTTGATCGAGGCGCGTTCGGCTTCGGCAGCGATCACTTCCCGCTCCGAGGCGTGTACGCAGAGTTTCTCGAAGGTGTCGCGGTCGGCCGATTTGCCTCCTTCGAGGTAGCGGGCCAGCAGCCGGTGGACCATCATGTCCGGGTAGCGGCGGATCGGCGAGGTGAAATGCGTGTAGTAGGGGAAAGCGAGGCCGTAATGACCGATGTTGTCGGTCGAATAGAAGGCCTTGGACATCGCACGTACGGCGAGGTTCGAAATGACGTTCTCCTCGATGCGTCCTTTGGCCTGTCCCAGCAGCTTGTTCATCTCCTTGGCCACGGCGCGTCCCTTGTCGGCCTTGAATACGTAGCCGAAGCGCAGAACGAAGGTCCGGAACTTTTCGAGCTTCTCCTCGTTCGGAACGTCGTGTACGCGGTAAACCATCGTACGCCGAACGGCACGGCCGTTCACTTTGTGATGTCCGCAGAATTCGGCGACCTGTTTGTTGGCCAGCAGCATGAACTCTTCGATGAGCTGGTTGGCCTCCTTTTGCTCCTTGAAATAGACGCCCAGCGGTTTGCCTGTCTCGTCGAGTTTGAATTTCACCTCTTCGCGGTCGAAGCTGATCGCGCCGTTCTTGAACCGCTGCCGGCGAAGCGCCTGCGCCAGCCGGTTGAGCGTCAGTATCTCTTCGGCGTAGTCGCCGCGGCCCGTCTCGATCACCTCCTGCGCCTCGGCATAGGTGAAGCGGCGGTCGGAATAGATCACCGTGCGGCCGAACCACTCTTCGAGGATGTCGAGGTTCTCGTTGAGGGTGAAGACCGCCGAGAAACAGAGGCTCGTCTCGTGCGGGCGGAGCGAACAAAGCTCGTTCGAAAGCCGTTCGGGCAGCATCGGCACGGTGCGGTCCACCAGATAGACCGAGGTGCCGCGTTCGACGGCTTCGTCGTCGATCGTCGATTGGGAGATCGGAAGAGCACACGTCTGAACTCCAGTCACCGATGTTTATCTCGT
>ERZ650307.2120-NODE-2120-length-10935-cov-30.988051_pt1 | contig 10935 bp, 9 predicted proteins | sample MGYA00376243_ERZ650307 | MGnify/ENA primary metagenome ERZ650307 (study PRJEB26733, sample SAMN07839242) | wastewater metagenome | biome: urban; feature: artificial channel; material: waste water | place: USA: North Carolina | collected 2016-03-31 ... | reverse complement strand
CTGGGCCGTGGTACACGGCGTACATGCTGGCGATGACGGCGGGCAGCACCTGCGCAGTGCAGATGTTGGAGGTAGCCTTTTCGCGGCGGATGTGCTGTTCGCGCGTTTGCAGCGCCAGGCGGTAAGCGGGCTTGCCATGCACGTCCACGCTCACACCCACGAGGCGGCCGGGCATGCTGCGCTTGAATTCGTCGCGGCACGCCATGTAGGCAGCGTGGGGGCCACCGGCGCCCATGGGCATGCCAAAGCGCTGGGTGGTGCCGACCACGATGTCGGCGCCTTGTTCGCCGGGCGGCGTGATCAGCGTGAGGGCCAGCAGGTCGGCCGCCACGATGAAGGCGGCTTGCTTGGCATGGGCCTTTTCCACATCAGCGCGCAGGTCGTCGATGCGGCCGCTGGTGGCGGGGTATTGGGCCAGCGCGGCGAAGTAGTCGCCATCCAGCAGGGTGTTCCATTCTTCGGCCGAGTTGGCCAGGCGCACTTCCAGGCCCAGGGGCTTGGCGCGCGTCTGGATCACTTCAATGGTTTGCGGATGCGCGTCGCCCGCCACCACGAACACGTTGCTCTTGGCTTTCACCGAGCGCTTGGCCAGCGTCATCGCCTCGGCAGCCGCCGTGGCTTCGTCGAGCATGGATGCGTTGGCAATGGGCATGCCCGTCAGGTCGCACACCATGGTCTGGAAGTTGACCAGGGCTTCCATGCGGCCTTGGGAGATTTCAGCCTGGTAGGGCGTGTAGGCGGTGTACCAGGCGGGGTTTTCCAGAATGTTGCGCAGGATGACGCCCGGCGTGTGCGTGCCGTAGTAGCCCTGGCCGATAAAACTCTTGAGCAGCTGGTTCTTGCCCGCGATGGCCTTGAGCTCGGCCAGCGCTGCCGCCTCGGTGGTGGCCGGGGGCAGGTCCATGGCCTGCGTGCGCGCGATGGAGCGCGGCACGATGGAGTCGATGAGCGCGCGGCGCGAGGCCTCGCCAATCACGGACAGCATGTGGGCTTCGTCCGCTGCGTCGATGCCGATGTGGCGGGGCAGGAATTCGGCGGCGTTCTCAAGCGCAGACAGGGGCAGGGCGGGCGCGTTCATGGTGCGGGCAGGGGTGAGAGGGTGAAAGAAAAGCTGCCGCGCTGTGTGCTTCCTGTTTCAGAGGTTTTTGGCTCTGAAGGCTTCAGGAATAAGCGCTGGCAGCTATGTTTTTTATAGTGAAAGAATCAGGCGCTGGCAGCGAAGGCGCTGTAGGCGGTCTCGTCCATCAGGTCATTGAGCTGGGCAGCGTCGGCCAGCTTGACCTTGAAGAACCAGCCAGCGTTGAGCGGGTCGCTGTTGGCGAGGGACGGGTCTGCGCGCAGGGCTTCGTTCACTTCCACGATTTCGCCGGTGACGGGCATGTACACGTCTGCAGCGGCTTTCACCGACTCGACCACGCCAGCCACTTCGCCCTGGTTGAATGTGGCACCCACTTCGGGCAGGTCCACAAACACCACGTCGCCCAGCGCGTCTTGCGCATGCACGGTGATGCCCACCACAGCGGCGTTGGCATCAGCGGCGTTGATCCACTCGTGGTCTTTGGAGAATTTGACGGTCATGGGGAGCTCCTCAAGCAATTGAAAAAGTTTAGGAATCTGCAATGTAAGCGGCTTGGCCCGTTTTGTGGCGGCCCGTTCTGCGCCGGGGGGTGGCGCGCTTGGGGCGCTTATCCGCGGTAGTAGTTGGCAGGCACGAAAGGCATGGCGCGCACTTCCATGGGCACGGCCTTGCCGCGCACCATGGCGTTGACGCGTGTGCCCACCGCTGCGAAGGCGGGCGTGACGTAGCCGATGGCGATGGGTTCGTTGACGGTGGGGCCCAGCAGGCCGCTGGTCACTTCGCCAATCTTCTGGCCGTCCGTGCTTTGCAGTTCGGTGTGTTCGCGCACGGGCACGCGCTCCAGCGCCACCAGGCCCACGCGCTTGCGTGCCAGCGTGGCGGGGTTGTCGATCTGGGCCAGCACCTTGTCGGCGCCGGGGAAGCCGCCTGCACGGGCACCGCCGGTGCGGCGCACCTTCTGGATGGCCCAGTTCAGTGCAGCTTCAGGGGGCGTGGTGGTGGTGTCGATGTCGTTGCCATACAGGCACAAGCCGGCTTCCAGGCGCAGCGAGTTGCGCGCGCCCAGGCCAATGGGCTTGACTTCGGGCTGGGCCAGCAGGGCGCGGGCCAAGGTGTCGGCCTGTGCGGCGGGCACCGAGATTTCAAAACCGTCTTCGCCGGTGTAGCCGCTGCGGGTCACAAAGCAGTCGCAGCCTGCAATGCTGAACGCGCCACCGGTCATGAACACCAGCTTTTCCACGCCGGGTGCCAGGCGGGCGAGGGCGGTGGCAGCTTGGGGGCCTTGCAGCGCCAGCAGGGCGTGGTCGGGCATGGGCACGACCTTGCAGCGCTGGCCGATGCGGGCCTGGATGTGGGCAATGTCACCCACCTTGCACGCGCCGTTGACGATGACGAACAGCGTAGGCTCGCCGTCCACCACGCCCTGGTTGAAGAACATCAGGTCGTCGATGATGGTGCCTTCGTCGGTCAGCAGCAGGCCGTAACGCTGCTTGCCCACGGGCAGGTCGATCACGTCCACAGGCATCAGCGTTTCAAACGCGGCAGCAGCATCCGCTCCGATGAGCTTGAGCTGGCCCATGTGCGACACGTCGAACAGGCCTGCAGCGGTGCGGGTGTGTACGTGCTCGGCCATCAGGCCAGCGGGGTACTGCACGGGCATGGAGTAACCGGCGAACGGCACCATGCGGGCACCCAGTTCGATGTGCAGGGCGTTCAGCGGTGTGGTGAGCAGGGGAGCGGCTGGCGTGGCAGGTGCGGAAGAGGCTGCGGACATGGGATGACTCCAGGGCAAATGGGGGCCGCAACCCGGTGGGTTACGGAATTTGCCCTGCTGTCCGCTTTACCTGAGAGATTCACCGCAGCGCCTTGGCTGGCCGTGCGGTTTGCTCCTTCGGTGGATGGCTTCATCACGCACTGTGCGAGCCATCTCTCTCCAGCAAGGGAACGCCCGCATCACTGCGGGCGGTTGTCAGTCCTTTTGCCTGAGCGTTCGGCTGCTGCCTGCGCCTTCGGCGGTGCCGCGCTGCCTTCATCGAAGGTGGGGCACTCTCTCCTGACGGCCGCGATTGTAAGCCTACTTTGCGTAGACCAGGTCGCGCAGTCCCAACGAGATCGATGGCACATAGGTGATGACCAGCAGGCACACCAGGATCACGCCCACGAACGGCAGCAGGTGGCCGACGATGCGATCGAGCGAAATCCTGGCCACCGTGCAGGCCGCAAACAAGTTCACGCCGAAGGGCGGCGTGATCATGCCCATGGCCAGATTCACCACCATGATGAGCCCGAAGTGCACCGGGTCCACACCAAAGTGCATCGCCACCGGCGCAAGGATGGGCGCCAGCACGATGATGGCGGCGCTGGTCTCGATGAACATGCCGATGATGAACAGCGCAGCATTCACCCCCAGCAGGAACATGGTGGGCGATTGCAGCACAGCTTCGAGCCAGCGGCCAATCGCATCGGGCACACCTGCGCGCGTGATGAGGAAGGCGAACAGCCCGGCGTTGGCAATGATGAACATGATGACCGCCGACGAGATGGCCGACTTGCGCAGGATGGCGTACAGGTCTTTCACCTTGATCTCGCGGTAGATCACCACGCCCACGATGAGTGCATAGAACACCGCCACGGCCGAGGCTTCGGTGGGGGTGAACACGCCGCCATAGATGCCGCCCAGGATGATGACGGGCATCAGCAGCGCCCAGCCCGCCTGCAAGGTGGCACGGCCCAAGGACAGGCGCCCATCGCCGTCGTTCTTGCCCCAGCCTTTGATCTTGCAGTACACCCACACAAACGCCATCAGCGCCAGGCTGATGAGGATGCCGGGGCCAAAGCCGGCGATGAACAGTTCGCCAATCGACACTTCGGCGCTCACGCCGTAAAGAATCATGGGGATGGAGGGTGGAATGATCACGCCCAGCTCGGCACTGGTGGCCTGCAGGGCTGCTGCGTAGCTGGTGGGGTAGCCGTGCTTGATGAGCGCCGGGATGAGGATGGCGCCAATGGCAAACGTGGTGGCCACCGACGAGCCCGACACCGCCGCAAAGATCATGCAGGTGAGCACGCAGGTCATGGGCAGGCCGCCTTGCACGCCGCCCACAATGCTCTTGGCAAATTCCACCAGGCGGCGCGAGATGCCGCCGGTTTCCATCAGGTTGCCGGCCAGGATGAAGAACGGAATGGCCGCCAGCGGAAACTTGTTGATCGAGGCGAACATTTCCTTCACCGAGATCAGCATGTTGGCGTTGGACACCTGAATGCCCAGAATGGACGCAAGCCCGATGGACACGGCCACCGAGACGGTGAGTGCAAAGCACAGCACCATGGTGAAAAGCATGGTGGTGGTCATTGCGCTGTCTCCAGTTCCTGGCGTTGGGGGTCAACCCAGTTGCCGATGATTCCTACGGCGCTGAACAGCCCACCCACGGGCAGCGCCAGATAAGCCCAGAACATGGACACCGATTCCAGCCCCGCCATGGTCTGCACGCCGCCGCGCTTGGCATAGTCCCAGCCAAACCAGACGATCACCGCGATCAGCGCCAGCGCGGCCAGGCTCACCACCGCATCGAGCACGCGGCGCAGGGCTGGCGGGCTCCAGCGGTAGAGGACGTCCACGCTCACCATCGCCCCTTGGCGAAAGGCTGCGGGAATGGCCAGAAACACCATCCAGATGAGGCTGAAGCGGATGAGCACCTCGGTCCACTCGGCAGGCTGCTCCAGCACGAAGCGCATCACGATCTGGAACATGCCCAGCGACGAGGCGATGGCCAGCATCAGGCAGGCCGCTGCCATGGCTGCGCCGGTGGTCCACCGCTCTAATTGAAGAAAAGTTTTTTTCATGAACGAAAAAGCCCGTTGGCGCAATGCCAACGGGCGGTACTAGCTATGATTTGTGTAGCGAACGCGAAGATTCCATGCGATTACTTCACGGCACGGATCTTGTCGAGTGTGGCCTTGCCGAATTGCTTTTCAAACTCGGCATTCACTGGGGCCAGGGCTGCCACGAACTTGGCCTTGTCGGGGTTGTCCACCACCGTCATGCCCTTGGCGCGCAGGTCGGCCACGCCCTTGGCGTCGTCTTCGTCCACACGGGCGCGGTTGGCCTTGGTGCCTTCCTTGGCGGCGTCGATGAAGGCCTGCTTGTCTGCAGCGCTGAGCTTGTCAAACGCGGCCTTGTTCATCACGAAGATGCAGGGCGAGTAGACGTGGCCCGTCAGCGTCAGGTGCTTTTGCACCTGGTCGAACTTGGCCGAGATGATCACGGGCAGCGGGTTCTCCTGGCCGTCCACGGTGCCTTGTTGCAGAGCAGTGAACACTTCAGGGAAGGCCATGGGCGTGGTGATGATGCCAAAGCCCTTGTAGGCGGCGATGTGCACGGGGTTCTCCATGGTGCGCATCTTCAGGCCCTTGAGGTCTTCAGGGCCGTTCACCGAACGCTTGCTGTTCGTCATGTGACGGAAGCCGTTTTCTGCCCAGGCCAGGGCCTTGAAGCCCTTGGCGTCAAACTTGGCCAGCAGCTCTTGGCCGATGGGGCCATCGAGCACCGCGCGGGCATGGGCCTTGTCGCGGAAGAGGAAGGGTACGTCGAGGATTTTGGTCTCGGGCACAAAGTTGGGGATGGGGCCGCTGGAGCTGAAGGCCAGCTCTTGCGTGCCCAGCTGCACGGCCTCGATCGATTCGCGCTCACCGCCCAGTGCGCCGTTGTAGAAGGTCTGAACCTTGTAGCGGCCGCCCGTGCGCTTTTCCACTTCCTTGGCAAACGTGTCGATGGCCACGCCCTGGTGCGAGTTCTGGGCGACAGAGATGCTGATGCGCATGGTGGTCTGTGCGGCCGCTGTGGCAACAAAGCCCAAAGCAAGGCTCAGGCCGACGACGAGTTTGGTCAATTGCATGGTGTCTCCTGTGGTGGGGCGCAGCCACGGTGGCGCGCCGGTTCAGAGCCATTATGTTGGCCTCTGTCGCGCCAGAGCATCGGGGTTTGTGCTGGTAAGTGTGCTTATCAGTCGCCTGGGCAACTGCGCAGTCTGCCCATAGCTGTTGTGGGGCCCTGAATGGCAAGCGCCCCGTGCTGGCGGTAACCAGCCGGGGCCTTGGCAGTTGGGGCGGCTCCGGTAAGAGCGCCTTGATGCAGTGAGTATGCAGACCGCGCCCCGGTTTTGTTTTCTGTTTTGTCTTCAAATTTTGAATAAAACAGAAATATCTTCTGATTTGGTGTCCGTGGCGGAATAATGGCTGCCATGGACAAGATTGACCGAAAAATTCTCGCTGTACTGCAGGCCGATGCCCGCGCCAGCCTGCAAGAGATTGGGCAGGCCGTGGGGCTGAGCCCTTCGCCTTGCTGGGGGCGCATCAAGAAGATGGAAGAGGCCGGGGTGATCCAGGGCTACACGGTGCGTATCAACCCGCAGGCGCTCGATTTGGCCGATACGGTGCTGGTACAGGTCACGCTCGACAGCCATTCAGACAACACGCTGGAGAAGTTTGGTGAGACGCTGGCCAGCATCCCGGAGGTGATCGAGGCGCACCTGGTGTCGGGCGACTACGACTACCTGCTGCGCATCGTGGTGAAAGACACGCGCGACTACGAGCGCCTGCTGCGCGAGAAGCTCTACAAGATCAAGGGCATCCGCCACAGCCGATCGAGCTTTGTGCTGCGCACGCTGAAAAAGGCGGATCTACCGTTGGGCGTGTAATGGGGGCGTTATGAACAAAAATAGCTGCTGGCGCTTATGTAGTAAGCGCCAGCAGCTATCAATTCAGTAGCGTTTTGGTGGGGTGGCTGGCTGCTGTCAGCCCAGCAGCAACGCGTCGTCGGCCAGCTTTTCGCCGCGCACCTTCTCGAACATCTGCAGCAGGTCGGGCACATCCAGGCGCTTGCGCTCTTCGCCCGACACATCCAGCACCACCTGGCCCTGGTGCAGCATCACCGTGCGGTCGCCCACATCCAGCGCCTGGCGCATGCTGTGCGTGACCATCATGGTGGTGAGCTTCTGTTCGGCCACGATGCGTTCGGTCAGGCGCAGCACGAAGTCGGCGGTGCGCGGGTCGAGTGCGGCGGTGTGCTCGTCCAGCAGCAGGATGCGCGAGGGCTGCAGCGCTGCCATCAGCAGGCTCACGGCCTGGCGCTGGCCGCCCGAGAGCAGGCCGATGCGGTCAGTCAGGCGGTTTTCCAGCCCCAGGCCCAGCGTGGCCAGGCGCTCGCGAAAGCCCTCGCGCATCGATGCCTTGACGGCGCGGCCCAGGTTGCGGAACGTGCCGCGGCGCTGGGCCAGTGCCATGTTTTCTTCGATGGTGAGGTCTTCGCAGGTGCCCGCCATCGGGTCCTGGAACACGCGGGCCACGCGCTCGGCACGGGCCCACACGGGCATGCGGGTGACGTCCACGCCATCGATGGCGATGCGGCCGCTGTCCACCGTCTGGTCGCCCGAGATGGCATTCAGAAAGGTGGACTTGCCGGCGCCGTTGGAGCCGATGACGGTGACGAACTGCCCGGCCGGAATGTCCAGCGACATGCCGCGCAGGGCGCGGGTTTCGATCGGCGTGCCGGGGTTGAAGGTGATTTCGAGGTGTTGGGCGCTCAGCATGGGGCTCTTTCGGTGCGCGGGTTCAGGACGGCTTGCGCTTGGCGAACTTGCGCTTGAGCTGCGGAATCACCAGCGCCACGGCCACCAGCACGGCGGTGACCAGGTTCAGGTCTTGTGCCTTGAGGCCGATGAAGTCGCTGTTGAGCGCCAGGGCAATGAAGAAGCGGTAGGCGATGGCGCCAATGATGACCGCCAGCGTGGCATAGATCAGGCGGCGCGAGGGCAGGATGCTCTCGCCCACGATCACGGCAGCCAGCCCGATGACGATGGTGCCGATGCCCATGGAAATGTCCGAGCCGCCCTGCGTCTGCGCAAACAGCGCACCCGCCAGGCCCACCAGCCCGTTGGAGATGGCCATGCCCAGCAGCAGCATGGCGCCGGTGTTCACGCCCTGCGCGCGGGCCATGCGGGCGTTTGAGCCGGTGGCGCGAATGGCCAGGCCGCGTTCGGTGGCAAAGAACCAGTCCAGCAGCAGCTTGGCGGCCACCACGATGACGGCGAGGATCAGCGGGCGTGCAATGTAGTCCTGCATGCCTTCGGGCTGCAGCAGCACGAACAGCGTGGGGTCGTTGATGAGGGGCACGTTGGGCCCGCCCATGATGCGCAGGTTGATCGAATACAGCGCAATCATCATCAGGATGCTGGCCAGCAGGTCCATGATCTTGAGCTTGACGTTGAGCCAGCCGGTGATCAGCCCGGCCACGGCACCTGCCGCCGTGGCAGCCAGCGTGGCCACCCAGGCGTTGGTGCCGGTGGAAATCAGAATGGCGCAGACGGCGCCGCCCAGCGGAAAGCTGCCATCCACCGTGAGGTCAGGAAAGCGCAGCAGCCGGAACGAAATGAAAACGCCCAGGGCCACCAGGCTGAAGATCAGGCCGATTTCAACGGCGCCGAGCAGGGAAAAGAAGGACATGGGCAGCGGGGCCAGCAAGGGGAAAAACAAAGCAGGAGCCACGCGGTGCATGGCTCCTGCCGGAGGGGCCGGGCATGCGCCCAGCCCTGCAGCACAGGGTGCTTACTGCACCACTTGCGCGGCCGACTTGACCAGCGCGTCAGACAGCTTCACGCCCTGCTTTTCGGCAGCGCCGGGGTTCACGAACAGTTCCATCTTGGTGCTGATCTCGGGCTTGATGTCGCCAGGCTTTTCACCCTTGAGGATGCGCGCCACCATGCGGCCGGTCTGCTCGCCCAGGTCGCGGTAATTGATGCCGAAGGCGGCGATGGCGCCGCGCTTGACGCTGTCGGTGTCGGATGCCACCAGCGGGATCTTGGCGTCCTGGCCCACCTTCACCAGTGCCTCGTAGGCCGACACCACGTTGTTGTCGGTGCTGGTGTAGATCACATCGACCTTGCCGATCAGGCTGCGTGCGGCGCTGCTCACGTCCACCGAGCGGGGCGCTGCGGCTTCCACCAGCGTCATGCCCAGCTTGGGCAGCAGGGTCTGCAGTTGCTTGACCACGACCACCGAGTTGGCTTCGCCGGGGTTGTAGACCACGCCCACGCGCTTGGCGTTGGGCACCACTTGCTTGACCAGTTCCATCTGCTTGTCCAGAGCCAGCAGATCCGACACGCCAGTCACGTTGCCGCGCGATGGCTCCCAGTCTTTGACCAGCTTGGCGGCCACGGGGTCGGTCACGGCGGAGAAGACCACGGGCACCGTCTTGGTCGATGCAATCACGGCCTGGGCCGAGGGCGTGGCAATGGCCACGATGGCGTCGGGATTGTCACCCACGAACTTGCGGGCGATCTGCGCGGCGGTGCCGGTGTTGCCCTGGGCGCTTTGGTACTGCCACTTCAGGTTCTTGCCGGATTCGAAGCCTGCTTCTTTCAGGGCTGCCTGCACGCCGTCGCGCACGGAGTCGAGGGCAGGGTGTTCCACGATGGCCGTCACGGCCACGGATTTTTGCTGTGCACTGGCGGGGGAGATGGCGGCTACGGCCAGGGCGAGGGCGCCCAGGGACATCCAGGGCAATTGCTTCAAGTTCATCTTCGGGGACTTTCTGAGGAGGAGAGATACCGCGGGCCCCGGTGAGGCTGCATTGGGGCCAGCCCATGAGTTTACTTCGCTGTGCCAGGCAGGCCGCCTGCTGGCGGCAGCCGTCCCACGCGGGTGCTCGGCTATTCATGCCGCCATCGGCTGTGCAAAGAAAAAGGGCCTGCAAGGCAGGCCCATCCAGCGCAAGGCGCTATGGTTTTTGCAGGCTTACATGCCAGCGTAGTTCGGGCCGCCACCGCCTTCGGGCGTCACCCACACGATGTTCTGTGTGGGGTCCTTGATGTCGCAGGTCTTGCAGTGCACGCAGTTTTGCGCGTTGATCTGCAGGCGCTGGGCATCGCCGCCCTTGGTGGTGTCGGGCACAAACTCGTACACCCCGGCCGGGCAGTAGCGTGCCTCGGGGCCTGCGTACTTGGCCAGGTTGATGTTGACCGGCACGCTGGCGTCTTTCAGCGTCAGGTGCGCGGGCTGGTTCTCTTCGTGGTTGGTGTTGCTGATGAACACGCTGGAGAGGCGGTCAAACGTCAGCTTGCCATCGGGCTTGGGGTAGTCGATGGGCTTGCACTGCGCTGCAGGCTTCAGGTAGGCGTGGTCGGGCTTGTCGCGGTGCAGCGTCCAGGGGATATGGCCGCGCAGCACGAATTGTTCAAAGCCGTTCATCAGCGTGGCGGTGGTCAGGCCGTACTTGAACCAGTTCTTGAAGTTGCGGTCCTTGTTCAGCTCGGTGTGCAGCCAGCTGGCTTCAAACGCCTTGGGGTAGGCGCTCAGCTCGTCGTGCTGGCGGCCTGCCACCACGGCTTCATAGGCGGCTTCTGCGGCCAGCATGCCGGTCTTGATGGCGGCGTGGCTGCCCTTGATGCGGCCCACGTTGAGGTAACCCGCATTGCAGCCCACCAGTGCGCCGCCAGGGAACACCGTCTTGGGCAGCGCGTTGATGCCGCTGGCGTTGATGGCGCGCGCGCCGTACGACAGGCGCTTGGCGGTGATTTCGCCCTTCTCGTTTTCGAAGTAGTAGCGGACGTTGGGGTGGGTCTTCCAGCGCTGGAATTCTTCAAACGGGCTGAGGTAGGGGTTGGAATAGCCCAGACCCGTCACAAAACCGACGGCGACCTTGTTGCCTTCCAGGTGGTACAGGAACGCACCGCCGTAGGTGTCGTTCTCCATGGGCCAGCCAGCGGTGTGCATCACAAAGCCGGGCTGGTGGCGCTTGGGGTCGATTTCCCACAGTTCCTTGATGCCGATGCCGAAGCTTTGCGGGTCACGGCCTTCGTCCA
>ERZ650307.2117-NODE-2117-length-10940-cov-3.063757_pt1 | contig 10940 bp, 14 predicted proteins | sample MGYA00376243_ERZ650307 | MGnify/ENA primary metagenome ERZ650307 (study PRJEB26733, sample SAMN07839242) | wastewater metagenome | biome: urban; feature: artificial channel; material: waste water | place: USA: North Carolina | collected 2016-03-31 ... | reverse complement strand
GAGTTCAGACGTGTGCTCTTCCGATCTAGGAACTGGCGGTATTTGACCTGCTTTCTAAGGACAAGACCAGTATCACCAAGGGCGACATCGACAAAATCAAGAAGGTCGCTCAGGAGTTGATGGATACCGTGGAACAGCGCCGTCAGGAAATGGGCTACTTGCGTGACCGGGCATCATCACAAGCCCAAATGAAGGCGGCCATCATTGACCGCATGCTGGAAGGCATGCCCGATGAATTCTCCAGCGAGGACATCGAAGCCCGCGCCGAAGTGATCTACCAATACGTGGAAACGCATATGCAGTCGGCGGCGGTGCATTGATGCGGTGCGCTGTAACCCCACTATCAAAGGCCAGGCATGAAGATTGATCTTGTGTTGATCTCGTCTCGGCTGGCGGAAGCACGCCGACTCCAATCCGTTGAGCTTGCAGAAGCCGCGACGCAGACAGGCATTGAAACTGGACGGCTTGCAAAAATTGAAGCCGGTCAACAGGCACCTTCTGGTGACGAATTGCTGATTCTTGCAAACTACTATGCACGCGATTTCCGTGACTTTGTTGATCCAAGTCGCCCCGAGCCATTCAAACAGACCGACATTCTCTACCGCAGATACGGACAAGCATTTACGCCGATTGACCGGCGAGCCATTCAGGAATTCTTGTTTCTCTGTGAGATTGAGGCCACTCTTGAGAAGGAACTGGGTCGAAGTTCCACCCCATTCCCGTTCACACCAACCGGCACCTACCTGAAATCGCACGGGGATCAGGCAGCGCGGGCGCTACGGCGCCAGATGGGGTACAGCTCAAAGCAGATTCGACTGGATATTTACTCGGACTTTCGCCGCATTGGATTGCATGTCTTTCGGCGTCGGCTGGCTAATTCAGAAATTTCCGGGTTGTATATCGAGCACCCAATTGCGGGCCATTGCATCCTGGTCAATTACGAAGAAGACATTTACCGCCAGCGTTTTTCCGCCAGCCACGAGGCTGCGCATGCCATTTTTGATTCCACCGAGGCGGCCAGCGTCAGCTACCAGCGCAATAGCTCCAAATACGACCGGCAAGACCTGAAAGAGATACGGGCGAATCGGTTTGCTTCCTGTTATCTGATGCCACCCGAACTGCTGCCCAAGATTCAGCATTGGGATACGGCGCTGGCTCAACATTGGGCGCAAACGCTCAAGGTCAGTACGGAAGCTTTGTCCTATGCCTTGGTAGACGCCCAACTTATTGACCAAGGCACTGCAAAGTTAATTCGTTCGGTACGCGTGCCGATGGCAGAAAAGGTTGACCCTGAAGCCCCGGAATACCTCAACGCCACACAATTGAATCGCCGTTTGCAGTTACTGGAGCGCGGCTTGTCAGACTACTACGTGGGCCTGTGTTTCGAGGCACATAAGCAAGGCCTGATTTCGGCTGGCCGATTGGGGGAGGCCTTATTGGCCGACCACAAGGAGACACGCGAGATTTCCATTCTCTATGGTCGGAGCATCGTTAATGAGCTTTGACCCTGCACGATTTGCGATTGCTTCCGTGGTGGACACTTGCTCGGTTTGGAACATGCTTTCTTCGCTGCGCCTAAATCAGGCGGCGATTCAGGCGAAGCTGCATTTCTGCATTACACCAGTTGTACTGTACGAATGCCTGTACAAGCCTCGTCCGAACATCACACCTGAGCAGAAGGAGCTGATGGATCGTTTGGTGTTCAACCGAGCAAAAGGTCGGTTTCCCGTGCAGGAATGCAGTCTGGCTGACTTGCTCACCATCTCAGAGAGAGCGCCGGGCAAGCTCGGCTCCGGCGAGTTGTCGTGCATCGCTGCCGCTTATCGCATCCGCAACATTGCGGTAATGACCGATGAGAAGCTGGCCAGGCGCTACGCCCAGAGCAACCTGGGTTTGTCGGTCGAAACCACGCCTCGCCTTTATGGTTACCTTCACTACCACCAGCATTTGGGTGGCGCCGATCACGATGAGGTAATTAAAGAGCACGAGCGTTTCGAGAAGAGACCACTTACCCAGTTTTTCAATCAGACGTTTGAGGATGCAATGCGTTGCAGGCTAATGGCAAACATGAGCGTAACCGTTGCCACACCCACGCCGGAAAATGATTAAAAATGAGGAGCATCTAATTGAGGCCGGACAAAATATCCATTCTTCGTCTTTTTGAAGATCGCCAGCAGTATTTGATCCCACTGTTTCAGCGTGGCTATGTTTGGAATTTGGCAGACCAGATTCACCCACTATGGGAAGACCTGATCGACCGACTGGATGCTGTTGGCGAATTCAAGGCAAATGCCGAGAAGGTTGGTGGAACAGAGAAGCTGCGGACGATGCGCAAGCATTTCCTGGGCACTGTCGTCATTGGCAGCCCAAAGGGCGGTAGCTCCGACACGATTGCCACACGAGAAGTGATTGATGGGCAGCAGCGGATTACAACGTTGCAGATTCTCCTGTTGGCATTCCGCGATGTCATCAAGCCAATGGGTGACGAGGCTTTGGACGATGACCTCAAAAAGCTAACCCGCAACATTGGTAAGTATCGTGAAAGAGGTCATCACTTGAAGGTCTGGCCCACGAATGTTGGCCGAGATGTGATGCTGGCGTTGACGGAGCTGGAAACCTTGGATGCAGTTTGCGCGCGGTTCCCAGTCAAAGGGCCCAAGCGCGCGCGCTTTGAGCGACCTTTGATGGTTCAGGCGTATCTCTTTTTTCACGCATTGCTGGCTGCCCATATGCGAGGCATTCGTTTTGACGACAGCGCAACTCAGCCAAACGATGACCTGGATGACTTGTTGGATGAGGCGCTGGGCAAAGAAGTCAAAGAAGAGCCAAGCATTGCCGATCAAGTAATGCGTTCCATTGAGAGGGATAACACCGTCTGGATTCCGAAGCCTGAGCTACCGTTGATCCCAGAACGCGCATACTTGCTCCTGGAAACTTTGCGTGATGGTTTTCAAATCATGTCGCTTGAGTTGGAGGACGAAGATGACCCACAAATCATCTTTGAAACATTAAATGCGCGGGGTGCGCCGTTGCAGCCCAGTGACTTGATTCGCAACTTTCTGTTCTTGCAGGCGACACGAAAGGGTGAAGACGTTGATTCGTTGTACAACGAGCACTGGAAGTCGTTTGACGAAAAGCCGGATGAAAACGAGAAAAAGTCTGGAGAGCGGTTTTGGCGGAAGGAGGTCCGTCAAGGTCGGCTGAAGTCAGTACGCCTCGACCTTTTGCTCTACCACTACGTTGGACTTCGCAAGTGTGAGGACTTGAAAGTGTCGCATGTCTTTGAAGAATTCAAGGACTGGTGGGAGTCAACGACTCGGAATACCGATGTCGAGTTAAAACGCCTAACCCGCTTGGCAAAGTACTTCGAGGTTTTCCTGCTGCCCAACCAGACATCGCGGCTTGGTCTTTTTTGTCGGCGTATGCAGTTGTTGGATACCTCCACACTCACGCCGTTGGTTTTTTATTTCTTGGAGCATCACGACGCAGATTCCCCGGAAATGGAACAAATTCTTGGCGATCTTGAGTCATACATCGTCAGACGTTTCGTTTGTGGATTCACCACAAAGAGCTATAACCGGACTTTCACCACCAGATTGTTGGCTGAACTGGCAAAGGAGCGGCGCTCGGATGGAGCGGCATTGCGTGAAAAACTGAAAAATCTGACCGGCGATAGCCAGCATTGGCCTTCGGATGCAGAGTTTGAGCAAGGATGGTGCTACCGCGCCCTCTATCAAGGAAAAAACACCGGTAAGGTTCGGGCGATATTAGAAGCGTTGGAGCTTGGTAGACGCACAAACAAGCAAGAACTACTGCCATTGCCCGACGGCTTAACTGTTGAACATGTGATGCCCCAGAAATGGGACGCAAATTGGTCAATCCCCAACAGTAGTGCAGAAGCTTTGGCAGACCGCAAGCGGCTACTCCATTCAATCGGGAATTTAACCCTGGTAACTTCGTCATTTAACTCCGCGCTGAGCAACGAAGCATTTGCAGTCAAGAGGCCCGAAATCGTCACGACGAGCCTGCTAATGCTTAACACCTATTTCCAACAGTTCACCAATCAGGATATTTGGGACGAGGCAAAGATAGTTGAACGAGCGGCAGCCATGTTTCCCCTTGCCAAGAGCATTTGGACAAGACCGTAGGTCGAAAATTCGTCTCATAAATAGTGGGCTACACAATTCACTGCACCAAGAAGCTGCTCGACCGGGTGAAACCATCCGTGAGTGCGGCTCCGCCTGAACCAACCACATACCTCGGCAATTGGTACGCCACAGCACTGTTCTGGAAGCCGCAGGTTGCTTTACTGGTCAATGAACGGACATTGCTGCCAGTCTTGATGCCGCTGGCCCCAGCGGCAGAACTGGCGCAGCGGTTCCCCGAACATCTTGCGCCAGTCCTATTCGCGCACAGCGCGCCCCACGCACTGATAGAGCATGAGTTGAATGCCATGCTCGATTTCCAATACGCCAAGACCACCAACCGCAGCTTGGTTGGCATGCTGAACCAGTTCACGTATCTGGTCGAAGGCTCCCGGGACTACAAACAGACCAGCGACTTACGCTGGCTGTCGATGAAACTGTCTGAGACGCCCTGCAGTCCGCTCTACAAAAAAGCGACTTCACCGGATCGGGAATTGCGGCGATTGATCGAATCAGAGTGGACAATCATCGCCGCGAACGACCAACAATACTGAAGGCATAGGGAGAGGTAGATGGCTCGGAAGAAGAAAACCAGTCCGCTTGAGGACATGATGGATTTGGTGGCATTGCTGCCGTGGTGGGGCGGCGTGGCGATTGCAATCGCCGGGTATCTGGTACTGCACCGTATGGCTGCACCAGTGAAGGTCGGCGCGGTACAGCCTGGTCAAGTAAGCCAGTTGATGACCGCATCCATCATTACCGGTCTTGCAACCGTTGGACAGTACCTTGTGCCGTTGGTCGGGCTGGCGGGAGCGGCAATGTCCGTTGTGAGGCGCAAGCAGCGCGCAGCATTGATTAGCAGTGTGACACAGTCGCAGAGCGCCAATGCACTCGATGGCATGTCCTGGCGTGAGTTTGAAATGCTGGTGGGTGAAGCGTACGCATTGCAAGGCTACCGCGTGACCGAAACAGGCGGTGGCGGTGCTGATGGCGGCGTCGATCTAATACTGGCCAAGGGCGGCGAAAAGTTCTTTGTCCAATGCAAGCAATGGAAAGCCTACAAAGTTGGCGTGGACGTGGTGCGGGAACTGTATGGCGTAATGGCCGCCAAAGGGGCTACTGGTGGTTTTGTCGTGACGTCTGGCCGGTTCACTGACGATGCCAAAGCCTTCGCAGACGGGCGTAATGTGCAACTCGTGGACGGCACCAAGCTTTTTGCCATGATTAAGCAGGCCAAGCAGGCTATGACATCCGCCGCGCCATCCAAGATGTCAGAGCCGCACAAGGTCCAGTCATCTGCATCTGTTGCGCCAAGCTGCCCTCAATGCGGTTCGGAAATGGTCAAGCGAACGGCTCGCAAAGGCGGAAATGCTGGCGGTGAATTCTGGGGGTGCTCCAAATTTCCTGCATGCCGTGGCGTTCGGCAACTGAACTGATTTGCTGACAGCGAGGCTTTCGTCGTCCGCATTCGGTGGCCGGGGCAGCGCCCCGACACCCGAAAGGGCATTGACAGGCAATGTATGGGGTGGCATCCACCCACTCTGGTGTTATGAGATTTTCCAGACAGTGATCCGCGAGGGGAGCACGTATTCCAGCTGCTCCTTCAGTTTCTCGGGCGACTCGAAAACAGATTTACCTTGAACCAAAATCTTGGGTGTGTGGTAGATGTTGATGATGGCACCTTCAAGCAGTCGAATCTGTGTTCCGTGCTGAATGGGCTTGATGCCCAGAATGTGAAAACCGTGTTTCCGAAGGCCGTCTTGAATGATTTTTGCAAGCATGTGATTTCCTTTGAAGTTGATTGCCAGCGCACGGGTGTGCAGGCAGTCAGCCTTTACAGGCCTCGCAAAAGGTTCATTTAAGACGTTTGGTCTTGGCAAAGTTAAACAGTGCTCGATCTTTCCAGTTGGCTCTGATAACTTGAAAAAACGGCGCATACCGCGCCGTGCCGCAAAACCACCAAATCGGCAATACACCTCTGAATGAAAAGCCAAGTCGGGCAACTGACTTGGCTTTTTCTATTTCCGATGGCGTTGTCGTTGTTGCACATATCGCGGCCAACCCATTTTGGAGCCTTAGCCATGCAAACAAAATCCACGAGCACCACATTTGTGTCCCCGCGCTTCACTCTCGGCCAAATCGTGGCCACGCCAGCCGTGCTTGAACACCTTGAGCGGCACGGCGTCAATGCCAGCGAATATCTGAACCGCCATGTGCGCGGCGATTGGGGCGATGTGCCATCAGAGGATGCGAAGGAAAACGACTTCGCGGTCACACGTCGCCTGCGACTGCTTTCAAGCTACACCATCGCTGGCGAACGCGTTTGGATCATCACCGAAGCTGATCGCAGTTCGACTTGCCTCTTGTTTCCGAGCGAGTATTGAAATGCACCGACGCACCGAGCATTTTCATTCAGGCGGCACTGAGCGACCAATGCGCGACTTGCTGTTGCAGTTGCCGCTGTTGACCGCACGCCCCGGCGAAGCGATTCAGTACGAAGTAGCAGATGCCTTCCTCCTGGTGCAAATCGCTGAAAACGCTGAAGTGGCCATGAACACCATTCACCTCGGCTTATCGGCCGTGGGGCAAATTCTGGCGCGTGCAGCGCCGGAAGTGGAAACCGGCGAAATCTCCGGCGATGCCACCGAAGCACTGGGCTGGCTGCTGGCTGAGCTTGGGGACTTTGCGGCCACGGCGTTTTGTCTCTCTGCCGCATGCCGACGCCACACCGCCGACTTTGCACCGCCAGCGCCCAGAACCATCGCCAGCACGCGGCCATGAACTGAGCCAGCACATTCCTCGCCAGTTCAGCGGCAGAGACAACAAGCGGCCACCGTGCCGCTTGTTCAAAGTCGGCTGACTAGCGAAAAGTCAACATTACCGCTAACCACGCCACCATGAAAAACCACCATCCAAATGACGGTAAACCAGGCACTGAAATCGCGTCCACCAACGGCAAGCCGGAGAAGCGGCAGAGGCTAACCGCTGACACGTACATTGCAGCGGCGCAGTCGCAAGCCACCAAGCACGGCTATGCCGCCGATGTGCGCCACTTCTGCGACCACGGCGGCACCATCCCGGCTACCCCGGAGCAAGTCATCGCGTACTTGGTCGATGCCGCGTCAACTTTGGCGGTTGCCACCCTCGAACGCAGGCTGATTGCCATTGGCAAAGCCTGTGTGGATGCGGGGCACCCATCCCCGGTCAAACATCCACAGGTGAAACGCACCATGCAAGGCATCCGGCGCACGCTTGGCACGCGACAGCGGCGGGTCAAACCCGTGGTGAAGGACGATCTGCTGGAAATGCTGCTGGTGCTGGGGCAGCAGAAGCCAATCAAAGCCGCACGCGACCAAGCTCTGCTGCTGATTGGCTGGGGCTCCGCCATGCGCAGATCGGAACTGGTTTCGATCCGCTGCGAGGACATCACTGAGCACGCCACTGGCCTTGATATTTTGATCGTGAGATCGAAAACCGACCAGGAAGGCGCGGGCCGAACTTGCTTCATCCCGTATGCCAACGGAGACCGCTGCCCGATCAAGGCCCTGAAGCAGTGGCAAGAACTGACCGGCATTCGCTCCGGTTGGCTGTTCCGCGCCGTCGACCGGCACGACAACGTGTCAGAGAAGCCGCTGTCGGCGCAGTCGGTGGCATTGATCGTCAAAGATGCCGTACGGCGCGTGGGCGGCGACCCTTCTGCAGTGAGCGGACACAGCTTACGCGCGGGCTATTGCACCCAAGCCGCGATGGCAGGGCTTCAGCCCTGGCAGATTCGTGACCAGACCGGCCACACCAGCGACCTGATGCTGGCCCGGTACATCCGGCCGGTTGCGAAGCGGAAGTTGCCAAGCCTGCTGTAGCAATACAAGGCGAGTAGTTGCAGTCCGGCTACTCGCAGACCTGGCGCCAGTTTCGCCGCAGAACGTCAAGGGTCTCTTTGTCACGCTGGTCCAGATGTGCGGCGGTTAAACCGCTCTGCTTCAAAAGCCCTTCGATGCCCCACGCTGTGGTCCGCACCTTTCCATTCTTGTCTTCCGTGCGCTCGATCCAATCCCCGACCACCCGCAGGTGGGGGACGCTGTCAATCATGACGTGCGTGAGTCGGTCTTTGACAATGACCAATTGGACTTCAGGCCCCGAGTCGTATGGGGAGATAGTCCTTCGCGACAGGAACCGGCGCTCGCCATCGGGACAAAAAAGCAGCTCGTTCTGGATGTCGTAGTTTTTGTCTCGCAGACTGATGCGCGCGGCCATATCCGGCCCCCGAGGAGCGAATTCCAATTGGCAGATCGCAGACGACTCCACGCTCGACGGCAGAAAGTACAACGTTCCGATGAATTCGTACTGCAACAGCTTGTCTGGCGGATAGGTCATGCCAGACATGTTAGTTCGCACGAGTCTTCCATCACTCTGCTTTCAAGACCCGAAACCTCATGCACAACTCGGTCTGCCTGAAAAGGTCAGGCCGCTGTAATCGACGCGTTGATCGAGATTGTGGTGGCAACTGGCATGACGATCTTCTTGCGCCCGTGCCCTTCATTGGTAACCACTTCCACCTTGACCAAGCCCAACTGGCTCAGCTTGGCAACGTCCCTCGACACGGCGCTCTGGTCACGGTGGGCCGCAGTTGCCAAATCCGCGATGGATCGGCGTCCTTTGCTGGCCAGCCGCAGCAGCTCGAACCGCTTGGGGGTGAGCTGGCTCAGGAAGTCCTCGAACTCGTAGCTGGTGAACGTCTTGGCATACGGCAGCACATCCGCCTTCTCGTCCAGCGCACGCGCCACGGCTCGGCTCTTGCGAGCGTGTTCCTGCAGCTCAGTGCTCTTGGCGAAGTCTGCCAGCGTGATCTTTGCCTTCGTCATATCTCTTCTCCGTTGACAAATTTGATGGCAATCTCTTGCCACTCTCGCTCGAACCGCTCATACAACTCTTCGTAGCTGGTGAATGGATCAGCGACGATAGTCCCCATGAAATGGCGATGGGAGTAATCGTGGCTGTTGTCGTACCCCAGCACCCGCCCGTTATCGCCGCTAAAAATCAACGGGTTGATGTAGGCCAGCGCATAGCTGGCGACTTTCTTTGAGGGTAGATCACGAATCACTCGCTCTTTCAGCACGCCGCCACCCAAGCGGCTCGGAATCTTCACATCCGCCGGGGCGTAGATTTCTTGCTTTTTAGGACGCTTCATCTTCTCAGGCATGATGTTTCAAATCATGCCTGCTGTCAAGCGCCATCAACGAGCTGCGATCCTGGCAGGTCACCACTGCGCCGCCACCTCCTCGTCCGTCAGCGGCTTGGACGCAGCGGGAACCCCATCGCCTTCCAGTGGCTTGAAGACGGCGGGAATGTCTCGCGCCTTGACGACACGCACCAGGATTTCGCCCGAGTCGAGCAGGCGCACATAGACCTGATCGCCGGCCCGGATGGCGGTACGCTCCGTCACGTATTTGGGAAGTCTGAGGCCGAGGCTGTTGCCCCAGGCAGAAACGGTGGCCATAGCGGGTTTGCTCCATTGATATACAACGGCTACAAATTGCCACGCACGGCCAGCTGAATGCGAAGCTGACCGGTTTTGACGCCAGCCAGCTCATGACAGCAGCGGTGCCCCTCACGCCGCTTCATCCTCAACATCGCTGTAGGGGTCAACCCACACCAAACCGACACCGCGAGCCTTACGACCCATCTTGGACAGCTGGCGGTGGAGTGCAGCTTTCATGTCCGACTGGTGAAAGACAGACGCGTCGGCTTTGATGACCGCAGGGACCGGCACGAAGTTCTTGGGGTGCAATACCTCCAGCAGCGACATCGGCAACTCGATCTCTGCGGGCGGATCTGCAAACACATCGACACCCAGCCGGTTCTTCAAATAGCGTCGGTGCTTGTCGGCATCTTGCTGACTCTCCAAGAAATCACGCACTTTCAACCGGTTTTGCCAATGTGCCAGCGTGCTTCTATATGGCATGGGAATCATCAACAACTCGTCCAGCCCGTAGCGGCGATGAACCTTGCCCTTGAGCTGCAAGCGGTGGAGTTCCTCAATCACCATCCAAGCAATCGTCTCGCGGGTCAGCCGCATCGGGTATACCGGCTTGCCTTTGAAGTAGGCATGGTTGGCAAAGTACTTTTTGCGGAAAACAAACTCCAAGCGCACGGTCTGCTTGCACAGGTGGGCTAAGGCCTTCCCGGCTTCAGTATCGGGCAGGGCCTGCTTACCCCTGCGCTGAATTTCCAGCTCCTTGTCGTACAGCTTCCACGCCCTCAACTGCGAGCTGGGGTCACCATAGGTCGATTCGTTGACAAACAAGCTCATGTTCGCGCCCGCTACCACGTTCGCGAGGGCGACGGCATTTATCAGCGCAGACTTGGTGACGCCGTCCGGCACGCGGACCAAAATCGCCACGTCCAGTCGGGTCACCTCGCCGTACCGACCTTGAGCCAGCAAGGCACGCAAAGGCCTTTGAATATTGAGCGGATGGCTTTGGTGCACGGCCTTGACCAAATCATGGGTAAGCATGACCAAATCGTCGGACGACACAATGTTGTGCCCTTGGTAGTGGTAAGCCGGGCTTCCTTCAACATAGAGCAGCTTCTTCTTGTCGGTGACAGGTTCACCCTTCTTGGCCCTGCGCTTGCGACATTCAACGCGGATCGTCTTGGCACCGAAATCTGATTCGGCCCTGCCCCATCCTTGATGGCTATCAGGTTCTACGACATCGTTGTCCGACACCACGGCGAATGTCTTCGGCAAGTCGGCATCACTGCAGTCCAGCACCACCCCACCGTGTCGATGTTGAT
>ERZ650307.2108-NODE-2108-length-10972-cov-11.612897_pt1 | contig 10972 bp, 10 predicted proteins | sample MGYA00376243_ERZ650307 | MGnify/ENA primary metagenome ERZ650307 (study PRJEB26733, sample SAMN07839242) | wastewater metagenome | biome: urban; feature: artificial channel; material: waste water | place: USA: North Carolina | collected 2016-03-31 ... | reverse complement strand
ATTTGAAAAATAAACTAAATGTTATGATTGAAAAAACAAAAGATACTCTTGATAATATAAATGAAGCGCTAAGACAATATGCTGAATCAAAATATGATTATGTTTTAAAAGATGATGCTATTTTTGGAAATTTAGGTTCACTTGCTAGTGGAATAAATCTAGTAGGAAATAATACATCAGAACTTTTAGCTATTGTTATGAATACTGGAAATAGTTTAAAAGATAGTACTCAAACACTTTCAGACACCTCTTTGGAGCTTAAAAGTTCTTCTAGCAAACAAGCTGCTAGTCTTGAAGAGACTGCAGCTGCACTTGAAGAGATAACAGCAACAATTCAAGCTAACACTCAATCAACAATAAAAATGTCAAAACTTGCACATGAGCTTAGTATTTCAGCACAAAAAGGTCAAGAATTAGCTAATCAAACGGCTAAATCTATGGATGATATAAATAAAGAAGTTAGCTCTATAAATGAAGCTATTGAAGTAATAGACCAAATAGCATTCCAAACAAATATTCTAAGTCTAAATGCTGCTGTTGAAGCTGCAACTGCTGGAGAAGCTGGAAAAGGATTTGCAGTTGTTGCTCAAGAGGTTAGAAATCTAGCAAATAGAAGTGCTCAAGCTGCAAAAGAGATAAAAGATATAGTTGAAAAAGCAAGTGAAAAAGCAAATAATGGAAAAAGCATAGCAACTAATATGATAGATGGTTACTCTGAGTTAAATAATAGTATTTCAAATACTTTAGTAACCATAGAAAATGTTGCAACTGCTTCAAAAGAGCAAGAGAGTGGTATTTTACAAATAAATGATGCAATTAACTCTTTAGATGCTTCAACACAAAAAAATGCACAAGTAGCAGAGCAAATATCTAATATGGCAACTTCTATTGCTTACACTTCAAACTATTTAGTAACTGCTTCTTCAAGAACATCATTTATAAAAGATAGTTTAGATAAAGTTGATAATGTTGATTTAGTATATGATACTGCTTTACTTAAAACAAATCTTTTAAAGAAAAAAGATGAAGTTTACTCAAAATTAGGAGATTATAAAAACTTTAATGTTGTTGATGATAACTCTATAAAAGATTGGCTAAATTCAAATGATAATGTAAGTAAAATCTCTGATAAAAACCTTTTAGAAAATATAAAATTATTAGATACAACATTTTATAAAAATCTTCAAGATTTGGTAATATCAAACTCAAATGGTGATAAACCAGAGATTTTAAACACAAAAGCAAGTGCAGTTGAAAAATGTACAACTGAAATATTTAAAAGTTTAGATGATATGAAGTTTAATAAAAAAGATAGTAAAACTAAAAAAGCTTAAGCTTTTTTAGTTATTTTGCATACTCTGTATTAAAGCTGCTAATTCATCTTCACTTAAAGAATCTTCTGTAGCATCTATCGTTTTTGCACTTGGTGCTAAGTTATATTGAGCCTTATCTATATCATTTTTATCACAAACAAAATTTACAACTCTCTCTATTTTTTGTCTATGCAAATCTTGTCTTTGTAAAAGACCGTAAATATTTGATAATAAATCTTTTAGCTTCTCTCTTTTATGAATAGGAATTTTAATATTATCTATAATATTTGAAATTTCATCAGCATTTTCAAAAATACCCTCTGCATCATTTTCTGTCTCTTTAATAACTTCGCATAACTCAGTAATTAGCTCTTCGTATCTCATTTTTTATCCCTTGTGTAGTTTAAGGTTTAATACTAGCAAAAAAATACTTAAAAAATTAGTGTAAAATCTCCGCGATTAACTCAGTTGCATATGAACCTTTAGGAAGATAAAAACTTAGTTCCATATGATTTTTATCCTCTTTATAATTGCTTTGTAAATTTTCTGGAAAAACAAAAGCAAATCTTCTAGCTCCATCTTCACTCATTTGTACTTCAAAATCTTTTTCAATCTCATATGCAAGACCTTCAGATTTTTTTACTCTTTTTCCACATAAAAGACCTGTTGGCACTCTATCTTTTTCAAAGAATTTTTGACTTTCAGTTTCTAAATCATCTATTATAAAAATCTTCCCAAATGGATAATGACTTAATAAATCACCAGTTAATATTTTAAAAGGATGTGGTTGTTTTTTTGCTCTTTTTACCTCATCAAGTGGAAGATTTAGCTTTTCAAAAATCTCTTTTGGCTCAAAAGCTTCAATTAACTTTGATATTTCTATTCTTTTTGATAACCATGAATTAAAAAGATAGCTTTGATAAGCATTTATAAACATCTGCTTTAAATTTCTATTTCTCTCTTTTAGAGTTCCTTCAACAATCTGCTTCCCTTTTTTATAATTCTCACCATCAATTCCAAATCTTTGGAAGCCAAAATAATTTGGCATTCCAAAAACTGCAATTTTTGAAAATGCCTCTTCTATTTTTTGTTTTTCAACAAGTCCAACTCTTTTTAATCTTATAAAAAAGTTATTTCCTTTTAAATGCCCTATTTTTATCTTATTGTTGTGATAAGTTGTTTCAAGAATTTTAATATTTTCATGATTAAAACTTTTCAAAGCATCTTCATATTTTCTATGCACAGAAATATGCTGAACAGTCATTGCATTTTTATCTTTTAAGCCAGCATATCCAAACTCTCTAGTACTACATTTTAGATAATTTGCTAAAATTTCAATAGCATCCCAAGTAGCTAAATCTTTTTTTCTAAGTTTTAAAATAAGGTGTTCACCCTCATTACTAAACTCATAAAGTGGTACTTCATTTACTACAAAATCATCTTTGCTTTGTTTAAAATATACATCAATTTGTGAGTGATTTAGAAATCTTTGTGGTTTCAATTATTATCCTTTTATTAAGTTTTGTATCTTTTTTAATCTTTAAAATGATGGTTGGAAAAACTACTTTTATAGCTTCCTCTTACTGCTTTTGCAAAAATATTTAATTTTATTTCATATTTTTTTGCAATATTTTCTATCTTTTTTAAATTTTTTTGATTACAAGAAAAAAGTATCTCATACTCTTCTCCTGAAATTCCAACTTCCTCTTTTATCTCTTTAAAAAACTCAAATCCAATATTTGAAGAGTTTGAAAGTTTTTCTAAATCCAAAAAAAGACCATCTGAAATATCCATAGCAGCATTTATATATTTTGCGGCTTCATAAAAGAAATCTGCTCTTAAATTTGGTTTTATAAATTTTGAAGATTTCTTTATCTTTTTTCCAGACAAAAGAGCATCTAAATCTCTTTTACTCTCCCCTAGTTTACCAGTATAACAAAGATAATCACCCTCTTTTACACCATTTCTAAAAATAGGATTTTTTGTCTTTGAAACTATTGTTATACTAATATCTAACTTTGAATTTTCAATAGTATCTCCACCAATAATTTCAAAATTAAAATCTCGTGCAGCTTTTTTAAAACCACTTGAAAGCTCTTTTAAATTTTCATTCGTATAACTTTTTGGAATTGCTATTGAAATAAGTGCATATTTTGGTTTTGCATTCATTGCTATTGCATCTGAAATATTTACAAGCATTGATTTATAAGCTATTTGCTTTAAGCTAATAATTTTTTTATCTATCCACTCTTTCTTGAAGTGCACATTTTCAAAAAAAGCATCCATTGAGTAAACATACCCATTTATAAATGCTCCATCATCACCATTGTATTTACTATTTGATATCTGTTTTATAAAAAAATCTTCTTTATTCATAAGGCGAAGTGTATCAAAGTTTTGCAAAATATATTTAGATATTAAAATTTAACTAGGTTTAAAACTACTTTTTGTTTTGCAAACTTGTGGGAAATAACATTTATCACACTCTGGTTTAATTGCCTTACAAATATATCTTCCAAACAAAACCATAGCTTGATGAAAAATATGTAAATCATCACCTTTTAGTTTTTTTACCAAATCAGCTTCAGTTTTTTCTACATTTTTTGCATCACTAAGTCCCAATCGATGAGAAACTCTAAAAACATGTGTATCAACAGCCATAAGATTTTCTTGCTTATATTCAATCATAAAAACGTTTGCAGTTTTATTTCCTACACCTGCAAGTTTCATAAGCTCTTTTTGATCATGTGGAATATTTCCATCATAATTTTCAACAACACTTCTTGCCATCTTAATAATATTTTGTGCTTTATTATTAAAAAAAGAGCAAGAGTTTATAATTTTTTTTACATCATCAAGATTTGCACAACTTAAATCAAAAACAGTCGGATATTTTTCAAACAAAGCTGGAGTTATTATATTTACTCTTTTATCTGTACATTGAGCTGATAAAATGATAGCAATTAAAAGTTCATAATCATTTTTATAATTAAGCTCAGTAACAGCATCACTATAATGCTCTATAAATGCTTCTTTTATAATATTTATATCATCTTTTGTTGCTTTTTTCACTTTTTAAAGCACTCCTCTTTTAAGCCATCAAAGTTTACAAAAATATACTCATCTTTTATTTTATTAATTTCAACATTATTTAAAGTACATAAAAACTCTTTATCTTCTTTTAAAACTGTAAAGATAAATTTATATACAAATTTATCTTTACTACTTACAACTTTATTGTTTAAAAGCTCATAATCTAAACTTTTAATTGTAGTTTTGTACTCTTGCTCATATTTTTTAATAAACATATTTGGCAAATAATTATCTTGTTTATTTTCATAATATAAAAAAGCAATTGTTAATAAAAATATAGTTGCTAGCAATATAATAAACTCTCTTTTTTCAAATTTATCATTTACTTTATAAATAATAACTGTAGCAATTACAAGTAAAAGTGAAATCGTAATAATAATCTGCATTTTAAACCTTTTTTTATAAATAATTTGTAATTAAATACGATTATATCAAAGCTTTGCAAAATTTATAAATAATTAATAAAAAATTAACACATCTTTGCAATACTTCTAAAATTTTTAAAAAGGGAAAAATTATGAATGTAAAAAAAATTACTCTGCTATCATTTGTAGTTGCTACAGCTTTAAATGCAAATGAAGCAACAACTTTAAACGAGATAACTATAGTAGAAAAATCTAACTCAAAACTTATAAAAGATATAAATAGTGAAGAGCTAAAAAGTGCTGATTTAGCTGAAGCTTTAACTAAAAACTCTGCTAATATCTCAGTTGTAAGAAGAAATGGAATTGCAAATGATATTATTTTAAGAGGACAAAAAAAAGACAATATTAATATCTTAATAGATAATGCAAAAATATATGGAGCTTGTCCAAATAGAATGGATCCACCAACTTCTCATGTGGTTACAAATAATATTAAAAGTGTAAAGATTATTGAAGGTCCTTATGATGTTGAAAATTTTGGAACTTTAAGTGGTCTTGTAAAAGTTGAAACAAAAGATCCAAAAGAGGGATTTCATGGTGAACTAAATTTAAATGCTGGAAGTTTTAACTATAAAAAAGCAAGTGCAACAATTGAAGGTGGAAATGATAAAGTTAAAGCCTTAATCTCTGCTTCAACAGAAGAGAGTAAAGCATATAAAGATGGAAATGGTGATAACTTTTTAGAACAACAAAGAAAAAGAGGAGTTCCTATTGCAACTCAATATAGAGATAATAATATTGATGCATTTGAGAAAAAAAGTGTTTTAACAAAACTTCAATTTAATATTACAGATGATCAGGATTTAAGACTATCTTACACTGCAAATAGAAGTGATGGTATTTTATATCCAGCTGGTCCTATGGATGCAGATTATGATGATAGTGATATATATACTTTGGGATATACAATAAGAGATTTGGGGGCTTTTTCAAAACAGCTAGATTTAGATTATTATTACTCTAAAGTAGATCATCCTATGAGTACAAAAGAGAGAAATGGTGGACAAACAACATACAATACAAACCATCTAAAAACTTCAATATGGGGAACAACAGTTAAAAACTCTTTAGAAGTTGCAGATAGTTTAGTAACAGTTGGACTTGATACAAGTGTAAGAAACTGGAGAGGTCAAATGCACTCTACAAATATAGCTACAGGTATAGTTACTCCAAATGCAAATATGAATCGTATGTATGATACAGATACTACAAACAAAGCAATTTTTACAAAGGTTGAAAAATCTATTGGAAATTTAGATTTAGAAGCAGGTATTAGATATGATAATACAGATATAGATACTCAAAGACCAAATGTAGATGATAAAAAATATAATAGCTTAAATGGATATATTTTCACTGCTTATAATTTTGATGAACAAAGTAAAGTTTTTGCAGGTATTGGTAAATCTTCAAGAGTTCCAGATGCAAGAGAGTTATATCAGTTAGGTAGTCACACTTCAGGAACAGAAGCAAATGCAATTGCTGCAGCTACTTCAAATCCAAATTTAGATCAAACAAAAAATTATGAGATAGATTTAGGAATTGAGAAAACTATTGGTAATTTTTATATCAAACCAAAAGTTTTCTACTCAGTTCTAAAAGATTATATATATAATAGTACAATTGCAACTAATCGAACACAATTTCAAAATATTGATGCAAAAATTTATGGTTTTGATATAAGTGGGCACTACTACTTTACAGATAATTTTGCCTTTGATTATGGAGTTGCTTACCAAAGAGGTAAAAAAGATGGAGATTTTACAGACAAAGATTTAGCTGAAATTCCACCTTTAAAAGCAAATTTAGGTCTAAGTTATGAATATGAAAAATCTAAATTTAAAGCAGAAGTTGTAGCAGTTGATAGATGGAGTAAATTTGATGATAGTGCAAAAGAGCAAGAAATTGCTGGATATGCTGTTACAAATTTAAAATATACTCAAGAGTTATTTAAACATTTTGAATTAACTTTAGGAGTTGATAATCTATTTGACAAAGTTTATAACTCAACAAATACTTATCAAGATGTAAACTATGTAAAAACAGGAACAAACCAAGACCAAATTTTATTTAATGACCCAGGTCGATATGGATATGTAAACTTGAAATATAGTTTTTAACTAAATAATAAAAAAGCTAGAAATTCTAGCTTTTTTTGATAAATTTTTGATTATCTAAGAAGAAGCTTATTTGTAATATTATATAAAGAATTTATATCTGTCTTTCCAACAAATCCATCTATCCCTATTCGTGTCATTTTGCCTTTTACAGCATCTGTTGTCATTGAAGAGTTTACAACAACTGGAATATGCTCATATTTACTATTACTTTTTATAAAAGAGGCAACCTGATATCCATCAGTTCCTGGCATTTCTATATCTGTTATTACCAAACCTACGTTTTCAGGTTCAAGTTCTTGAAGTCTATCTATAAGTTCTCCACCATTTGGATATATCTCATATTCAACTTCTATTTGACTAAAAAATTTGTGTAAAACTTCTCTTGCTACTGCTGAATCTTCAGCTGCAAGTATTTTTTTAGAAGAGTGGATTTTCCCCTCAACATATTTTTTAATATCTCTTCCACCATCATCTGTCCACTTAATATCTCTTAAAAGTTGCTCTGCATTAAAAACTGTACAAAGCTCATCTTTGTTATTTACTTTTACATAAGTTGTGTAAGTTATTTTTGAGTTTGTCTCTTCAGTATGTCTTAATTCTTGAGTAGTCTTTTCAACAATATCAAGCATATCTTTTACTAAAAAACCTATTTTTTTATGATTAAATTCACAAAAAATAATAAGTTTATACTCTTTAGTATCAAACGGCTTAAGCCCTAACCATGCATCAAGATTTATTAAAGTAACTGGTTCCCCTCTTATTGTAGCAATTCCTGCAATGATATTTGTATCTTTTGGAGTATCATTTATAGAAACCTCTTCAGTTATTATAAATGCTTTAACTTTAGCTATGTTTATTGCATAAATATTATTATGACCAGTGTAAAATACTGCTAACTGCTGAACATTTCGTAAATGTCCCTGTGTCATTTGTTCAACACTACCACCAATACCGCTCATGAAAATCCTTTTTTTAGTGTAAAGTAAATTATTATATATCTTTTTAACTTTGACTATCTTTAACTAAACTTAGCTTTTTTACAATTTTTTGAATAGTTACAGATGCCATCATAAGCCCAAAACTTGCAGTTACTCCTTCAAAACTACCTTTATCAACACAAAGTGGAGCTTCACTTGAATATATAACTTTAAATTTCTTTTTAAATCCTTGTTTTTTTAGCTCTTCTCTCACTTTTTTAATAAATTTATCATTGTAAGTTTCCCAAATAGAGCTATATTTTATCTGTAAAGGATCAATCCTTTTTGCTCCTCCACCTGTGCTTATTACTTTTGTGAAGTGTTTTTTGATTAAGTGAACTTTTGGTTTTACATCATCAATTGCATCTAATATATAATCATAAGATGAAAAATCAAAGTTATCAATCCACTCTGGTGTTATTTTTACACAAATAGGAGTTACATTTGGATATCTCTCTTTTAAAACTTCAACTTTTTTTCTTCCAATATTACCGTGACTGCCCAATTGTCTATTTTGATTTGAAGCTTCATATTCATCAAAATCTACTATTGTGATATTTGTAACACCTGTATTATACAAAGCATCTAGGGCAAAACTTCCTATTCCCCCTACTCCAAAAAGTATTATTTTTGTATCTTGAAACTTTTTAAAGGCATCTTCTCCAAAAAGTATTTTAGTCCTACTATATTGCATATTTACATCTTCTTTACTAATTTTTGGGTATTATAACACAAAAATATTTATGGGAGATGTTATGGATAAAGAACCAATGACACTTGTAGGTTATAATAAAGTAACAAATGATTTAGAATTTTTAAAAAGTGTTGAGCGACCAGAAACTGTAGTTGCACTAGATGAAGCAAGACAACTAGGAGATTTAAAAGAGAATGCTGAGTATCACAGTGCAAAAGAGAAATTAAAACTTATAGATGTTCAAATAGCAGAGTTAAGTAATACAATTTCAAAAGCAGTAATAGTTGATCCATCATCTTTACCACATGATCGTGTTAGTTTTGGTTCAACTATAAATTTAGTAGATGTTGAAACAGATGATGAATTTACTTATACAATAGTTGGTGGAGTTGAGTCAAATGTAGAAAAAGGGTTAATCTCTTTTAACTCACCTTTGGCAAAACAACTTATGGGAAAAGTAGAAGGTGATGAATTTATTGCAACACTTCCAGGTGGAAATAAAACTTTTGAAATTTTAAAAGTATATTATAAAGAGTTAGAGCTATAAATTTGAGTTTTATTTTGAAAGATGAGGCTATTTTTATAGCCGATTCACACTACAATAAAAAAAATCAAGAGTTTAAAATTATCTTAGAAAAAATCAAACATAGTGAAATATTTTGTAGTCAAATTTTTTTGATGGGTGATAATTTTGACTTTTTATCTAATGAAATAAAATATTTTAAAAATAGAAATAAAGATATTATAGAACTTTTAAATTCTCTTTCAGATAGTTTTGAAATATTTTATTTAGAAGGAAATCATGACTACAATCTTTCAAAAATATTTCCAAAAATTAAAGTTGTAAAAAGAGAAAACCAACCATTACTTTTAAAGTATGAAGATAAAAAAATAGCTCTTTCACATGGTGACAATTTCATAAATTGGCACTACAATTTGTATTGTAAAATTATAAGAAATAGCTATTTTCTTTATTTTTTAAATTTTTTAGATATAAATTTTTTTATAAGCAAAAAAATAGAAAAAGCTTTAGAAAATAAAAATATTTGTCATAATTTAAATTATTTTGAAGAACTTGTAAATAAAAGAGTTAAAAATTATACAGAAGATATTATTATTGAAGGGCACTATCATCAAGCAAAATCTTATAAAATAGGAAATCAAGAGTATATAAATATTCCATCTTTATGTTGTCAAAAAAGTTTTACAAGATTTAAAAATAAAACTTTTTTAAATGAAAATTTATAGGAAAATAAATGGCAAAATTTGAAGTAATAAGTGAATACTCTCCAAGTGGAGACCAGCCAAAAGCTATTGAAATTTTATCTAAAAGTATAGAAGAAGGTAACCAGTATAATACACTTTTAGGGGTTACTGGAAGTGGAAAGACTTTTACTGTTGCAAAAGTTATTGAAAAGGTTCAAAAACCAACTTTAATAATGACCCATAATAAAACTTTAGCAGCTCAACTTTACAGTGAATTCAAACAATTTTTTCCAAATAATCATGTTGAATATTTTATCTCTTACTATGACTACTATCAGCCCGAAGCTTATATTCCAAGAAGTGATCTATTTATTGAAAAAGATAGCTCAATTAATGATGAACTAGAAAGACTAAGACTAAGTGCAACTGCTTCTTTACTCTCTTTTGACGATGTTATAGTTATTGCTTCTGTATCTGCAAATTATGGTTTAGGAAATCCAGCTGAGTATAAGGCAATGGTTCAAAGAGTTGAAGTTGGATTTTCATATTCTCAAAAAGAGTTTTTATTAAAACTTATAGAAATGGGTTATAAAAGAAATGATAAGTTTTTTGATAGAGCTGATTTTAGAGTAAATGGAGATGTAATAGATATTTTTCCTGCATATTATGAAGATGAATTTATCAGAGTAGAGTTTTTTGGAGATGAAGTTGAAACTATCTCAAAACATGAATATTTAACAAATGAAAAAATAAAAGAGTTAAAAGAGATAATAATCTACTCTGTTAATCCATTCGTTGTAACACAAGGTAATCTTGCACGTGCAGTTAAAGAGATAGAAGAAGATCTTGAAGAAAGATTAAACTATTTTAAAAGTGAAAATAAACTTGTGGAGTATCAAAGACTTAAACAAAGAGTTGAATTCGATTTAGAGATGATTGAAGCAACTGGAATGTGTAAGGGTATTGAAAACTATGCAAGGCATCTAACAGGACAAAAACCAGGAGAAACTCCGTACTCTTTATTAGATTATTTTGCTCAAATGGATAAAGATTTTTTACTAGTTGTTGATGAATCTCATGTTTCATTACCACAATTTAGAGGAATGCACGCAGCTGATAGAAGTAGAAAAGAGGTTTTAGTTGA
>ERZ650307.2100-NODE-2100-length-10993-cov-5.568843_pt1 | contig 10993 bp, 9 predicted proteins | sample MGYA00376243_ERZ650307 | MGnify/ENA primary metagenome ERZ650307 (study PRJEB26733, sample SAMN07839242) | wastewater metagenome | biome: urban; feature: artificial channel; material: waste water | place: USA: North Carolina | collected 2016-03-31 ... | reverse complement strand
GAACAGACAGACGAATCTGCGATCCGGGAGTGAATCCCCCATCCCACACGTGTTCCTTCTCGGCCACGTTAAGCAACGCGCGACTGGCCAACGGCATGGTGTCGATCGGCACACGCACGTGGGTGCCGCGTCTGCGCATGGACGGTCGGCCGTTCTCGTCCGCGATCATCTCGATGCGGGTACGCCAGTGCAGCCCATGCTCCGCCTCATCCTCGGGCATGCGCTCGATCGGCACGTCAACGTCGACATGGCCGAGACGTCTCATCTGTTCGGCGATGGACATGGATTTCCATTTAAGCTGTCCGGGCAGTGAGACGTGCACCAAATCGGCACCGCCGACGCCGCCGCCCATGGCAAGCGGACCCGCCAACGGCCATACGGGTTCGACGCGGTCCTCGCTGGCTTCCAGCACTTCCGTCACTTCGCCAGTCCAAAAACGGTCCTCGCGATCATGTGGCTCGTCCAACACGACGCGTACCAGCTCGCCCGGCAACGCGAATCGCACGAACACGACGCGTCCGTCGATGTGGCCGACGCAACGGCCTTGGTCGGCATATCGTTCGATGCGGATGGTCGATTCCATCAGTGCTGTTCCTCCGTTTCGTTGTTGTCGTCCATCGCGTCGGCGTTTGGTTCGGCCAACGTCTTATGCCGATGCATGGGGGTGGCCACGATGAGGTACGACACCCAGATGGCCAACGCCCAGAACGGAATGCCCATGAGCAGACGTGCAGTGCCGAGCCAGCCGACCTGGTTGGACAGGTACAACGGCACCTGCACCACCAGTCGTAGGGAGAACACACCGATCCACAACGCGGTGATGATGGTGTACGCGCGGTTCAATGCCTTGTCGCCACGCCAATCGGCAAGCCATGCGCGCAGATGCTCGGTTGGCAGTGTCCGGATGAATTCGATCACCAAGCCAAGTCCCGGTACACGTACCATCAACGAAATGGCGAGCAGCACGATGTAGAAGGCGTTGGTCAGGAATCCGAACATGTAGTAGTTGCGCGCCTCGTGGCTGTTCCATGCCCAGATCAGGCAGATGCCGACTGCCAGAAGGCCGGAGACGGCGCCCATGACGGATTGGCGTTGGCATAGGCGGACGATCACCTGCAGTACGGCGAGGGCTGCGGATACGCCGATGGTCAGATGCAGGTCGGAGGTGATGACGAACATCACCACGAACACCACGCCCGGCAGCATCGATTCGACGACGCCGCGCGGACCGCCGATCGCGTCGATGACGGAGAAATCGTCGGCATCGCCGGCGTCGGCGAGCGCGCCGAGGCCGGTTCTTTTCTTGGTTTCGGTTTCAGCCATGCGTTTGTGTTTTCGTGGTCGTCGTTCGCTCAGCGCACTTCGGAGAACATCGGTCCACGCGACAACGTGGTCTTGACCTCGACCTGCTGGTCGGAGTCAAACGGTCCCTTCGGCTGGCCTGGAATGTCCATCGTCCTGCCTGCCTGTTCGGCTTCGGCGGCTTCCTTGGCGGCCTTGCGTTCGGCCGGGGCGACCGGCGGATGCATCGGGATGAGGTCACGCGGGGCCAGCGGGTCCTCGCCGCGTTCCACGACGATGTTGGAGAAAAGCTGGTTCAGCGCCTTGGTTTCGGCGTGGTCCGGATCGGTGGCGGCTTTGCCGGAGAAGATGCCGCGCAGCATCCACCGCGGTCCGTCCACACCGACGATGCGGGTGACGACCTTGCGTCCGCCCTTGACCACGACCGGCAGTGTCAGTTCGGTGCCGAACACGCCGTCGGTCTCCTTGGCGTCTTTGTTGGCCTCAACCAGGTCGGCGCGCACGTCATCCCACAGTCCCATGGTCTTCGGCGCGGCGAAGGCTTCGATCTCCACGCTGGAGGATCCGTAGGTGATGGTGGTGCCGAGCACCTGCTGGGTGGCGCGGTTGGCCTTCACGCGCAGTTCGATGCCTTGGAGGAACGGCAGATAGTAGGCGCCCATGTCGAGGTATTCGTCATAGTCGGGCACGTTCTCGTCGTCGACGTCCCACGGACCGTGCTCATCGCCACGGCCGTCGTACTCATCGGACGGTTCCGGAAGGATGGTTTCCTGAATTCCACCGGCGGGCGCCTCGGCGGTTTCGGAGATGGCCTCATCGGCCTTGTCGTTCTCTTCGGCGGCGGCTTCAGCGGCTTCCTCGCTCTGACGCTTCTTCTTGCCGAATCCAAACAGTCCCATGATGTTCCTCATTTCATTACGGTTGCAACCGTGACTAGCCTAGCACCCATGCTTAATACGGGCTGGGAATCGGAGTGTGTCCTCCCGTTGCCCGGCATTGGCCGGATGACGGCCGCAAAAACTCACACGTCGTAGGTGATGCTCAGCGGCGCATGGTCCGACCATCGCAGGTCGTAGGTCGGAGCTTTGTCGATGACGAATCCGCGGGCCGTTTCGGCGAGTTCGGGTGTGGCGAACTGGTAGTCGATCCTCCAGCCGACGTTGTTGTCGAAGGCGCGGCCCCGCTGGCTCCACCAGGTGTACGGTCCTTGGATGTCTCCGCACAGGGAACGCATCACATCCACGAATTCCAACTCCCCCAGCCATTTGTCCACGTAGGCGCGTTCCTCGGGCAGGAAGCCGGCGTGCTTCTCGTTGGCTTTCGCGTTCTTGATGTCGAGCGGCGTGTGCGCGATGTTGAAATCGCCGCACAATACCGCCTGCTTGCCGCCGTGCGCCGCTTCATCGCGCAGTTGTCCCATACGTACCAGCATGGTGTCGAGGAAACGGTATTTCTGCTTCATTTTCTCCGGATCGTCGGTGTTGCCGGCGTGCACGTACACGCATACGACAGTGACGGTGTACCCTTGCGGGGTCTTCACATCCGCTTCGATCCAACGGCCGGAATCGACGTCCTCGGCAAGTCCCGGCAGTCCGTAGCGCTTGTCGATGACGGGCAGCGCGGAGAGCAGACCGACGCCGGCGCGTCCCTTGATACGGCAGATCTCGTTCATGCGATCAAGCCCGCTTTGGTCGGCGATGCGTCCGGCGGTCGCGTATTCGAAGCCGAATTCGTCGAAGATGGGGTCGATTTCGTTTTGCGGGGCGCGTACTTCCTGCATGCACCACACGTCCGGCGTGTTCTTCGCGGCCCATTGCTCGATGCCTTTGCGTTTCGCCGCGCGGATTCCATTCACATTCGATGTCGTGATTGTGATCGTCATAGCGCCTTAGCCTAGCCGGAATACAAGAAAACCTCCCTTGTGGGAAGGGAGGTTTTCCAGATGGCTGACGCGATCAGTCGAGTCCGAGCTGCAGCTTGCCGCCCGGGATGGCGTCCAGCAGGTCGCGGGTGTACTGCTTCTTCGGATGGTCGAAGACCTCGTCGGTGGTGGCATGCTCCACCAGCTTGCCGTGCTGCATCACCACGACCTCATCGGCGATCTGACGCACCACCGCCAGATCATGGGTGATGAACAGGTAGCTCAGTCCCTTTTCCGCCTGCAGGTCGTTGAGCAGGCGAAGCACCTGGTCCTGCACCAGCACGTCCAATGCGGAGACGGCCTCGTCGCAGACGATCACATCCGGATCGAGGGCCATGGCGCGCGCGATGGCGATGCGCTGCCTTTGGCCGCCGGAAAGCTCGTTCGGATAACGGCTCATCACCGATTCCGGCAATTCCACCATGTCGATGAGCTCGCGCACACGCTTGGCACGGCTCTTCTTGTCTCCGATGCCGTGGATGCGCAGCGGCTCCTCGATGGACCGGTAGATGGAGTACATGGGGTCGAGCGATCCGTACGGGTTCTGGAACACCGGCTGCACATGACGTCGGAAGTCAAGCAACTCCTTGCCCTTGAATCCGGAGATGTCTTTGCCGTCGTAGGTGACGGTGCCGGCGGTCGGCTCAAGCAGTTTCAGCACCATGTTGGCCACGGTGGATTTGCCGGAACCGGATTCGCCGACGATGGCCAATGTGGTGCCCTTCTTGATGGAGAAGCTCACATCGTCGACCGCCTTGAACATCTCCTTCTTGCGCGGCAGTTTAAATTCCTTGGTCAGGTGATCCACCGTGATGATGGCTTCGCCCTTCTTCAGGGAATCCTCGTTCACCGCGTGCTCCATGACCGCGGTGGCGTCGCCGCCATGTTCCTTGACGGAGATGATGCGCTGCGATGCCAAGGACGGCGCAGCGGCGACCAAACGCTTGGTGTACGGATGCTGCGGATGCTGCAGCACTTCCAGTGAAGGACCGGATTCCACGACCTGGCCCTTGTACATGACCACGATATGCTGGGCGCGTTCCGCGGCCAGACCGAGATCGTGGGTGATGAACAGCACCGCGGTTCCCAGGGAATCGGTCAGCATGTGCAGATGGTCGAGGATCTTCTTCTGCACGGTCACGTCAAGCGCGGAGGTCGGCTCGTCGGCGATGAGCAGTTCCGGACGGCAGGCCAGACCGATGGCGATCAGCGCACGCTGACGCATGCCGCCGGAGAATTCGTGCGGGAACTGGCGGGCACGGGTGGCGGCGTCAGGCAGACCGGCCTCGGACAGCAGACCGGCGATGCGGTCGTCCATGGTGGAGCCGACCACATACTTCTTGGCGATGTACCATGCGTCATCGTCCTTCACCCCGGCTTTGATCAGGCCATCGGCCACACGCCAGCGGGTTTCGGATCCCGGAACCCATTCCTCGGCGAACCGGGCCATGATCTTGTCAAGCTCGTCACCGCTCTTGCCGATCTTGACAAGAGCCTCCTTGGCCGCGGCGATCAGATCAGGCAGTTCCTTGGAACCAAGGAAGGTCTCATCGTCATTGCCCTTGAGCTCCACTTCGTCACCGGCCAGGGCCTTGGCGAATTCGGAACGCTTTTCGTGGTCGATGTCCATGTTGTTGGCCACCAACGCTTCCTTGACCTGGGTGCCGATGCGCCACACCGGGTTCAGGTTGCTCATCGGATCCTGCGGGACAAGACCCATCTTGCTACCACGGAGCTTGTCGAAATCCTTCTGCTTGAAGCCGGAGATCTCCTGGCCATCAAGCTTGATGGAGCCGCCGACCACATGGCCGGTTCCCGGAAGCAGGCCAAGCACGGCCATGGCGGAAGTGGATTTGCCGGAACCGGATTCGCCGACGATGGCCACCCACTGGCCGGGATACACGCTGAAGGACGAGTTGCGCACGGCATGCACGGCCTTGCCTTCATCGGTGGTGAAGTCGACCTGGAGGTTCTTGACCTCCAACAGCGGCCCGTGGGCGCGCTGCATGGCCTCGAGGTTGTTCTCGGTATTCATTTCAGTCATCGAATATCCCTTCACTTACACTCAGGCCGTACGGCTCTTCGGATCGAGCGCGTCCTTGACGGCGTCGCCCATCATGATGAATGCCAGCACGGTGATGGCCAGCGCGGCGGACGGGTAGAACAGCACCATCGGGTCAGTACGCAGGATGGACTGCGCGTTGGAGATGTCTCCGCCCCAGCTGACCGTGGTGGTGGGCAGGCCGACGCCCAGGAAGCTCAGCGTGGCCTCGAGCACGATGTAGGTGGCCAGCGAGGTGGTGCCGACCACGATGATCGGAGCCAGCGAATTCGGCAGGATGTGGCGGAACAGGTTGCGGATCGGGGTGGATCCCAGTGCGGTGGATGCCGTGTTGAATTCGAGGTTCTTGGCTTCCATCACCGCGCCTCGCGCGATTCGTGCCACGGAGGTCCAGCCGAACAGCGTCATCACCAGAATGATCTTCCAGATGGAGCTGCTCGTTTTGAACATCTGGAGCACCACGATGGCGCCAAGCAGAATCGGCAGCGCGAGGAAGATATCGGTCAGTCGGCTCAGCACGGCGTCGACCCATCCTCCGAAGAAGCCGGCGATTGCGCCGATCAGCGTTCCGAGCAGCACCACCAGCAGTGTGGCGAACACGCCGACGCTCAGCGAGGTGCGGGTGCCGTAGACCACACGGGAGTATACGTCGCAACCTTGCAGGTCGAAGCCGAACGGATGGCCTGAGGAAGCCGGCTCAAGGGAATTGTCGAGCGTGCAGTAGTTCGGGTTCTGCTTGGTCAACACGCTCGGGAACAGCGCCACGAACACGATGAAGATGATCAGCAGTCCGGAGATGATGAACAGCGGGTTCTTACGCAGGGTTCGCCATGCGTCGGCCCACATGTTCGAAGCCGGTGCGGATTCGTCCATCGAGTCGACGGCCTTCAGGGGCGTCTCATCGAGCGGTGCCACATAGCGTTCCTGTCCCGGAAGCACGGTGGAAGGATTGGTCTCATTCATTTCGGTCATTTCTTGTTCCCTCCCTCGACTCACGCGTAACGGATTCGCGGATCAAGCGCGGCGTACAGCATGTCGACCAGCAGATTGCAAACCACGAAGATCAGCATGAGCAGCGTCACGATGGACACCACCAGGTTGCCTTCTCCCTTGAGGATGCTCTGATAGGTCAGGTAGCCGATGCCATGCACGTTGAAGATGGTTTCGGAGATCATCGCGCCGCCCATCAGTGCGCCAAGATCCTGGCCCAGATAGGTGACGACGGGGATCATGGAGTTGCGCAGCACGTGGCGCAGCATGACGGATTTGTTGTCCATGCCCTTGGCGCGCGCGGTGCGCACATAGTCGAGGGCGATGTTGGACGAAATCTCCGTACGGCTCAGACGGATGATGTACGCCATCGATACAGAGCCAAGCACCATGGCCGGCATCAGCAGATCAAGGAATCCTGGATTCGCTCCGGCGGTGACCGGCAGCAGATGCCACTTCACACCGAGGAAGTACTGGCAGAGGAAGCCGGTGACGAAGGTCGGCACGGAGATGAGCAGCAGGGAGAAGATCAGGATGACGGTATCGCACCACTTGCCCTTCTTCAGGCCGGAGATCACACCGAAGATCACGCCGAAAACCGCTTCGAACACGAAGGCCATCAGGGCGAGCTTGATGGTCACGGGGAAGGCGCGGCCGATCACGTCGATGACAAGCTGTCCGGAGAAGGTCTTGCCGAAGTCGAGGGTCAGCGCGTTCTTCAGGAACAGCAGATACTGGACGATGAACGGCTTGTCCAGATTGTATTCGGCACGGATCTGGGCCGCGACCGCTTCGTTGACCGGCTTGTCGCCGAACATCGCCTTGACCGGGTCGCCCGGCAACGCGAACACCAGGGCATACACCAGAAGCGTCGTGCCGAGAACCACAGGGATCATCTGCAGAATGCGTCGCAGAAGATACTTGCCCATTGGTTTCTCCTTTTGATTACTCACTCGTTCGCCAGCCGTTTGCGGCTTCGTCCCCTACGCTCACGCGTATAGGACATGAGGCCCGGGGCGGCCGGCGCTTGCCCCGTTACGTATCAGTGATACTGCACCACAATGCTTTATATTGCAGTTTCATGAAAGACAGCTGAAAATATACCCCACGCGCGGACATCTTCTGTTGATGTCGCATGTCCAGCCGTCATGGACCTCCGATGGAAGCCCCGTTTATTACGCGGAAAGGAAGGAACGGATATTCGAATCCGTTCCTTCCTTCATGTCGATCCTACGAAATCAAAATCAGAGAACGGCTCACTTGCCGGACTTGGTCATGTTCTCGTAGACCGGCAGGTTCTGCCAGTTCATCTCGAAGCCGGAGACACCGGTCGAGGCCACACCATAGGCATTGGCGTAGTACAGCGGAACGGCCGGCAGGTCGTTGAGCAGCACTTCCTGTGCCTGCTGGTACAGCTTGTTGGCGTCTGCGACGGACTTGGAGGCAGCGGCCTTGTCGCACAGCGCATCGAACTCCGGGTTCTTGTAGTCGCCATCGTTGGAGCCGTTGCCATCGGCAGCGGCGGAGGCGAAGTTCTGCACCAGGTAGTTTTCGGCGGACGGGTAATCCGGCTGCCAGCCGCTACGGAACGCGCCGTTCACCTTGCGGTCGGACACGGCGGTGCGGAAATCGTTGAAGGTCGGGTACGGGTTGGTGGCGGCCACGCCGGCGCCCAGCACGTTGTTGATGGAGTTGACCACGGCGGTGTAGATGACTTCGTGGCCACCATCGGCGTTGTAGGCGAAGGTGAGCTTGTCATCGGAAGTCCACGGGCTGATGGCATTGGCCTTCTCCCAGAGTTCCTTGGCCTTCTTCTCGTTGTACTTCAGGTTGCCGGAGCCCTTGAGGGAATCGGAGTAGCCCGGGGTCAGCGGGGAGGTGAAGTCGGCGGCCGGGGTGCCGGTGCCGTTGAGCACCTTCTTGCAGATGTTCTCGCGGTTGATGGCCATGGAGACGGCCTGGCGACGCAGGGTGCCTTCCTCGGTGTCGGCTTCGAAGTGCTTCAGCTTGGCCGGGATGGTGAACTGCTGGATGACGGAGCCGGCCTTGTTGTAGGCCTGTACGGTGGAGTCCTTCTGGAAGGTCTTGGTGGCGGAGGCCGGGACGGACTCCATCACGTCGAGGGAACCGGACTGGATGTCGGCGTAGGCGGCCTCATCCTTGGTGTAGACCTTGAAGGTCACGCCGTCGTTCTTGGGCTGCTCGTTACCCTTATAGTCAGGGTTCTTGACGAGGGCGATTTCCTTGTTGTGATCCCAGTGGTCCAGCTTGTACGGGCCATTGGAGACAGGCTTCTCGCCGAAGGCCTTCGGATCCTTGTAGAAGGACTCGGGCAGCGGGGCGAAGGCCGAGTAGCCGACCTTAATCGGGAACACGGAGTCGGACTGGTTCAGGTCGACGGTGAAGGTGGTGTCGTCCACGACCTTGAGGCCGGAGAGCTGCTCGTCACCCTTGAGGCCATCCTTCTGCAGATCGTCATAGCCGGCGATGGCGGAGAAGAAGGAGGAGCACTTCTGGGCGTTCTTGGCGTTGGCCACGTAGGACCAGGCCTTGGTGAAGGACTCAGCGGTCACCGGAGTGCCGTCGGTGAACTTCCAGCCAGACTTGATCTTGATGGTGTACTGGGTGGCGTCATCGTTCGGGGTGATGGACTCGGCCACTTCGTTGGAAGCCTTGCCGTCCTTGTCGAAGGAGACCAGACGGGAGAACAGCAGGTCGACCGGCTTGCCGCCGCCGGTTTCGTTGGTGTTGCCCGGGATCAGCGGGTTCTGCGGTTCGGAGTTGTACGCAGTGATGATGTTGGAGCCAGCGGTGTCACCGGAGGCAGCGTTGCTGTTGGAGCCGCCGCAGGCGCTCAGCAGCATGGCCACGGAGCAAGCCATGGCAGCGAAAGCAAGAGCTTTCTTCTTCATATGATTTCTCCTATTCATTAGGTTGCGAAGCGTTTCAGCCTCGCCTCATGCGAACGGGGTCGGATTTCCTCATCGTCGGGACACTTACGCTTCCCGCCGCTTCGGACACCCAACCCCGTTGCTGTTACCTGTCATTTTTGCGCACTTGGGAGACAAGCAGCGTATTTTTGTTACACCCATGTAAAATTCGGGGGCTTTTACCGGCTAGGTTCAGTCTTTGCTAAGTTTGTTAACCAATGCCCACATAGTGGTCATGCCCGCGGAAAGGCCTGTCCGTAACGGTTCTTGAGCTGCTCGATGGAGACGTGCGTATAGCGTTGTGTAGTTTTCAAGGAGGAATGCCCGAGCATCTCCTGCACCTCCCTCAGATCGGCACCGCCGTCCAGCATGTGCGTGGCCGCCGAATGGCGCAACGCATGGGGGCTGATGTCCGGTACGCCGGCCTCTCGGGCCGCTCTGTGTACGATGTCACGGGCTATGCGTTGGTCGATACGGCCGCCTCGTGCGCCGAGGAACAGGGCGTTGGCAGCACGGGACTTGACTGCATCCGTTGCCGTACGGGCCAGTACAGGCCGCCCTTGTTCAAGCCAAGTCTCCAGCGCACGCTGGGCGGGTAGTCCGAACGGCACCACGCGTTGCTTGTTGCCTTTGCCGGTGACTTTGATGGTGCGATTGGAGAAGTCGACGTCAACGATATCCATCGACACCAGTTCGGCGACACGGATGCCGGTGGCATACAGTAGTTCGAGAATCGCGGCGTTGCGCTGCGATTCGGCGACGACTCGGGCGCTGTCGCGCTTGTCTGCACGGGCGGGTGCCTCGTTGCGGTTTACGGTGTCGGCTGACTTATCAGCTGTCTTGCCGACTGCCTTGCCGCTGCCACTGCCGGACGCGGCTGCCGCTCCCCCATCGTCCTTGTACTGGTTTGTTGCAACGGCATGTTCAGCGACATCCAATAATTGCTCGGCCTGGGATTCGGTGAGCACCGCGGGCAGCGTGCTGGGAATCGAGGGAGTCATCAGTGTGGCGGCCGGGTCGGTGGTGGTCAGCCCATGCTCATAGGTCCACGCGAAGAACCCGCGCACGGCCACGGTTTTGCGGGCCATGCTGCTGCGGGCGTGATCGCGCGATTCCACCGCCATCCAGCTACGCAGATCATCCAGCGTGATCTCGTTCAGATCGGTCACGCCGCGCAGCTCGAACAGGTGCAGACATGCCGTGAGATCCGCGCGATACGCTTTGAGCGTATTCGCTGACAGGCCGCGGTTGGACTTCAGATAGGAGACGAAGGAGTCGATATCGCCGTCGAACTGCGTAGATGACACTCTCGTTCTCCTCCGAATTCTTTATGGCCTTGGGTTACGGCCGGGGTGGCGTGTTGCGCCGCTCCGGCACGGGTTTCAATGTGGCAATCTGTTCCTGATGGATGGTCACGTTCTGGGCCGGGCGCGAACCATTGGCGGCGGCGTCACGCACCATCTCCAACGTGTATCCATCCCAGGAAACCACATGCCCCACATAGTCGCGGAACTTCATACGGTGGTCGACCGGGTCAATGCCGTCGGTGATGCGCACCACCACGCGGGCACCGGCCGGAATCTGCCTTGGTAACGTCATACGTCATCATCCCCCTTAACCATTCGCCGCATCAACTTCGATGCGTTTCCCGAAAAACGGTACAGACTACCTTACTCCTTTGGGTCTTTCGAACAGCGGAGCCACACGGTCTTCTCACGAAAACAAGCGGGAACTTCATCCCCCTCGCGTAGCCTTCTTCGTGACGGGCGGCGAGGGGAACCTGCACAC
>ERZ650307.2094-NODE-2094-length-11020-cov-5.977747_pt1 | contig 11020 bp, 9 predicted proteins | sample MGYA00376243_ERZ650307 | MGnify/ENA primary metagenome ERZ650307 (study PRJEB26733, sample SAMN07839242) | wastewater metagenome | biome: urban; feature: artificial channel; material: waste water | place: USA: North Carolina | collected 2016-03-31 ... | reverse complement strand
TGTGTGCAGAAAAAGAGAGTTTTCCTGCCCGGTTACAGGCGTTCGGTTACAAGGAATTGGAGGTCTGCCTATGAAGGATGTCCCGATTTGGGAAAAGAGCAATCTGACGCTGGAAGAAGCTGCGGCTTACTCTGGCATTGGCATCAACAAACTGCGTGAAATTACGAATGAAGATAAATGCAAATTCGTCCTTTGGGTGGGAAACAAGCGTCTGATCAAACGTCGCCTGTTCGATTGCTTTGTCGAGCAAGCATATTCTATTTGAGAGGCTGCCAAAGGCTGCAAATGTGAAACCGTCCTTTTCTCATTCGCTGCGGGTGGAAATCGCATGGTTGATGTGTTATACTGACACTGACCTTATAGATGCGCTTTTCACAGAAAGGAGCTTCTAAATGCCTGAAAAGCGCAAGGATAGCAAGGGCCGTGTTTTGAAGGATGGCGAAAGCCAGAGAGCAAACGGCACCTACGACTATCGTTATACCGATATCCACAAGAAACGGCGTTGTATTTACGCTAAATCCCTGACAGAGCTGCGGAAAAAAGAGGAAGAACTGTGGCGCGATCTGGCAGACGGCATCGACTACGCCGCCGGAGAGATGACGGTGGCTGATCTGGTTGACCGCTATATGAACCTGAAACGTGGGTTGAAACCCAATTCACTTCGGTCGTACAACACAGCGGTCAAGCGGATTCATGCTGACCCTTTCGGGCAAAAAGCCATCAAAACGGTAAAATTGTCCGATGCGAAAGGCTGGTTCGTGTTTCTGCATGACAGCGGTTTCAAGCAAAACACCATAGGAATCCTGCAAAGCGTTGTCAGACCGGCGTTTGAGATGGCGGTGGAGGATGACATCATCCGCAAGAATCCATTCAAGTTCAAGCTGTCGGACGTTGTGCCGAAGGACGCTTATGTGCGCAATGCCCTGACCAGAGAACAGCAGGAGAAATATCTGCAATTCGTTCAAGACTATGGCGGCAACTATTATGATGATATCGTCATTCTTATGGGAACCGGCTTGCGTGTGAGTGAGTTGTATGGCCTGACACGAGCAGATATCGACTTTGAACGGCACTGTATCCATGTCCGGCGGCAGCTTTGCCGGACGGCTGAAAAGCCCTACTTTGTCACACCGCCGAAAACAAAAAGCGGTATCCGCAATGTTCCCATGACAGATACCGTTTGTGCAGCGTTGCGGCGTGTAGTAAAAGCCAGAGCGTCCACGAAAGTGGAAGCGCTGGTGGATGGTTGCAGCGGATTCCTCTTTCTGGACAAGTCCGGAATGCCGAAGGTGGCAATGCACTTGGAAAACTATATGCGTGGCGTGCAGGGAAAGTTTGAGAAGGCGTACGGCAAACCTGTTCCGCGCATTACACCTCATGTGCTGCGACACACCTTCTGCACCAATGTTCAGCAGGCCGGGCTGGATGTAAAAAGCCTGCAATACCTGATGGGACACTCCAATGCCAGTGTGACGTTGGATGTCTACACGCACAGCAGCTTTGAATCGGTTGAAAGAGCCTTTGAACAGATCGCCGGCAACCTGTGATTTTCGACGCATGAAGCGGAATTGCTTACGCCGAAACTTACGCCAAAACTTACGCCAATCACCCGGTAAGTGGCGTAGATTTGCGTAGAAAAGCGTGGATCGTGCAAAAACGGAGAATCTGGAAAAATCGGCTTGTGGCCTTGATAATTCTACAAAAGTCTACGTTTCCCGATATTCGTGATTCGGCTCCAAAAGTGTGGTTTGGAAGGGCGGCATGTACTAAGCCGCACCGGCTCCCCGTACCAATTCAATACGCCGCAGAAGGCAGAACTTCCCACCCGGGAGGCTCTGCCTTCTTTTTTGTTGACACCCTTTCCAAACAAGAGTACACTTAGAAAAATTGTTTTTGGGAAAGGAAACACCAATGAACACTGCCGCTTTTACCGCCTACCGCGAAAAAGTTGTGTCCAACTGTGCCCGCGTCATTGTGGGCAAGGAGGATGCTACCGAGAAAATTCTGGTCAGCTTCCTCTGCGGAGGCCATGTATTGCTGGAGGATAAGCCCGGCACCGGCAAAACCATGCTCCTGCGTGCATTTGCGCGCACGGTGGGCGGGGGCTTCAAACGGGTGCAGTTCACGCCCGACCTGCTGCCCTCCGATCTGACCGGCATCAATTTCTACAACCAGAAGTCCGGTGAGTTCGAGTTCCGGCCCGGCCCGCTCTTCACCAACTTTGTGCTGGCGGACGAGATCAACCGCGCCACGCCCCGTACCCAGTCGGCCCTGCTGGAAGCCATGGAGGAAAGGCAGATTACCGTGGACGGCGTGACCAGCCGCCTGGCTGAGCCCTTTATGGTGTTGGCCACCCAGAATCCGCTGGAATCCTTTGGCACCTTCCCGTTGCCAGATGCCCAGATGGACCGTTTTTTCATGCGGCTGTCGCTGGGCTATATGACCCGGGAGCAGGAGCTGGAGGTGCTCTCCCGCCCCTCGGCCCAGACCGTGCTGAACGAGCTGCAGGCCGTCGTCACTCCCGAGGAGACCGCATACGTCCGCACGGCTTACCGGGAGGTCAAGGTCTCCGAGGAGGTCAAGCACTACCTTATGGACATCGTGGAAGCCACCCGCACACAGAGCGGCTTTGTCAGCGGCGTATCTACCCGCGGTGCGCTGGCGCTCTATCAGGCTGCGCAGGCGTATGCCTCCTTGCAGGGCAGGGAATACGTCATCCCCGAGGACATCAAAGGGCTGGCCCCGGCGGTGCTTTCTCACCGCATTTCTCTGGGCAGCAGCATGAACGCCGAAGCCGCCGCTCTGCGGATGCGCAAGCTGTTGGCCGAGATCACTGTGCCGCTGGAGAGTGCGGAATGAGCGCCGTCATCTTCGCGCTGCTATTGGTGGCCACAGCCCTTGGGCTGGAGCGTTACAGCACAGCCCACAGCCTTGACGATGTGCAGGGGCGGCTGGAAGTGGAGGATCATCTTGTGGAAGCCGGGGAGCCCGCCGTGATCCACCTCGTTGTCCGGAACAGCGGCCCCCGTTGGAAGATGTTCCTGGCGGCAAAGCTCCACCTGAACAAGGAGTTTCTTCCCTGCACGGAGCACCACATTACGCAGGATCAGACAGGTTGGGGCCACACGGTGCGGTTCACCACCTGGCTGCGCCCGGGGCAGGAGGCGGATTTCTCCACCGCCCTCAGGCTGGAACGCCGGGGCCGCTATGTGCTGGAACCGATGCAGGTCATCGGCGGCGACTTTCTGGGTCTTGTGGAACAGTCCCGCACCGAGCGGGGCTTCCACGAACTCATTGTTCCACCCAGGGAGTGCGCTCTGCCGGAACTGGAAGAGATGCTGGGCGGTTTTCTGGGCGAGCTTTCGGTGAACCGCTATCTCTACGAGGATCCTATTCTCACGGCGGGTTACCGCCCCTACACCAGCGGTGACCCCATGCGCTCCATCGCCTGGAAGCAGAGCGTCCGGGGGCAGGGGCTTATGGTCAAAAAGTGGGATTACACCACTGAGCCCCGGGCAGTGGTGCTAGTCCATGCGGATACCAAGGATTACGACCACCCGGAACCGGCGGAGCTCTGCTACTCCATGGCCCGCACAGTCTGCCGGAGGCTGGAAGAAAAGGCGGTGTCCTACCGCTTTGCGGCAAACGCTGCCTTTGACCTGCTGCTCAATGCGGCTCTCTCCGGTGAGGAGTGGAGAAAGCCGCTGGAAACCCCGCAGGGCTACGGCCCCGAACACTACCGCAGGGTGTTGGAAATTCTGGGCCGCGCCACCGGGCAGACCGCCCTTTCCTGCGCGCGGTTCTGCGCCGAATACTACCACCCGCAGGAGCAGGTCGGCTGCATCGTGGTGACAACGGAGCCGGAAGAAGCTGTGCGTGCTGCCGTGCGGCCCCTGCCTGGCATTCCGCTGCTGGTGCTCACTCCGGAAATGGCCGCAGAGACGGCCCAGACAGGGGAGGCGGGCGCATGATGTTCTTACATACCCTGCGCTTGGCAGGTGATCTGAGCTTTTACTATGCCTTTGCGGGCTTTTTTGCCGCCAGCTTCGGTGGGACACCCATGCCGCTGGTGCTGGTCTGGCCTGCCCTCTGCTTTGGTCTGGCCTCCTGCTTTGAGGGCAGCCGTCCCCTCCGCACCACTCTTGCGGCCCTGAGCGCGGCGGCGCTGCTCTTCCTGCCTACAGGGGCGGACAAGCTCTGCTACTTCCCGGCGGCAGTCTACCCGGTGCTGCTGGCCTACACCGGCGATTTTGCCCTTTCGCCGATGCGGCAGGCCGAGCGCCTGCGCTGGCTCTGCCGGGTATGGCCCTTCTTTGCAGTGGCAATGCTGCTGTGGAACGCCAACGCGGTGCTTTCGGCGGCCCTGCCCTTTGCGACGGCGGCAGCGGTGCTTCTGGTGGGGTTCAACCGCACCACCCGGCAGGACCCGGAGATCTCCACCCGGCCGGGCTATCTGCTGCTTTCCGGCGGCGTGCTGGCGGCGGTGTGTGCAGGGCCGTTCCTGCTCAGCCGCAGTGTTGTGGTTGCCGGTGCAAAGGCGGCTGCGTCTGCCGTTTACTTTGGCGGGATCGTGCCGGTGCTGCAGCTGTTTTTGAACAACATTGTGGTGCAGGGCGTGACTTGGCTGTTCCACGGCATCCTGCAGTTCATCCACTGGCTCTTCACCCTCTTTCCGCCCAAACCGTTGGAGCGCACTGAGATCGTATCTACCGATGAGGTCATCGCCAACGCCCAAAAGGCCGCCGAGGACGCAGAACCGCTCATCAACGGGATGTCGATGCTGACCGCGCTCGGTATCCTGCTGGCGGTCCTCTGTGCGGTGCTGGTGGTGCGGCATTTCCTGCGCCAGAAGTTCCGGCACACGGACACTGCCTGCACGGACACCACTGTGCGGCGTAGCACCCACAAGCGTGCCCGCCGCTGGCCCGGGCTTTTTCTCAGCCCGGTGGACAAGGTGCGGCGGGAGTATGCCATCTATCTGGACCACTGCCAGCGCCACGGCGTGACCATCCTGCGGGGCGATACCAGCCTTGACCTGACCGGCCGCGCTTTCGGTATGGACTTTGCCGCCGAGGCCGAGCTGCGCCAGATCTACCTCAAAGCCCGCTACAACGGCACCGCCACGGCCGAGGATGCCGCCCGCGCCGCTGAGCTCGTCCGAAAAATCTGCTCCTGAACGCATCAACGCCCCCTTTCCTGCCCATCCTAAGCGGGAGAGGGGGCGTTTTCATGTCCGGCAAACGGGTGCTGGCCCTGTATGGGGCCTTGCTGTTCTGCTTTGCGGCGGTGGTCTGCCGCCTGTACTGGCTCTGCTCCGACACGGCCTACGGGGCCCGGGCGGCGGCGCAGAGCGTGGTCACCCTCCACCTGCCCGCCCGGCGGGGCAATTTTTATGATCACAGAGGCCAGCTCCTCACGGGGCAGACCACCCGCTGGATGGCCCTCTGCGTGCCCGGGGAGGGCAGCTATGCCCGCCTGTTCGCCTACACCGATGCCGCCGGGCAGGCGGCGCTCTACCAGAAGCGGAACGCCGCGTCCCCGTTCTTGCTGGAGGTGGACCGGGATGTTTCCGCGCTGGGCGTTTCCTGCTGGCCGGCGGCACGGCGAAGCTCTGCCGCCCCGCTGGCAGTGCAGCTGCTGGGGTATCTCGATGGCGAGGGCCATGGTGCTGCCGGTCTGGAAGCCGCCTTTGACGAACTGCTCACCGGCAGCGGGGCGGGGGATACCCTGCTCTGCACCGTCAACGCCCAGGGAAAGCTGCGGGCCGAGCCCGTCCTCACCCCCGCCGACAGCGGGGCCGTGGGGGTGCAGCTGACCCTTTCCCGGGAGATCCAGCAGACCGCCGAAGCCGTGGCCAACGAGACGATGCAGAGCGGCTGCATCCTGGTGCTGGACACCGCCAACGCCAAGGTGCGGGCCTGCGTCAGCCGCCCCGGCTATGATCCGGAAAACATTTCGGCCAGCCTGAACGCCCCGGACAGCCCCCTGCTGGAACGGGCGTTCCAGTGCTATGCCGTGGGCTCGGTGTTCAAGCCGGTGGTGGCGGCAGCGGCGCTGGAGGCAGGGGAGAGCGGCTTTGTCTACACCTGCCCCGGCTGGTGCGCGGTGGATGGCCGGATCTTCCGCTGTGCGGGCGGCATTCCCCATGGTGAGGTGGATCTGGCCGGCGCGCTGGAAAAGAGCTGCAACGGCTACTTCATCCGGCTGGGGCAGGCGCTGGGGGCCGATGCTGTCCGCGCCATGGCAGAGCAGCTGGGCTTCGGGCAGGCGATCCCGCTCACCGATGCCCTGCACACGGCGGCGGGGGTCCTGCCGGAGCGGGAGGCTCTTGCGTCCAGCGGGGCCTACGCCAATTTCTGCTTTGGGCAGGGGGAGCTGCTGGCATCCCCCCTGCAGGTCGCCGCCATGATGAACACCATTGCCTGCGGGGGGATCTGCCGCACCCCGCTGCTGCTGGAGACCACTCTGGACGAGACCACCGGCACACCCCTCACGGCGCTTTCCCATGTCCGGAGCAGGCGGGTGCTTACAAAGCGCACCGCCGCCGCCCTGCAGGCCCTGTTGGCGGGTGTAGTGGCCGGGGGCACCGGCCATGAGGCCGCCCTGCCCGGCCAGACCGCGGCCGGCAAGACCGGCACGGCCCAGACCGGCCAGTTTTCCGGCGGCACAGAGCTGAAAAATTACTGGTTTGCGGGCTTTGTCCCGGCAGAGCAGCCCCGCTATACCATCGTGGTGCTGCAGGACACGCAGGCCGAGCCTGCCTTTTCCAGCGCGGCCATCTTTGCCCGGGTGGCGGCAGGGCTGGAAATTCTGGCCCCGTAGCCCACGGTTTTTCTTGCATTTCCCGGGTTTTTGTGCTATCATACACTTGTATTTGTATGCAGTCTCTATGAAACTAAAGATAAAAGGAGCGTTCCATCCATGTCTGTCATTGAAATCGTCGGCGGTGCCATCCTGCTGGTCGTCTCGGCCGTCATCATCCTCCTCACCCTGATGCAGCACACCCACGGTCAGGGTCTGGCCGGTGCCATCAACGGTGGTGTGGGCGGTGCCAACAATGCACGCCTGACCCCTGCGGATCAGATGCTGGCCAAGGTGACCCGCATTGCAGGCATCGTGTTCTTTGTGGTGGCTATCCTGGCCTGTGTGTTCGCCAGCCGTCTGGCCTGAGCACCCGTGTACAGCCCCGTGTAAGGCGGGGCTGTTTTTCTGTCTAAACCTCTCGTGGGAAAGAAGTTGTCCGGGTTCCATTGGAGAATGCCGGAAAAGTGTTAAGGAGAAAAATATGTCATTACGCGATAAAATCGAACATGCCATCCAGAACCAGCCCTGCATGGTCAAGGACCTCAAGGCAAAGTTCGGCGGCGACCGTGCCGCGGACCGCAAGGTGATGGAGGCTCTGGACGAGCTGGTGCACGACGCTGTGGTCTGCCAGAAGTCCGGCGTGTTCTTCACTGCCCGCTCCGGCCGTGCCGAAAAGGCCCTGCCCTGCAAGGTGGTCAAGCTGGGCAAGAACTTTGCCTTTGTGATGCTGGAGGATGAATCCGGCGATATCTTCATCCCGGGCCGCTTCACCCGCGGTGCCATGCCCGGCGACTCCGTTCTGGTGGAAAAGTTTGCCCACCCCCGGGTGGAGGGCAGCGATGAGGGCGAGATCCTTGCCGTGCTCGAGCAGAAGAACGACATGGTGGGCACTGTCCGCCGCATCGAGGGCCGCCTGAAGTTCGTGCCCGATGACTGCCCGGCCATCTCCATGACCATCCAGCGCGACTGCGAGGGCGGCGCGAAGGACGGCGACAAGGTGGCTGTGGAGATCCTGCAGCGCGGGACCCGGCAGGAGGATCACCGCGTGGGCGTTTCCATGCGCTTTGGCAGCTGCGAGGAGGCCAAGCGCTGCGCCAAGGCCCTGCTCTATGCCAAGGACATCCACACCCGTTTCCCCGAGAAGGTGCGGGACGAGGCCAAGAAGTTCGAGGACATGACCGTGTCTGAGGAGGACTGCAAGGGCCGCATGGATCTGCGCGCTCTGCCCATCTTCACCATCGACAGCGCCGAGACCAAGGATATCGACGATGCCGTCAGCCTGACCCGGCTCCCCGGTGGCGGCTATGAGCTGGGCGTTCACATCGCCGATGTCTCCCACTACGTCAAGCCCGGCAGTGAGCTGAACGAGGAGGCCTTCAACCGCGCCACTTCGGTCTACTATGCGGATCAGGTCGTGCCCATGCTGCCCAAGAGCCTTTCCAACGGCATCTGCTCCCTGAACGAGAAGGAGCTGCGCCTGGCGTTCTCCTGCCTGATGCGTCTGGATCAGGACGGCAATCTGACCGACTACAAGTTCGTCAAGTCCATCGTCTGCAGCCGGGTCAAGGGCGTGTATTCTGAGATCAACGCCCTGCTGGCCGGCACTGCCGATGCCGAGACGCAGGCCAAGTACGCCGAGGTGCTGGATCAGCTGCCCGCCATGAAGGAGCTGTACGCCCACCGCGCCCGCCTGCGCAAGGAGCGCGGCTGCATCGATTTCGAGAGCGGGGAAGTCAAGCTCATTCTGGATGAGAACGGCCACTGCATCGATGTGAAAAAGCGCACCTCCGGCGAGAGCGAGGCCATGATCGAGGAGTTCATGCTGCTGGCCAACCAGTGCGCCGCCCACTTTGCCCGGGTCAAGCAGATCCCCTTTGTGTACCGCGTGCACGAGGAGCCCAACGCCGAAAAGCTGGAGCGTCTGCACGGCCTGCTGCAGGCCTGCGGCGTCAACGACCACTTTGCCAAGGACGTGCCCACCCCCAAGGAGCTGAGCGCCATTCTGGAAGGTGTGCGCGGCACTGCCTACGAGCAGATCATCAATGTTGGTATGCTGCGCTGCATGTCCAAGGCTGTGTACGAGGAAAAACCCAAGGGACACTACGGTCTGGTGCTGCAGGACTATGCCCACTTCACCAGCCCCATCCGCCGCTACCCGGACTTGGCTATCCACCGTATCATGACGGCTCAGCTCAAGGGCACGGACAAGGACACCATGATCCTGCGTTACAGCGAGTTTGCCGAGGACGTCAGCAAGCAGGCCAGCGAGCGCGAAGTCATCGCCATGCAGATCGAGCGCAAGGCCGAGGACTGCTACAAGGCCGAGTATGCCCGCCGCCATCTGGGCGAGTGCTATGAGGGCCGCATCTCCGGCGTGACCCAGCGCGGCCTGTTCATCGAGTTGGAAAACGGCGTGGAAGGCTTTGTACCTGCTTCCAGCCTGACCGCCACCGGCACCATGCTTACCGAGGGCGTGCGCCTTTCTGATCCCGTTTCCGGCAAGAACTGGAATCTGGGCGATACCATGATGATCACCATCGTGCGTGCAGACGTCAATCTGGGCAAGATCGACTTTGAGGTCGCCCCGGAAAGCGCAAAGCAGTAACCTTATAATAAAACAAAAACAGACTGCCCCCGAAGCAGATCGCGTAAGACCGCGCTGCTTCGGGGGCAGTTTTTTGCAATTCTTAGGATCTCCGCAAAAGAAAATGCCCGCCTGAAGACAAGACGTGCGGTAAATCGACATGGAAAACATCAAAGCGGATACTTCCCGAAAAACTGCTGGGCAATTCCATCCAGTTGTGCGGTGATCTGCCGGAAATCCTGATTGAGATCCAAGGTGCGTGCACCGATCTGATTGCCGCCTAAGTTGAAGAGACAATTCGGCGTGATGGCTTCCTGCGTTTTGGCGTAGACTAGCAGCCCGGAAACGTTTCCAGTATGGGCAGCATCCTGATTTTTAACGTAGGTGTAGATCTGGTAGAGGTTGGCAGAATGCAAGGTCTCTTTATGGAACTGCTGTTGTAATGTCTGGCTGTAATACTTGGCATCCAAAATCAGAATTTTTTCATGGAAACGCAGAAAAATATCGGTTTGCATGGCGGGGAGAAACCGCAGCATGGCAGCATCGTGCTCTCCCACAAGATCCCATTTGACCTGCGCAGCCTTGACCTCAGTAAGGTAGGGATGATTTTGTCGGTAATACTCCAGAATAAAGCGTTCGTACAGCTTTGCCATGCGTTCATCCGAAAATGCTGTCATTTTATAGCTGCCGTTTTCGGTGGTCTGCAGCATATCGTGCAGCACGAAATAGCAGAGATTCAGTAGCATCTCGTAATTCTGATAGCTCCGCTGATAATGTAACTGCTTCCATGGGATTTGAGAGGGAAGCAGTGCAGAAACCGTGTCCAGAAACAGAAGCGCTTTCTTCAATTCCACTTTGCGCTCAGTAGAAACATTCTTATCCCGAAGCAGCACATGCAGGGTGGTTTTCAGAATCTGGTTATACAGGTTATCCTCGGAAAGCTCGTCAAAGGTACAGGCGACCTGTGGCTTGTGCTGGATACGGGTCTTAATGGTCTGCGGAAGATCCAGCTTTCCACGCAAAACTGACCGGGTCTCGCTTCGGGAAACATATTCTCGATAGAGCCCCTGCTTAAGCTGCCGGGAAACACCCTTTGCAAGGATGGCAGCAAACAAATCGTCGATACGCTCAAACTTTTCCGAGGCGATGCACTGATAATCCTGCTGCTGCAGCACCTGATAGGCGTAGGAGAGCATGTAGTAGATGTTCTGGATAAAGATCCCTTTGTCAGTCGTCATTGAAAACACCACGCAGATTCTTTTCCCAACGGTGCAGTTTGTCGGGCGCGTCGAACCAGTATTCATCCAGCAACGGGCCGATCTCCGTATCCACGACCTGCTGGAACCACTTCTTCGTGTCTCCCGCCTCCAGTCGATGTGCGGGTGTCACATAGCTGTGACCAATCCGGAATTGCTTGCCAAGGCGCGCATCCGCCGCGATCTGGTCGTTCAGCTCGGCGATACGGCGCTCGATATCCGCGACCAAGCCCGGATCGACAGCGCAATCCTTGACCACCCAATCCCGCCAAACCTGGCCGAGTCTCGGCTCCAGTCCAACGAAAGCAAAGCGGCGACGCAATGCCAGATCGACCAGTGCAAGTGATCGGTCGGCGATATTCAAGATCGGAAGAGC
>ERZ650307.2091-NODE-2091-length-11039-cov-5.531409_pt1 | contig 11039 bp, 10 predicted proteins | sample MGYA00376243_ERZ650307 | MGnify/ENA primary metagenome ERZ650307 (study PRJEB26733, sample SAMN07839242) | wastewater metagenome | biome: urban; feature: artificial channel; material: waste water | place: USA: North Carolina | collected 2016-03-31 ... | reverse complement strand
GCGGATGCTGGGTGCCGCAACCCGGCCTTGTCGAGCGAAGCGAGACTGAGAGGTTGAGTCTAGATTTATTTTACCACTTTCTCTCCCAAAATTCAAAAAATTTCGGAAAGGCTATTGACTTCATGAAACTGAAGTGCTATGCTATGTCCATGCCCAATCACTTCACGATACTGAAGTTTGCAATACGGAAACATCAACGGCAAGGCGGCCTCATCTCCCCTGCCGTACCAGAACAGGAAAAGGAGAACCCGCCATGATCATCGTACTCAAACAGGACGCCCCCAAAGAGAAAGTCCATGAATTCTGCACCGAGCTGGAAGGCATGGGCCTGCAGATCAACGACTCCAAGGGCAGCGACACCCACATCCTCGGCCTCATCGGCGACACCAAGGCCATCGCGGAGAGCTGGGTGCTGGCAAACCCCGTGGTCGAGACTTGCCGCCGCGTGTCGGAGCCTTACAAGAAGGCCAACCGCAAGTTCCACCCGGACGACAGCGTCATCGACGTGGAAGGCGTGAAGATCGGCGGCGGCAGCTTTGCCGTCATCGCCGGCCCCTGCAGCATCGAGAGCGAGGAGCAGATCACCTACTGCGCCCAGCGCGTCAAGGATGCAGGCGCTTCCCTGCTGCGCGGCGGCGCGTTCAAGCCCCGCACCTCCCCCTACTCCTTCCAGGGAATGCGGAGCGAGGGCCTGGACCTGCTCAAGCTGGCCCGCCGCGCCACCGGCTCCCCCATCGTCACCGAGATCATGAACACCGAGCACCTGCCCCTGTTCGAGAATGTAGACCTCATCCAGGTGGGTGCCCGCAATATGCAGAACTTTGAGCTGCTCAAGGCCGTGGGCCGCCAGAAAAAGCCCGTGCTGCTCAAACGCGGCCTGGCCAACACGCTGGAAGAATTTGTGATGAGCGCCGAGTACATCATGGCCGAGGGCAACGAGAACGTTATCCTCTGCGAGCGCGGCATCCGCACCTTTGAGACCAGTATGCGCAACACCCTGGACCTGGCCGGTGTGGTCATGCTCCACAAAATGACCCACCTGCCCGTGGTGGTGGACCCCAGCCACGCCTGCGGCCACGCATGGATGGTGCCTCAGCTGGCCAAGGCCGCTGTCGCCGCCGGTGCCGACGGCCTGATGATCGAGGTGCACAACAACCCCGCCAAGGCCAAGTGCGATGGTGCCCAGAGCCTGACCCCCGACCAGTTCGATGAACTGATGGGCTTTATCACCAAAGAAGTCGAGTTCTTTGGCAAGAAGATGAACTGAGAATGGAACGACCCTCTCGGCACGCGGCAGCGTGACTGAGGGGGTTGTTTTCTTTTGTCATCAAATATGGTATACTATGGTGTATTTTGAATTCACCCTTGAAACGAGGTATTTCTATGAAAGCTCATATTGCACGCAACCAGAATGCCGGCATCCCGCTGGCGCTGGGCTGGAACCTTTCTGCCGCTGACCGGGGCATCCTGGAGGGGATGGCCCCCGCTTTCGGGATGAAGCTGCTGCTGGTCTCCCCTGCCGATGCAGGCAGGACCGTGGCCCAGCTGCTGGGCGAGGTGGAGGTCAAGACCACCCGCACTCTGGTGCTGGAGCCGGGTGCTTATCCCCCGGCGCTGGTGCTGGCCAACTTCAAGGATAAGGATGTGGACACCCTGCTCGACCTGATGAAGCAGGCACAGGTAAACATCCCCCTCAAGGCCGTTGTGACCCCCACCAGCAAGAGCTGGGTGTTCGGTGACCTGCTGGCACATCTGCAGGAAGAGCACACCGCCTTTACCGCCGCAAAGGAGACCGCCAAAGCATGATGACCAAGCGTATTTTTTCCGCCCTGCTGGCGGCTGCGCTCAGCCTGAGCCTGCTGGCTGGCTGCGGCAGCACCTCCGGCTCCACCGCCTCCAGCGCCGCCGATGGCCCGCAGCGCTACTCCACCGTGTTCTATGATGTGTTCGACACCGTGACGCAGGTCATCGCCTACTGCGACAGCGAGGAAGAGTTCACCGCCCAGATGGACGCACTCCACGCCGACCTTGTGGAGTACAACCAGCTCTATGATATTTATAATGATTACGATGGCGTGACCAACATCAAGACCATCAACGACAATGCGGGCATTGCCCCGGTGACGGTGGATGACAAGATCCTCGGGATGCTGGAGCTGGCCCAGACCATGTACGACACCACCGGCGGCAAGCTGAACATTGCGCTGGGCAGTGTGCTGAACATCTGGCACAACTACCGCGAGGCCGCACTGGCCGATGACAACGACAGCAACAACCAGCTGCCCACGCAGGAAGAGCTGGATGCCGCCGCACAGCACTGCGATATCGCCAACCTCATCATTGATGAAGATGCCAAAACGGTCTATCTGGCCGACCCGGCCATGTCGCTGGACGTGGGCAGCGTGGGCAAGGGCTACGCCGTGGAGCAGGCCGCACAGGCCGCCGAAGCCCGGGGCCTGACCAGTGCCCTCATCAGCGTGGGCGGCAACCTGCGGGCCATCGGCACCAAGCCGGACGGCTCCCAGTGGGTAGGCGGCGTGGAAAACCCGTGGAACTCCTCCGAGGTCTACACCAACGGCAGCTCCACTGTAGCCGCCGTCAAGATGAGCGACCTTTCCCTTGTGACCAGCGGCGACTACCAGCGCTACTACGTTGTGGACGGTGTGCGCTACCACCACCTCATCGACCCGGCCACCCTCTGGCCCGCCGCCTACTTTGACGGCGTGAGCGTGCTGGCTCCGGACTCCGGTGTGGCCGACTGCCTGACCACCGGCCTGTTCTGCCTGCCTCTGGAAGAGGGCAAGCAGCTCGTGGAATCGCTGGACGGCGTGGAAGCCCTCTGGTGCACCACCGATGGCGAAGTGGTCACCTCCAGCGGGTGGAGCGAGCATACGAATTAAATAAGGAACGACCCTCTCCGTCATTGCTTCGCAATGCCACCTCTCCCGAAGGGCGAGGCTATGCTGCCTTTATCCCAGGCCAGCGATAGGCTCCCCCTTCGGGGGAGCTGGCAAAGCCAACAGGCTTTGACTGAGAGGGTCGTTCTTTTACTTGATATCCAGTTCGGGCGGCACGTCGATCTGGTCAGAGACGTACTTGCCGTTCTTTTTGCGCTGACGCACACACTCGGTGAGCAGATACTCGATCTGCCCGTTCACCGAGCGGAAGTCATCCTCAGCCCACGCGGCAAGGGCATCGTAGAGCTTCGCATTCAGGCGCAGGGGGATCTGCTTTTTCGGCTCTGCCATCAGTACAGGCTGCCGCTGTTCACAATGGGCTGCGCGTCACGGTTGCCGCAGAGCACCACCAGCAGGTTGGAGACCATTGCCGCTTTGCGCTCATCGTCCAGTTCCACCACTTTGTTCTCACTCAGGCGGTCCAGCGCCATCTCCACCATACCCACGGCACCGTCCACGATCATCTTACGGGCATCAATGATGGCGCTTGCCTGCTGACGCTGCAGCATGACCGCCGCGATCTCGGGGGCGTAGGCCAGATAAGTGATGCGGGCTTCGATGATCTCGATCCCGGCGGCGGTGACGTTCTTCTGGATCTCGCCCTGGATGCGCTTTGCCACCACTTCCGAGGAGCCGCGCAGGCTGCCCTCGTCGGCCACACCGTCGCCGGTGGTGTCCACGTTGGGAGCCACATCGTAGGGGTAGATGCGCACCACGTTGCGCAGGGCGCTGTCACACTGCAGGGACAGGTACTCTTTGTAGTTGTCTACATTGAACACGGCCTTGGCGGTGTCGGTCACCCGCCAGATCACCGCAATGCCGATCTCCACCGGGTTGCCCAGGCAATCGTTGATCTTCTGGCGGGAGTTGTTCAGGGTCATCACCTTCAGGGAGATCTTCTTGCCGTCCTTCTCACGGTCAGCCTGCACCACAGGGCGCTGCTGAACATCACCGCTCTGGCTCAGGACCGTGCCCGCAGCCGGGTTGACGGCAGTGCAGAAGGGATTGACCCAGTAGAAGCCCTCCCCCTTCAGGGTGCCGATGTAATCACCGAACAGGGTCAGCACCAGCGCTTCCTCGGGCTTGAGGACTTTCAGGCCCGCGAACAGGAAAATACCGATGATGGCATAGATGACAGCGATCGCCAGCGGGATAAAACCCAGGAAGGTAGTATACAGCATTACAAAACCGATGCCGCCCACCACAACCGCAGCCACATAACCCAGCAGGGTCAGCAGAAGCATGGTCATGCCGTTCTTCTTGGTCTGTAAGATCTTCTCTTCCATAAAATGTCCCTCCTTTACAGGGTTCGGAAGCTTCTTTCTGATATCAAAATCATATCATATTGTATTTTAATTGTCAAGTACAGACCAGTCTTGCAGTTGTGGTATTATTATGGTATAATAAAGCCACAGAAAGGAGCTGATATCATGCCGCGTATTATTCCGATCCGCGACCTCAAAAACACTGCCGCTGTCTCCCAGATGTGCAGTGAATCCAAAGAACCTGTCTATATCACCAAAAATGGCTATGGCGATATGGTCATTATGAGCATGGAAGCCTATGAAGAAAAGATGCAGCTTCTGGACGCATACGCCAAGCTGGATGCTGCCGAACAGCAGGTGGAAGCCGGGCAGACGTTGGATGCCCGCAGCGCCTTGCAGGAATTGAGAGCACGTTATGGCATATAAGTTGGTTGAAACAGCCCTTGTTATAACACAAAACCTCCCACTCGAATGAGCGGGAGGTTTTATTACGCACAGTTATAATTACCAGAACCAATACCGTTTCTTGACGGCGATATACACGATCAGGCAGACCACGGTCAGCGCACCGGCGGCGATGAAGAAGGTCCAGTTGATATTGGTGAAGCGCAGATTCTGGTTGGTCAGCAGGTAGCTGCCAGCCGTATCGGCGGTGATGGTGCCATCCTTGTAGCTGTTCAGGAACTGCCACTTTTCGCTGGCGGTGTTGTGCAGATACAGGCGGCTGTAAGCGGCGTTCTCACCGGTCAGGGTGATCTGCACCACGCAGGGCAGCGCGCCGCTTTCGCCCAGCTGGAAGCTCAGGCCGTTTTCATCGGGGGCAAAGGTCAGGGCGGTGCTGAACCCGCCCTGGGTGCTCTTGATGCTGGTGCCATCGATCCGCAGGGTATAATCCTCGCCCAGCACGATCAGGCTGCGGCCTGTGGTGCGCAGGGCGCTCAGGATCTCGCCGGTGATGGCGGGTACGTCGCTCTGATAGAGGGACACTTCCTCCCCTGCGGCGTTCTGGATGGCGGCAACGGTGGCATCGGTGGTTACGTTGTCCTCGGTGCCCTCACCGCTGGTATCGCTGCTGCTGCCGGAGGTGGATGCGGTGCGGTTGACGATGACCGTGACCGAGGTGGAGGCGGTGCCGTTGGAGACCACCACGGAGGTGGCACCCGTGGCAACGCCGGTGATGACACCGGAACCGCTGACGGTGGCAATGCTCTTGTCCTGGCTCTTGAAGGTCAGGCTCTGGCTGGCGGAGGCCGGCGACACCTTGCCGGTGATGGTCTTGGAGGAGCCCGGCTTGAGCACCACATAGTTGGTGTTCAGGGAGATGGACTGGCTGGAGACGGTGCTGGTGTTGGCCGCAACCACCGTAACGGTGGCCGTGCAGCTCACGTTGCCGTCCGTGGCGGTGATGGTGGCCTTGCCGGGGGCAACGCCGGTCACCTTGCCAAAGTTGTTGACGGTGGCCACCTTCTCATTGGAAGAGCTCAGGCTGACGTTGATATAGTTGGCCGCCGAGGTGGGCAGCACTGCCAGCGAAAGGCTGGTGGTCTCGCCCACGGCAATGGTGCTGGATGCAAGGGTGATATCCATTTCGGTGGCGATCATGCTGGCATCCGGCTGGGGGGTGATGGTATAGGTGCAGCTCACCCCGCCGCAGGTGGCGGTGATGTTGGCCGTGCCCAGGCCCACAGCCTGCGCCACGCCCTCACTGTCCACCGAGACAACATTGGGGTTATCAGAGACATAGGTCACGCCGTTCTTGCTGGCGGCATTGGCGGGGGTGGTCACCGGGGAGAGCTGCTGGGCCGTGCCCGCCAGCGGGGCGGCATCGTAGCTGCCGGTCTCGATGCTCTCGGCGGTAACTTTATCCCAGGGAAAGCTCACCTTGGGCAGCGTGAGGGCCAGCGGCGTGGTAACAGGGCCGGCAGCCGACGCAGGCAGGGCGGCGGCACAGGCCAGCACACCCAGCAAAGCCGCGCTGGCGGCCAGCTGTTTCGGGTTCAGTTTCATTCTTTCGTACCTCTTGGGCGTGGAATCGGCGGGCGCTTAGCGGAACAGCACGCCCAGGGCCTCCATCACATAGTCAAAGTAAGTCAGTTCATCGTACTCCACACGGGCGGTGACGCTCATGCCGTTGGAAAGATCCACCTTGTCGCCGCTGGTGCTCACGACATAGGTGTTGTCCGGCTTGATGGTCATCTTGTAGTAAGACCCGCTGGTGTTGGTGGTCACGTCACTGTCGATGGAGGTAACAGTGCCGGTCAGGGTGCCGTAGGAATACTCCGACAGGCCGGTGATGGCGATCTTGCAGGGGTCGCCCACATTGATCAGCGGCCGGTCGTTGACGGTGACAGCCGCCACGATCTCAAGGTCGCTGTTCTCGCTGGCCACGGTGGCCAGAGCGGAGCCTGCGCTGAGCACCATGCCCACCTTGTAGGGGGTGTCCATGTGGATGACACCGGAGGTGGGGGCGTAGATGTAGTAATCGTTGGCACCGGTGTTCAAGGCATCGAGCTGAGCCTGAACGTTGTCCACGTTGCTCTGTGCGCTGGTAATGCTCTGGGAGATGGACTGCATGGTGGAGTAGTACAGAGCTTCTACTTCGCTCTGGCTCTGCTCCATCATGGTCTTGATCTGAGCATCGGAGTAACCGGCAGCCTGATAGGCCGTGGCATCAAAGGTCTTCTGAGAGACCTGGCTCTTGTAGGTCTCGTACTGATAGTAGTAGGGCTGATCTTCGGGGTTTGTCTCGCTGAAGTAGTTGGTATCATCCTGCACGCACTGCAGCAGCTTGTTGTACTGGTCCAGCTGGGTCTGGTAGATCTTGAGCTGGCTTTCCAGGTTATCCTGCTGCATGTCGATATCCGTGCTCTTGATGTGGGCCACGAGGTCGCCCTCGTTCACATAGCTGCCCTCCGAAATATACATCTCGGTAATGGAGCCGGAATAACTGGACATGATATAGGTTTTATTGCTGGCCTGCACGGTGCCTGCGTTCTGGCTGACATAAATGCGGTTGGTATGGGTGCTCCACACCACCAGAAACAGCATGAAGATGCCCACCAGAATGACAAAAGCGTAGCCATAAGGCGGCAGCTTTTTTTCCATCATGATGCGGCGGTCCTGCAGATCCGAAAGGTTCTGAACTTTAATCGTCATAATTACTTGGTCTCCATAAAGACATCGACCACGGCATCATCCTCATCCTGATTGACATAGATGGTATAGGAGGTGCCGGTCAGTTTCTGCTCATTCTCAAAAGCGTGGACCTGCAGCTTGTAGGAAGCCAGCTGGCTTTCGGGCATGGGGCCGGTGTAGTGGGCATACAGGCAGTTCTTCACGCGCAGAACAGCATCCATATGGTAGTCCTGCTCCATCTGGCCGATGAACTGGGTAGCCTGCTGCATCATGTACAGGTGCATCTGACGGTCCTCACCAACCACCATGGCCTGCACAATGGGGCCAATGGGCTGTGCGTTGTTGCTCTTGATAAAGTTGTGCATCTGGGTCAGCACCACGGGCAGACTGGCCATCTCTTCCGGATGGATCTCACGGGAGAGCACATTGGTGAGCTTCAGGGTCTTGTTCTCGGCTACTTTGATCTCTTTCATGTTGAATACCTCGGTTCCTTTTCAGATTTACCTCAGAAGAGGCAGTAATAGGCAATCGAGAAAGGGGAGAAAACCGCTGCAGAGAGCAGCTTCCTCTCCGCTCCCGATCGCCTACTACTTATAAAAGTAATAGGGATCTTGCAAATAAAATGTGCCCGGAGGCATTTTGCCTCCGGGCACACCATAGTGAGGCATAGTTACCTGAGCAGGCGGGGCCTGTTCAGGATAACACCATCTACTTCTACTAAACAGAAAGTCTTTCTAGCTCTTTTTTATCTGACACAGCAAAACTATGTCAAATCAAGCTATCCATCATGAATGACTCCCTTTCATATGTAACCGGGTACGCACCCGGCTGCAACACATCAATAGGTGATCGACTCACCGTCGTCATCCTCTTCCACCACGGCCTGCATGACAGACTGCTTGGGCTCTGCCTTTTTGCTGCGGTAGATACCCTGCTGCATGTTCCACAGCTCGTAGTACTTGCCTTCCTTGGCAAGCAGCTCATCGTGCGTGCCGCGTTCCACGATCTTGCCGTGATCCATCACAAGGATCAGATCACAGTCACGAACGGTGGACAGGCGGTGAGCTACGATCAGCATGGAACGATCTGCAAGCTGATCGTAGATCATGTTGAAGATCAGATTTTCCGTAGCAAAGTCCAGATTACTGGTGGATTCATCCAGAATGTAGAGGTTGGAATCTTTCAGGAAAGCGCGTGCCAGCGCAATGCGCTGCTTTTCACCGCCGGACAGGCCGTTGCCTGCTTCTTCCAGATAGGTGTTATACTGCAGGGGCAGATGACGGATAAAGTCGTGAGCATCTGCCTTCTTGGCAGCTTCCTTAACTTCGTCCATCGTAGCGTCCATACGGGAAACGCGGATGTTATCATAAATGGTCTTGCTGAACAGCTCAACGTTCTGCGGCACATAAGAAATTGCGCGGCGGACAGAATCATTGGTGTATTCAGCCAGATTCACACCGTTCAAGTCGATCTCGCCATCTTCCGGCTCATAATACTTGAGCAGAAGCTTGGTGATCGTGGATTTGCCGCTGCCGCTGCTGCCCACCAGCGCGACCTTTTTACCGGCCGGAATGGTAAAGCTGATGTGATCCAGTGCAGGGGCACGGTTGCCATAACGGAAAGTGACATCCTTGAACTCGATATCGCCCTCCACCTTGTCCAGATCGGTGCGGTCTTCGTCGCCGACCGTCTCGGAGGGATAATCCATGATCTCGCCCAGACGCTTCATGGAAATGCTGGCCTCCTGAATCTGCATCTGCAGACCGATCAGGTTGCTCAGCGGGGAAGTAAAGTAAGAGGACAGCGTGCTGAAGGCCATGAATCCGCCCAGTGTCATCTCCCCCTTCAGAACCTGACTGATACCCACATAGGTGGTCAGCATGCTGAAACCGGTGGAAATGAAGGAGGAAATCAGGCCCTGCGTGGTGCTGATCTTGCTGGAGCGCAGGCTGATCTTCAGGCTCTTGATGTACTCACGCTCGAGGTTCTCCATTTCGGTATCCTCGTTGGCGTTGCACTTGACCGTCTCAATGCCGCGCAGGCTTTCGATCATCTGGCTGTTCAGTGCAGCGGACTGCACCATGGTCTCTTCGTTGATCTTTTTGTAAGGCTGCTTGTAGATCAGCACCAGCAGAATGCTGACCAGAGCCATGAACAGCGAGATCGAGAAGAGCATCGCATTCATGCGGAACAGGATGATACCGGTGATAATGGCCATCGAGATATCCATGATCAGGCTCAGCGCAATGCTGGTAAAGATGGATTTGATGGTGTTTGCATCCGAATAACGGGTGGTGATATCACCAGTCTTGCGGGTGGCAAAGAACTTCATGGGCAGACGGAAGATATGCCCGAAGTAACCCAGCATCAGCGGAATATCGATCTTGATGGATAGGTGGATCAGAACCCACTGCCGGACAAAGCCCACCAGCGTATTGGTGATGCTGACCATGCTGAACACAAGGATCAGCGTGACCAGCAGATTGTCTAGGCCATATGGCAAGACCTCGTCCATCAGGATCTTGTTGAACATGGAGGAGGCAATGCCCAGGATCGTAACGATCAGAGAACTCAGGATCGCATAGGCAAAGAGCTTTTTCTGGGGCAGCAACAGGTCGACGTAACGCTTGAACATGCCGCCCTTTTCGATCTTACCGCCCTTGAACTCCGAGGTGGGGTTCATCAGCAGCAGAACACCGGTAAAGTTCTTGTAGAACTCATCCAGAGAGATCTTTTTCAGCTCACTGCCGGGGTCGCCGATCACGACATAATCCTTGCACTTGTGTTTTTTGCCGTTCTTCTCATCTTCCTTGGCGGCTTCGGCTTCTTTCAGCATGTGCCGACGACGCTCACCGTCATCTTTAATGGTGGTCTTTTTAAAGACAACCACAAAGTGGGCCAGACCCTGATCGGTGATGACCTGCGCAATGCAGGGCAGCGAGAAATCGCTGAGGAAATTTTCACGGTCTACGCGAACCGCTGCAGTGGTGAAACCCAACTCATTAGCGGCTTTCTGCAAACCAACAAGGTTCGTGCCTTTCAGGTCGGTACCCATCATATCGCGCAGGCGGGTGATGGTAACTTCCTTTTTGTAATGGAGGCACACCATTGCGAGGCAGGCAGCCGCACAGTCAGTGGTGTCGTGCTGCCGGACATAGGTATAACGCATAGATGCTTCCTTTGATCATATACAAATTTATTCAAACAGCGGCAGGCGTTTTGAAGAAGCGGCCTGCCGCAGATCTGACAACGTGAAAAGAGCCGGAGCCTGAAACAACAGCACAGAGACCGGTGCTTTGTCCTGTCCTGCGGAGAACCATGACAAAACACCGGTCGGCTGCTATCAAAAGAAGGGAGCACCTACCCTTTGATCTGTGTGCCGGACTTTGGAAAAACAGATACAAATTCCCAAAGCTTATAAGCAGTATACCACAATGTGACATCTTCTTCAAGTAGTCAAATTTTAAGAAATCATTATGCTTGATGCTTTTTTCGCATGGATGCTGTGTTTTTGGGACAGAGAAGCCCAAAAACAGAGGAGAAACACGACTGCATGGCTGTACAGAAAAAGGGTGTAGTATGGGACAAACAAAAAAGGCAATGTTCTGTGGAACATTGCCTTTTCTTCTGGCGCCTCTTGCCTGACTCGAACAGGCGACACCCTGATTAACAGTCAGGTGCT
>ERZ650307.2088-NODE-2088-length-11050-cov-13.547976_pt1 | contig 11050 bp, 8 predicted proteins | sample MGYA00376243_ERZ650307 | MGnify/ENA primary metagenome ERZ650307 (study PRJEB26733, sample SAMN07839242) | wastewater metagenome | biome: urban; feature: artificial channel; material: waste water | place: USA: North Carolina | collected 2016-03-31 ... | reverse complement strand
TATGCTGTGGTGTCGTATTTACAGAAATATAATGCTTTGAGTTGATTGTAGCACAGAGAGGACAGTTTGTCATCAAATTTCTCTCTAAAAGACGAGGGTCTAAAATGAATATATGCTTACTTTTTATTCTCTAATCAAACCCTTATTACACAAAAACCGCGCAAGCCAATCTCCTCCGATGCACTTGCGCGATTTCGTCTGATATACACATACCAAAATTATTATTTACATTTGCTACAGCATTTGACTGTTTTATACATTCTCAATCTCTGTCTTATACTTTTCAAGAATCATATTCTGGATATTCTCGCGTGTGGCAGAGTTAATCGGATGGGCTATATCCCTGTACTCGCCATCGTTTGCCTTGCGGCTTGGCATGGCGATGAAAAGTCCCTTTTCTCCTTCGATTACCTTGATGTCATGTACCACGAATTCATCATCGATTGTGATTGACACAACCGCCTTCATCTTGCCCTCTTTTTCTACCTTACGAATTCTGATGTCTGTAATCTGCATATTTTTGTCCCCCTGGTCTGTTTTTAAATTACATATCTTACATTTTTTTCTTTTACTATCATGACTCCATCCTCACCACAATAGCAGGTGTTTGGATTGATGGTTCCACGGCTCTCTACGATGCAATTTTCGAGGTGCACATTGTCGCCTATGTAGACGTCATTGAGCAGCACGCAGTTCTTCACGGTAGTGTTTTTGCCCACAAATACCTGCTTGAAAAGCACCGAATCCTCCACGCTGCCGTTTATGATACAGCCACTTGATACGAGGCTGTTTGAAATGTCTGAGCCCGGATTAAACTTGGCCGGTGGCAGGTCGTCCACCTTTGAGCAGATGGTCGGCTCCTCCCTGAAGAAATAGCTTCTGACGTCAGGTCTTAAGAAATCCATATTGGTCTTGAAGTATGCATCAATATCGGCGATATTGTTCCAGTATGAATTTATCTTGTAGCCATATATTTTCTTTACATTTTTGTAGCGCACGAGGATATCATTTACGAAATCGAATCTGTTTTCCTCAGCTGCCGCCTCCAAAAGCTCTATGAGCTGTCGTCTCCTGATGACATAGATACCTGTGGAAATGGTGTTGGATGAGGCCTCGATTGGCTTTTCATCAAACTCTGTGATTCTTGACTCATCATCCATGCGTACCACACCAAAACGGCTGACATCGTCGTTGTACATCATGTCCTTGCATACCACTGTAATGTCTGATTTTTTCTCGATGTGAAAATCAAGCACTCTGTTGAAATCCAGCTTGTATACACAGTCACCGCTGCTGATGATGACATATGGCTCATGGCGTCTCTTGAGAAAATCAATATTCTGATACATCGCATCTGCCGTACCCCTGTACCAGTCACTGTTGTCCGCTGTGACTGTAGGTGTAAAGAGGAATAAGCCCCCCTGCTTTCTGCCAAAATTCCACCATTTTGATGAGCTTAAATGCTCATTCAGTGAGCGTGCATTGTACTGGGTCAGTACTGCGACAGTCTGTATATGTGAGTTTGACATGCTGCTGAGCGCAAAATCTATGCTTCTGAAGCTGCCTGCTACCGGCAGGGCCGGTACTGCTCGTTTTGCTGTCAGTTCCTTCATCCTATTATTGTTGCCGCCGGCCAAAATTATTCCTATTGCCTTCATTTTCCGTCACCTGCCTTGATAATAACTTCTCCGCCCTCAAGCACACCGTCTTTGTAATCCTCTTCGTATGTAACACCGGAGATTGCTGTATTTTTGCCTATCTTTACCCCGTCCGGTATCACAGAATCTTCTCCTATAGTGACAAGCCCAAATGAGTATATGCTCTCATTTAATACGTTCGGCTTCTCCTGTCCGAAGCCAAGTGTCACATTGTCGCCCACCTTGCAATTTTCGGCAATGATGGACTTGTCTATCGTGACATTGGAGCCTATCTCCGTGTCACACATGATGATGGAATCACGTATTACTGCGCCTCTTCCAATCTTGACGTTGGCACCTATAACAGAATGCTCCACATGACCATAGCATTCACAGCCCTCACCCATGATGCTTCGCTCCACATGACCTCCTTTGGCTATATAAAGTGGCTCGATTGCATCATTCTTTGTGTAAATCTTCCAATACTCCTCGTACAGATTGAACTCCGGAATGAGGTCCACAAGCTCCATATTGGCCTCCCAGTATGAGCCCAGTGTACCTACGTCCTTCCAGTATCCGTTGAACTCGTATGCAAACATACGTCTGTCGTTTTCAAAGCAGTATGGTATGACATGCTTGCCAAAATCACAGTTTTCCTGATCCTTTAGTGCAAGTAATGCTTCCTTTAGCACCGGCCATGAGAATATGTAAATGCCCATTGATGCGAGATTGCTGCGCGGATGAACCGGCTTTTCCTCAAATGCATTGATGCGCTTATCATCATCGGCTATGACGATACCAAATCGGCTGGCCTCCTCGATAGGCACCGGCATGGTTGCTATGGTCACATCTGCATTGTTTTCCTTGTGGAAATCAAGCATCACCTCATAGTCCATCTTGTAAATATGGTCTCCTGACAGTATCAACACATAGTCCGGGTTGTAACTGTCTATATACCTCATATTCTGGTAGATTGCATTGGCTGTACCTGTGTACCACTCGCTGTTGCCGCTCTTCTCATAAGGAGGCAGTATTGCCACTCCTCCGTTATTCCTGTCGAGGTCCCACGGAATACCTATTCCGATGTGGCTGTTAAGTCTGAGTGGCTGATACTGTGTAAGTACACCCACTGTATCAATGCCTGAATTGATGCAGTTGCTAAGCGGAAAATCTATGATTCTGTACTTTCCACCAAACGAAACTGCCGGTTTTGCTACGTTCGCTGTCAGAACACCAAGTCTGCTGCCTTGACCGCCTGCTAAAAGCATGGCTATCATTTCTTTCTTAATCACGTTATCACTCCTCGTCTGTCCTAATTTTTGTTGTGCCCATCCGGTCCCCACCACTTGTTTCTGTAATAACCGTATCTGTAATGCTTCCATAATAAATCACAATTGTTTCCATATAAATTATAGTTGCTGCTGCATAAATTGCAGTTACTGCCATATACTTTAAACCCATCAAATTCATATGGTCCGGATGAATTATTTTTATAAAAAAAATTATACCACAGCCGCATTATCACTTCAACATTTTTCACAAAATCAAATAATATTTTTCTTTTTTTTTGACATTTTGCACAAGTGTCATTTATCGTATATCTGTTTAACCTGCAAGGGTTCTTATCATTTGAAAGTCATGCCTGCTTTCACCTTATTTTTCCTTTGCAAATACTGTATTTAGTTGTATAATTAATATAAAGTAACTATTCAGAACAAGAAAATCTGTTGCTTACATGCAATCATGACGCATCGGCTTTTTGTTCTCAGTGTTTCTTAATAGTTACAATATAAATTATAATAAATCAGGCAGGTAAAATTAATGTATAAAATAGATTTCAGCAAACCAATACACATCCATTTCATAGGCATCGGCGGTATCAGCATGAGCGGTCTCGCAGAGATTCTGCATGAGGAGGGCTTTACAATTTCCGGCTCCGATTCAAAGGAATCAGACCTCACAAAAACTCTTGCTGCCAAGGGCATAAAAGTCATATATGGCCAGAGCGCAGACAATATCACATCCGGTATCGACCTGGTGGTTTACACTGCTGCTATCCACGAAAGCAATCCTGAGTTTGCCGCAGCAAAAGCAGCCGGTATTCCAATGCTTACCAGAGCCGAGCTTCTCGGACAGATTATGGACAATTACGATTATTCTATCGCTGTAGCCGGCACACACGGCAAGACTACCACCACATCCATGATCAGCGAGATTCTTCTCGCCGCTCAGACAGATCCTACCATTTCCGTAGGAGGTATTTTGTCATCTATCCACGGCAATCTGCGTGTGGGCGATTCAGAGTACTTCATCTCTGAGGCGTGTGAGTACACAAACAGCTTTTTGAATTTCAGACCACGCTACAGTATTATTTTAAATATTGAGGCTGAGCATCTGGATTTCTTCAAGGATATCAACGACATCAGGCATTCCTTCCGCGAGTATGCATCAAACACTCTCGCAGGCGGTGCTACCATCATCAACGGTGAGATTGACCGCTATGAAGAGATTGTCGCAGGTCTTCCTCAGAAGATTATCACCTATGGCTTTGATTCAAAATATGATTTCTATCCGGAAAATATAACCTATGACGATAAAGCTTGTGCATCTTTTACAGCTATGAGACAGGGTAGTCCACTTTTCGACGTAAAACTCTCTGTTCCGGGCGCTCACAATGTAAGCAATGCGCTCGCAGCCATAGCTTTATCCACCACACTCGGTCTTGATGAGGAGTCTATCCTCACAGGCCTTGACAAATTTGGCGGTGCTGACAGACGTTTCCAGTACAAGGGCAAGGTAAACGGCGTCACAATCATTGATGACTACGCTCACCATCCAACCGAGATCCGCGCAACACTGACAGCTGCACAAAAATATCCACATGACAGGCTTGTCCTTTGCTTCCAGCCACACACCTATTCCAGAACCAAGGCATTCTTAAATGATTTTGCCGATGTTCTTTCAATGGCAGATGTTGTGGTGCTTGCTGATATCTATGCTGCGCGTGAGCAGAACACATATGGTATCTCATCTAAGGATATCCTGGATTTATTGCTCGAAAAAGGTGTGAATGCGCACTATTTCCCATCATTTGAGGAAATCGAGAAATTTTTATCAGAAAATTGTGTAAACGGTGACCTGTTGATAACAATGGGTGCCGGAAATGTAGTAGAAATCGGCGAAGACCTGCTTAAGAAATAAGTTATCCACGTTATCCACATACAAAATGTTAACAACTCTCATTTTGTGTGTGGATTTTTTAAATAATTTTCAACAGCTTATATACCCTGTGATACATTGATTTTTCAATTATTTTACACAGTTATCCACGTTATCCACATTTTTTTGTGGACTCGGAAAGCCCGAGTTTACAAGGCTTGTAGCACTTTTACCATCTTCACACGGTTAAAATATTGTGCTATAATTGCTCACAGGTTAAGCGAAAGAGAGTTTTTTATATGACAGCGATAAACATTAGCAGTGACATAGCAACATCATTCACTACTGTGTCAGATATTTTTATAGATCAATACATGCCAAAGGCAAACGGTGAGTTTGTCAAGGTATACCTTTATCTGCTCCGTGCGACAGGCTCCGGGGCAGGCATAGCAACTATTTCAGAGATTGCCGATCATTTCAGCAATACTGAAGCCGACATCATACGTGCCCTCAATTACTGGGCCTCTGAGGGCATTTTGCAGGTGCAAACCGGCGCTGATGGTCAGATTATTGGAATCAACCTCTGCAGTCTTTCTGTATCCGGTATGCAGGCTGCTCAGAGTAATATACAAAGCGCTGTGGCTGATAATGCCGCGCAGAATAATTTGCAAAACAGCGTGGTTAATAATGCTGCACAGAATATTTCTACCGCGAATATTCGGATGCAGGATTCTGTTGTGGAAAAGCTTAAGAGCCAGACTACTGACAAAGCTGCTTCTTCACAGAAGGAATACACACTTGATGAGATTAAGGAGTTTAGAAAGAATCCTGACATTTCAGAGCTTTTCTTTATTATAGAGACATATCTGAAGCATACGCTCTCATCCACAGACACCAATATGGTGCTCTACTGGCTGGACGAGCTTCATTTTTCTACCGACCTGGTGGAGTATCTCGTGGAGTACTGCATTACCAAAGGACATTCAAGCCTTCGGTACATGAACAAGGTCGCTCTCGGCTGGGCCGATGCCGGCATAAAGACCGTAGACCAGGCAAAGGACGATGCAGCCGCTCACTCACAGATTTACTATTCTGTAATGAAGGCTCTAGGCATCACAGGCCGCAATCTGGTTGACTCTGAGGTGTCACTCATCAACAAATGGGTCGGCGAATACGGTTTCGATATAGAGCTTGTAAAAGCCGCCTGCAGTAAAACTATTTCAGCTATCCAGAAGCCAAGCTTCGAGTACACAGACTCGATACTCGCGAACTGGAGGAAAAAGGATGTACATACATTAAAGGATGTTGAAGTGCTTGATGCCAACTTTGCCAAGGCCAATAAAGCCTCTGCTACCGGCTCATCACAGAGTACAAATGCTGCAAACGGTTCCTCAAAACCAAAAAGCAATAATTCAAGTTCCAAGAATAAATTTAACAACTTCAATCAGCGCAACAATGATTACGACAAGCTGGAGAAGCTGTTTCTGAATTCTACGGTATGATTTTTCAAGTTAGATTTACACATCCCAAGGAGGATATATGGCACTTACCAATGCTCAATATGATGAGATAATGCGAGGCTACGATAAACGCCAGCTTCAGAACAAATACATACATGACAAGCGTATTGAGGAAGCCTATCGCAAGGCGCCCCGCCTCAGGGAGATTGACTCAGAGATTGCATCCGCATCTGTCAGGCAGGCGTACAGGCTTATGGATGGTGATGAGAATGCTCTTGCCGCTTTACGCCTTGCAATCGAGGACTATAAGGAGGAGCGTGCTGCACTGCTATCCACACTCGGATATCCGCTTGATTATTTTGAGCCTATTTACACCTGTCCAGATTGCCACGATACAGGATACATAAACGGTCAGAAATGTCATTGTTTCAAGCAGGCTATTATCAATACCGTTTATTCGCAGTCCAATATCAGGGAGATTTTGTCTCGTGAGAATTTTTCCACGCTCTCATTTGATTATTACTCAGATGAGCAGAAAAATCCTGCGACAGGGCTGTCTGCTCTTGCCACAGCAAAGCTTGCAGTGACGAACTGTCATGAATTTATAGACAATTTTGAAAACAAACCTAAAAACATATTTTTCTACGGTAATACCGGTGTCGGAAAGACTTTTTTATCTAATTGCATTGCAAAAGAGCTTTTAGATGCAGGTTACTCCGTAATTTACTTTACAGCATTCCAATTATTTGATATATTAAGCAAAGGTGTGTTTGAAAAGGATGCAGATGCCATCGCAGCGCACCAGAATATATTCGACTGTGATTTACTTATCATAGACGATCTCGGAACCGAGCTTTCCAACTCATTTACCACATCACAGCTTTTCCTTTGTGTAAATGAGCGTATACTGCGACAGAAATCTACTATTATTTCCACTAATCTGAATCTGGAGCAGATAGCAGAGATTTACTCCGAGAGAACACTTTCAAGAATTTCAAGCAATTATAGTTTTATCAAGCTCTTTGGAGATGACATACGAATTAAAAAGCGTCTTTCCAAATAACGCTTTTTATATTATATATTTAGTTTATTTATTATATGGTTATATGGAGGAATAACAATGCCAAACGATGAGAGAATTTTGGAGACTATGCCAACCGGTACACTTGGACTTGTTGCAACCGACAGTTGTATAGGTCTTGCCCAGAAGGTAGATGCATACTTACAGGGCTGGAGAGAGCACAGAGAGCACCAGCATGCTAACGAGAGTGCTTTCAAGGACTACTACAAAAACAGCTACATTATCAAGCCTTCTACACCTAGATTCGGTTCCGGCGAGGCTAAATGTGTTATCAACCAGTCAGTTCGTGGTTATGATCTGTACATCATGGTAGATGTAACAAACTACAGTCTTACCTACACAGTATGCGGTCAGACAAACCACATGTCACCTGATGACCACTACGCAGACTTAAAGCGTGTTATCGCTGCAGCCGGCGGAAAAGCAAGAAGAATCACAGTTATCATGCCTTTCCTTTATGAGAGCCGTCAGCACAGACGTACAGGCCGTGAGTCTCTTGACTGTCCATTGGCTCTTCAGGAGCTTATCAACATGGGTGTAGACAATATCATCACCTTCGATGCTCATGACCCTCGTGTGGTAAATGCTATTCCTCTGAACGGCTTTGAGAATGTAATGCCTTCTTACCAGTTCATTAAGGGCATCTTAAAGAACGTAAAGGATATCACTATTGATGCTGACCATCTTATGATTATCTCTCCTGATGAGGGCGCTACAAACCGTGCTATCTACCTTGCAAACGTACTCGGAGTAGACATGGGTATGTTCTACAAACGTCGTGATTACAGCCGTATCGTTGACGGACGTAACCCTATCGTAGCTCATGAGTTCCTCGGAACAAATGTGGAGGGTAAGGATGTTCTTATCATCGATGATATGATTTCTTCCGGCGAGAGTATGATAGATACAGCAAGAGAGCTCAAGAAGCGTAAAGCTAACAGAATCTTTGTTGTTTCTACATTCGGTCTCTTCACAAACGGCTTTGCTTCATTTGACAAGGCTTACGAGGAGGGTCTCATCTACAGAGTAGTTACAACAAACCTTATCTACCAGTCACCTGAGCTTCTCTCTAAGGAGTACTATATCAGCTGTGACATGAGCAAATACATCGCATACCTCATTGATACATTAAACCACGACTGTTCTATCAGTGATCTTCTCTCACCATATGACAGAATCAAGAAGTGTGTTCAGAAGTACAATGACGAGCAGGCTGCAGCAAAAAATAAATAATTAAGCGCATTTATAAAAAGCCGTGTGAAATTAATATGTACCCCTTTTACTGGATATCCAGTGAAAGGGGTATTTTTATGCGTTACAGTTACGAATTCAAACCAAAGGCAGTCGAACTATACATGCAAATAAGACGCATCAGTTTTTCTCATTAGTTTGAATAATTATCTTAGTAATATAAAAAACCAGAGAAGTGAGTGTCATCCACTCAAATCTCTGGTTTTATTTAGTCTAAGATTTATACCGATTAAATATTAAACTAACTCAAGGAGAACCTCTAAAGCTCCGTCACCTTTACGCTGTCCAATCTTAACGATTCTTGTGTAACCACCGTTACGATCAGCATACTTAGGAGCGATCTCATCGAATAACTTGTTTGTTACATCGATAGTCTTTGTTCCCTTCTTTGTGCCGTCAGACTCTTTAGCTGTGTAAAGAACCTTGAGCATCTGTCTTCTGGCATGAAGACGTGAAGCAGAATCCTTCTTGATCTTCTTCTCTACTTCGTCATAAACAGTAACTTTCTTTCCGTCTACAACCTCTTTTACTCTCTTGCCATCTTTGTCCTTGCGGGCAACCTTAGCTGTTACAGTAACCTCTTCGAAGTTGTCTTTCTCTTTTACTGCTAATGCGATAAGACCCTCAGCGATCTTACGAACCTCTTTAGCCTTAGCCTCTGTAGTAACGATCTTTCCGTTAACAAGAAGCTGTGTAACCTGACCTCTGAGTAAAGCCTTTCTCTGGCTTGATGTTCTGCTTAACTTACGATATTTTGCCATTTTAATTTCCTCCATTTGTGGGACATCCGGTCACGCTCTTCGGTCTTACTGCCAGACATCGTATCTTGTTGTGATAAAGCTTTGCCTTATTTCAAAAAGCAAATGCTCAAATCAGTTGCCACTCATGTATCAGACACGGTCACGCTCTTTGGTCTTACTGGCCCTGCCGCTATGAGTTTTGTCACACATAAACATAAATATGATATTTAAAATTTATATATGACCAATTTATTTAGAAGAATCAGTGCAAGGATTATTCGAATGAATTATTCCTCAGTCTGATTTAACTCTAAACCTAATTCTTTTAATTTTGCTAAAACTTCCTCTAAAGACTTGCGACCAAGGTTACGAACCTTCATCATGTCCTCAGGTGTTCTATTGATAAGCTCTGCAACAGTGTTGATTCCTGCACGCTTTAAGCAGTTGTATGAACGAACTGAAAGCTCAAGCTCATCGATGTTCATCTCAAGAACCTTCTCCTGAGCATCGTTTTCCTTCTCGACCATAACGTCAACCTGCTGTGCTGCCTCTGAAAGATCGATGAACAGATTTAAGTGCTCACTTAACACCTTAGCTGCAAGGCTGACTGCCTCGTCCGGCTCCAATGTACCATTTGTAAATACATCTAATGTAAGCTTATCGTAATCTGTAACCTGACCTACACGGGTATTCTCTACAGTAAGATTAACACGCTCAACAGGAGTGTAGATTGAATCTACAGCAAGAACTCCGATTGGTGTATCCTCGTTCTTGTTCTTCTCTGCTCCGACATAACCTCTGCCGTTTGTGATTGTAAGCTCCATGTAAAGCTTAGAATCTGCTCCACCATTCAAGTGTGCAATCTCTAACTCAGGATTCAAAATCTCGATATCTGAATCAACCTGAATATCGGCTGCTGTAACAACGCCTTCACCTTCGAATTCGATATATGCAACCTTTGGTTCATTTGTAGAACTATTATTGCGAATTGCAAGGTTCTTGATATTCATGATGATTTCTGTAACATCTTCCTTAACACCAGGAATAGAGCTGAATTCATGTAAAACACCATCAATCTTGACCTGGCTTACTGCAGCGCCCGGTAAAGAAGAAAGCATGATACGTCTTAAAGAGTTTCCAAGTGTTGTACCGTAACCTCTCTCTAATGGCTCTACAACAAATCTGCCATATGTCTTGTCTTCTGAAATTTCTGCGATTTCAATTTTTGGTTTTTCAAAATCGAACACTTCAAATTCCCTCCTTCTCGGGTATCGTTGTTATATGTTATCAAAGAGTGGATAAGCCGGGAAATAAATCCCCGGCAAATCAACCTAATTTTACTTAGAATATAACTCGACGATGAGCATCTCATCTACAGGAACATCAATCTGCTCACGTGTAGGTAAGTCTTTTACAGTTCCCTGTAATTTCTCAGCATCTACGTCTAACCACTCCGGAACGATTCTTCCGCCAGCTACCTCGACGATATCTTTCATTCTCTGAGTATTCTTTTTGCTCTCTTTAATTTCGATAACATCGCCAGCCTTTACAAGGTATGAAGGGATGTTAACAACTTTTCCGTTTACTGTAACGAACTTGTGATCAACGATCTGTCTAGCTTCTTTTCTTGTTCTTGCGAAACCAAGACGGAAGATTACGTTGTCAATTCTTGACTCAAGGATTGTCATAAGGTTAAGACCTGTTAATCCTTTCATCTGATCT
>ERZ650307.2086-NODE-2086-length-11051-cov-5.382866_pt1 | contig 11051 bp, 10 predicted proteins | sample MGYA00376243_ERZ650307 | MGnify/ENA primary metagenome ERZ650307 (study PRJEB26733, sample SAMN07839242) | wastewater metagenome | biome: urban; feature: artificial channel; material: waste water | place: USA: North Carolina | collected 2016-03-31 ... | reverse complement strand
AGCCCTTGTCCAGCACAAGCTCTGCGGAGGGCAGCTTTGCCAGACGGTCGGTGGAATCGCCTGCGGCAAAGTAGATGTACTTCTGCTCAGCGGGCATCTTGTCGATGTACTCCTGCAGGGTGACCATCTTCTGCTCCTTGGCGGACCAGAACAGCAGCAGGTCGCGCAGCAGCTCGGCGTGCATGCCGTAGTCGGAGTAAGCACCGAACTTGATCTGACGGCCGAACTCTTTCCAGAATTCCTCGTACTTCTCGCGGTCATTGGCCAGCATGGCGTGCAGCTCGTTCTTGATCTTTTTTTCCAGAGCGTTGTGGATCAGCTTGAGCTGGTTGTCCTTCTGCAGCATCTCGCGGCTGATGTTCAGGCTCAGATCCTGACTGTCCACAATGCCCTTGACGAAGCTGAAGTAATCGGGCAGCAGGTCGGCGCACTTCTCCATAATGAGCACGCCGGATGCGTACAGGGCCAGACCCTTTTCATAATCCTTGGTGTAGAAGTCGTAGGGACGGTGGCTGGGCACGAACAGCAGGGCATTATAATTTGCAGTGCCCTCGGTGCGGCTGACGATGACGCGGGCGGGGTCGGTATAATCGCCAAACTTTTCCTTATAGAAGTTCGCGTACTCCTCGTCGGTCACTTCGCTCTTCTGCTTTTTCCAGATGGGCACCATGCTGTTCAGAGTTTCCAGCTCGGTGTAAGTCTCCCATTCGGGCTTATAGTCCTCCGGCTTGGGATCGGGTTCCGGCTTCTGGCGCTCGTGCTGGCGCTCCATCTGGATGGGATAGCGCACATAGTCGCTGTACTTCTTCACGATGGCCACGATGCCGTACTCATCGAGGAAGTTGTCGTAGTGGTCCGTCTCAGTATCCGGCTTGATGTGCAGGATGATCTGGGTGCCTGCGGTGTCCTTCTGGGCGGGGGTCATTTCGTAGCCGTCCACACCGGAGGACTCCCACTGCCATGCTTCATCCGAGCCATAAGCCTTGGAAATGACGGTGACTTTATCGGCTACCATGAAGGAAGAGTAGAAGCCGACACCAAACTGGCCGATGATATCGATGTTCTCGTCCTTGTTGTCCTTCTTGAAATCCAGAGAACCGGAGTGAGCAATGGTGCCCAGATTCTGCTCAAGTTCCTCTTTGGTCATGCCGATGCCGTTATCCTCAATGGTCAGGATGCGGTTCTCCTTATCGCGGGTGATGAGGATGCGGAAATCGCCCTTGTTCATGCCCACAGAAGGATCGGTCAGGCTCTTATAATAGAGCTTATCGATGGCATCCGATGCGTTGGAGATCAGCTCGCGCAGGAAAATTTCCTTATTGGTGTAGATGGAGTTGATCATCATATCCATCAGCTTTTTGCTTTCAGCCTGAAATTCTTTCTTAGCCATAATGCAAAACCTCTTTTTATCTGTATTCGGCACCAAGCACTCGGAATAGGATATTGCTTTTGAATACTTAGCACTCGTAACTTTCGAGTGCTAATATACACCGACAAAAAGCAAAAATCAAGGGCTTTCATAAAAAGTTTAAAAAATGGTTCGTTTTGTGCTATAATGAACCGCAAAGGATGCTGTAAAAGGAGGAAATATCATGCAGCTGAAACAGCTGGAACTGGCCGGCGGTGGGACACTGACCGTTTATCTGCGTGATTGCTGTGAGCGGATGCCGAATGTGCTTGACCGGCCATTGGTGCTGGTGGTGCCCGGCGGCGGCTATACCCATGTGAGTGCCCGCGAGGGCGACCCGGTGGCGCTGCAGTTTGCGGCGGCGGGGTACCACACCGCTGTGCTGGACTACGCCATCTGCGAAAAGGCAAAGGACTACATGCCGCTGCGCCAGCTGGCCGAGGCTATCGGTCTTGTGCGGCAGCACGCGGCCCAGTGGCATATCCTGCCGGAAAAAATTGCCGTGTGCGGCTTTTCAGCGGGCGGCCACCTGGCCCTTTCCGGTGCTGTGCTGGACATTCCCGGCGAAGCGGCCCAGCCCCGGCCCAATGCGGTCATTCTGGGCTATCCGGTGGTCACGGCAGGGCAGTATGCCCACCGCGGCAGCTTTGTGCAGCTGGCGGGCAGCGCCGACCCGGCGGCACAGCAGGTGTTCGGGCTGGAGGATAAGATCACGCCGCAGACGCCGCCGGTGTTCGTATGGACCACCATGGAGGATGCCACCGTTCCGGTGGAGAACACCCTGATGCTGGTGAACGCTCTGCACCGGGCGGGTGTGCCATGCGAGGCGCATCTGTTTGAAAAGGGGGTGCACGGTACCAGCATCAGCACGGCAGAGGTGGACCAGCCCAGCCGCCACCGGCATCACTGGGTGGAACTGGCAGTGGAATGGCTGGGAGACACTTTTGCCTTTTCCGTCTGTTAAGTCTGGATATATTTGAACGAACCTACAAAAAATTCACAATTAAACTGTTGACTTGCATAAGCCTTTGACGTATACTGGTCAGCAGGGACAAACTAAAGGAAGAAGGAAATACCTATGGTTATGGACCCGACCCTGCCGCGCATCTCTGTGCGCGACCTGATGATGCAGGCTTTTCTCACCGGATGGGAGCTTTCGGACAAGACGGTCTCGCAGGACGAATACCTGCAAAGCTCCATTCAGGTGATCGAAATGCTGCAGGTGGAACCGGAAAACCTTTATGCCGAAGAAGGCCTTGGCCTGCCGGACGGCGAAGAAGTGGATCATCTGGACGACTGGCTGCGTGCCGACGGCCAGTGGCTGTACTACGGTGTAGAGGAAGAAAATTTCTTCCTGATCCAGTGGTACCCGGACGAAGCCGCCGCAAAGGCAAAACTGGCCCAGCTGGAAGAACTGGGCGACGGCAAGCAGTATCTGGTAGATCTTTCTCTCAAGCGGGAGAACCCTTCCAGTGCAGAGAACTTCGGCAATTCCAATCCGGTCCAGCTCCGCTCCTGAAAACATCACCTTAAAGCGAAAGGAAATTTTGCAGCATGCAGCTTTCTGAGATCGAGCGCGAACAGCTTTATGCCATCGTTGAAAAATACGATCATCACCCGGATGTGCAGCGGATGCGGGAGTACATCCAGCACGGCTCTGTCACCACCTACCAGCATTGCAAGAATGTGGCGCTGGTGAGCTTCTGGCTCAACCGCCGTCTGCATCTGCACGCTGACGAGACCTCGCTGGCAGTGGGTGCCCTGCTGCATGATTTTTATCTGTACGACTGGCACACCACCGGTACCTTTCACGGCCTGCGCCGCCTGTTTGAGATGCACGGCTTCTCCCATCCGGGTTATGCCTGCGTCAATGCAAAGCGGGTGTTCAGCATTACCAGAAAGGAACAGAGCATCATTGCAAGCCACATGTGGCCGCTGACCTTCCGTCATGTGCCCACCTGCCGCGAAGCAGTCATCGTCTGTCTGGCCGATAAGTACTGCGCCGTGGTGGAAAGCATGTTCCAGCGTTCCCGTGCCGGTGCCGTGGTGGACGGCAGCGTGGACATCGACGGCGAAGAGTGGTAAGCCTGTTTTTACCTTTATCATTTTATCAATGGACAAAAAAGAACTCCGCACCTCACAGGGCGCGGAGTTCTTTTGTATCTTACAGCTTTTTATAGCCTTCCGGTTCATTGGCGGCAGCGCGGTATTCCATTAAGAATGTGTCCAGCCAGCGGCCGTGACAGTCGCGGGCAATGCGTTCCCGGCGGCCCACTAAGCGAAAGCCGCATTTTGTGTGCAGGGCGCGGCTGGCAGCGTTGTCCTGCAGCACGGTGGACTGCAGTGTCCAGTAGCCGGCCTTTTCTGCCTGATGGCACAGCTCGGTCAGCAGGTGATAGCCAAGGCCATGGCCCCGGAACTGCTCACCCACGTAAATACTCACCTCGGCAACGCCGCGGTAGCACCAGCGCGGGTCCACCCGGCGCAACGCCGTCCACCCGGCAATCACGCCGTCGGCCAGCAGTACCAGTCGGCATTCTTTTGCGTGGGAAGCATCCCACGCAGAATACGGCGGACAGGTGGTCTGAAAAGTGGCATGTTCTGTAGCAATGCCCTCCAAATAAATTCTGGAAACAGCGCTCCAGTCTTCCGGCTCCATGGGCCGGATCTCGATTTTGCTCATATTTCGATCCCGGCGGAAAGTGCATAGCTTTCCGCGCCCTCAACTCTCAAAAATATCCGGCTCCAGTATAGCAGAATTTGCGGTGCGGTACAAGCGCCGTACTGCACAGAAATTTCTTTGACAAGCGGAAGGTTTGTGATACAATAAATCATAACAAAGAAAAGCACGGCAGGATACGCCGCTGCAGAATGGAGGATGTCCCAAAATGAAGTGGATCAGAACGATGGTGTGCGCGCTGGGAATGCTGGCGTGCGTATCGCTTTCGGCATTTGCTGCAGAGTACGGCGAGCCGAACATCACAACAAAGACGACCATGAAAGAGCTGCGGGAGAACCCCAGCATCAAAGGCTCCGGCTACTACACCTACTGCAACGAATGGATCGAGGGCAGCACGCAGTACGATGATACGCCCATTGAGGGCTATGTAAGCTACGCGGCTGCCGAGGATGCCGCCGAAGGCATGAACCTTGTGATCGAAAACTACAACAGGGGCGTACAGATCACATGGCAGGTGTATACCCCGGAAGAAATTGCGGAAAATTCTTCTCTGGGCATGGTGCAGTTGTATTATTTCCCGGCTAAAACAGCCAACGCAAAGTACGCCATCGTGGTGCCCGGCAACGGCGGCAACACCACCGCAGAGCTGAACGAGGGTGCATCCATTGCCAACCAGCTGCACGAGCTGGGCTATGCGGCTTTTGTGCTGCGGTACCGCTCTTTCCTGAATGCATCCGACAATGCGCCACTGTACGATATTGCCAATGCCGTAAAGTACCTGACCGAAAATGCAGATCAGTTTGGCGTTCAGCGCGAAAACTATGCGCTGATGGGCTTTTCTTCCGGCGGACACATCGTGGGCCTGATCGGCTCAGACAACGAAAAGTTCGGCTATAAGGCATTTGGCCTCCCACAGCCTGCAGCGCTGCTGCTGGGTTACCCCATCAACGATTTCTTTGAGGTGAAGCCGCTGTATCAGCTGGCCATTGACCCGCTGGTGCTTGGCTGGCGTTACTACTGGACCGATATTTCGGATGTGGTGAACGAAAACTTTACCCCTACCTATTTCTTCTACGGCAAAAATGATCTTTATATGCAGCGCATGTGCTACTCCCAGCAGGGGCCGCTGCTGGAGCGCAAGCTCCGGGAGAGCGGGGCTGTTTATGAGTGCCATGTGTACGAGGACGCACCCCACGCCATTGGCCCGGGCCGCCACACCGATGCGGACGGCTGGATCCGGCAGGCAACGGCATTCTGGGAAAAACAGTGCAAATAAAGAGATAAATGGGGGATTGCTGTGAGAAAACGATTGCGCACGGTGATGTTTGGTATTGGCCTGATGATCCTGCTGGCACAGCCGGCGTTTGCGGAGGAGCTTGGTCAGGCCAACATCACACCGCGCACCAAAATGGCAGAGATCCGCTCCAACCCCAGCATTGTGGGTGCGGGCATCTACACCTACTCGCTGGATCAGGACCGTGTGCTGGACCGGATGTACTGGGACGCGCAGCCGCTGAGCTGCCTTTCCAATCACTGGACGGCACAGGATGCGGCGGATGGACTGAACTATCTGATCCGCACCTATAACGCTGGGCAGCGGGTGACCTTCCCGCTTTATACGGCGGAGGAGATCGCGCAGGATACCAGCCGGGACGGTGTGGAACTGTATTATCTGCCGGCAGAAGGGGCGCAGGCAAACCAGAAATATGCGCTGGTGATCGGCGGTAATGCGATCGTGGTCAGTGCGGAGATCCGCGAGGGCATTTCCACTGCATGGAACCTGCACGAAATGGGCTATCCGGTGTTCGTGCTGCGCTACCGCATCGGCATGAAGGCTTCCAACAATGCGCCGCTGCAGGATGTGGTCCGCGCGGTGCAATACATCACGGAACATGCAGGACAGTTTGGCGTGCAGGCGGAGGATTATGCCATTGTAAGCTATTCCTCAGGCGGGCAGATCGCCGGACTGTTCGGCACCGACGCGGTGGGCTACAAAAATTACGGCCTGCCAAAGCCCGGTGCCATGCTGCTGGGCTACCCGGTAAACACCTTTCTGGAGTTCAAACCGGTCTATAATATCCTGCTGGACCCCGGCGTGTGCAAGCAGCGGTATTATAAAATGACATTGTCTGATTACATCACACCGGATTACCCGCCTACCTATCACTGGTACGGCAAAAACGACATGACCCTTATGACCATGTGCTGGTCGGCGCAGGGGCCTGTTCTGGAAAAGGCACTGGCCCGCAACCATGTGACGCATATCTACCATGTGTATGATGATGCTCCCCATGCAGTGGCCGCAGGCAAGGGCACCGATGCGGAGGGCTGGCTGAATGAAGCAGTTGCCTTCTGGGAGGAACAGGTCGGCTGAAAAGGAGATGTTGAGTTGAAACACAGGATATGCACCGCAGCAGCCTGTATCTGTCTGCTGCTGATGATGGCGCTGCCCGCATTTGCAGCAGAGTATGGCGAGCCGGATATCACGCCGCAGACCACCATGGGCGAGATCCGCTCGAACCCCAGCATCCTTGGCGCAGGCGTTTGGACCTATTCCAAGGAGCAGAACCTGCCCGGCACCGAGGACTGGTGCAATGACCAGACGCTGGAAAAATATGTGAGCAGCCATGTGGCACAGGATTGTGCCGATGGTCTGAACCTGCTCATCCGCAATTACAATGCGGGCGTGCAGATCACCTATAAGCTCTACTCGGAGCAGGAGATCGCCGAGGACAGCTCCCGCAACAATGTGGAGTTCTATTACTACCCGGCCAGCACGCCGGATGCAAAGTATGCGCTGGTGCTCTCCGGCAACATCTTCAACCGCACGGCGGAGTTAAAGGAGTGCATCTCCACAGCTTACCAGCTGCACCAGAAAGGCTATGCGGTGTTCGTGATGCGCTACCGCGCCTACCCGGATAACGACAACAACGGCCCCATGGAGGACATTGCACGGGCGGTGAAGTACATCACCGGCCACGCACAGCAGTTCGGCGTGCAGACGGAAAGCTACGCCCTGATCGGCTATTCTTCCGGCGGACATCTGGCGGGCCTGTTTGCATCGGACGCTCTGGGCTATAAAAACTATGGCCTGCCCAAGCCCGGCGCAGTGATCCTGGCGTATCCCATCGTGCAGTTTGCCGAGATCACACCGATCTACCGTGTGGGCATCGACCCCTTTGTGTGCGGCCGGTTCTACTATGAATACAGCCTTGCCGACCTGATCACAGAGGACTATCCGCCGGTGTACTTCTGGTATGGCAGGGATGACCTGACCTTGAACCTGCTGTGCTGGCCGCTGCAGGGGCCGGCCCTCAGCAAGGCACTGGCCGCGCATGGCGTACCTTACAAAGAAGTGGTATATGACCACGCAGCCCATGGCATCGGCCTTGGCCGCGGCACGGCTGCGGATGGCTGGCTGGACGAAGCCGCTGCCTTCTGGGAAGAACAGACAAAATAATATAAAGTACGCAGATCCGGGCTTTGCAGCTGCACAGCCCGGATTTTGCAATAGGAGACATTATGGAATTTTTAGCGTTTCTTTACACGGTGCTTCTGGTGGCCATCTGCCTGATGATGGCCCTGCTGCTGTACCGCTCGGCAAAGCCTGCCGCAAACCGGGACGATGCAGAACGGAAGGAATGGCTGCGTCAGCAGCTGGAAGCGCAGAACCGCCAGATGGACGCGAAGCTGGCAGAGATGGCGCAGCAGAACCTTGCCGCTATGGGCCACATCAGTGAAACGCTGCAGGCCTCGGTGCAGAGCATGAGCACCGCCCTTGCCGCAGGGCAGGGCACCCAGCAGCAGACCATGGAGCAGCGCCTGCAGGGGCTGGAAGCCTCCAACGCCCGCAAGCTGGAAGAGATGCGCCGCACCCTTGCCGAGGGCATGACTGCCCTGCAGGCCCAGAACGCCCAGAAGCTGGACGAGATCCGCCATACGGTGGACGAACAGCTGCAGGATGCGTTGCAGAAGCGGGTGACCGAAAGCTTCAAGGCGGTGAACGACCAGCTGGAACAGGTGTACAAGGGTCTTGGCGAAATGCAGAACCTTGCCGCTGATGTGGGCGGGCTGAAACAGGTGCTTTCCGGTGTGAAGACCCGCGGTATTCTGGGTGAGATCCAGCTGGGAGCCATTCTGGAAGAGATCCTTGCCCCGGAACAGTACGACACCAACGTGGCCACCATTCCGGGCAGCACCCAGCGGGTGGAGTACGCCATCCGGATGCCCGGCGCGGACGGCGGCACGGTGTGGCTGCCCATCGACTCCAAGTTCCCCGGCGACACCTATGCCCATTTACAGGATGCGCAGGCATCCGGCGACGCGCAGGCTGTGGAGAACGCCCGCCACGCATTGGAGCTGGTGCTGCGGGCCGAGGCCAAGGACATCCGGGAAAAATATGTGGAGCCGCCCTATACCACGGCCTTCGGCATCCTGTTCCTGCCGTTTGAGGGCCTGTATGCCGAGGTGGTGAACGCCGGTCTGCTGGAAGTGCTGCAGCGGGACTATCAGGTGAACATTGCAGGCCCCAGCACCATGGCAGCGCTGCTCAACAGCCTGCAGATGGGCTTCAAGACCCTTGCCATCCAGAAGCGCTCCGGCGAGGTCTGGCAGCTGCTGGGTGCCGTTAAGACGGAGTTCGACAAGTTCGGGCAGGGGCTCTCCAAGATGCAGCAGCGCCTGCGCCAGACCGATGAAGAGCTGGACAACCTCATTGGTGTCCGCAGCCGGGCCATCAGCCGCAAGCTCCGCAGTGTCCAGAGCCTGGATGATGCCAGCGCAGCAGCCCTGCTGGAGCTGGACAACGAGCCCGGCCGGCCGGTGGCAGCAAGACTGCCGGAGGAGCTTGAATAATCTTTAACAATGTGCTATACTAGGAACCGTTATTAGTATTATACTGCCGCTTTTTCGGCACAGCAATATGGATAGAGAGGATGTCTGCTATGAGCGTGAAAAAGATCAGCGAAGCCATTCTGGGCGTGGGTGTGGACGATACCACCATTGACCTGTTCGAGAGCCAGTACCCGGTGCCCACCGGCGTGAGCTACAATTCCTATGTCATTCTGGACGAAAAGACCGCCATTCTGGATACGGTGGACAACCGTGCCACGGAGCCCTGGCTTGCCAACCTGACCGAGGCACTGGCCGGACGCAAGCCGGATTACCTGGTGGTCAGCCACATGGAGCCTGACCACGGTGCCAATATCGCCAGACTGGCCGCCCTCTACCCGGAAATGCAGGTGGTGGGCAACGCCAAGACTTTCCTGTATATGGATCAGTTCTTTGGGGCGGATGCCGTTGCCAAGGAGCGCCGCGTGGTGGTGAAGGACGGCGAGAGCCTGAGCCTGGGCACCCACACCCTGACCTTTGTGTTTGCCCCCATGGTGCACTGGCCCGAGGTCATGGTGAGCTATGAGAGCAGTGAAAAGGTGCTCTTCTCTGCAGACGGCTTTGGCCGGTTTGGTGCAGTGGCCAGGTTTGACGAAAACGCCGACTGGGCCAGCGAGGCCCGCCGCTACTACCTGAACATCGTGGGCAAGTACGGCCCGCAGGTGCAGGCTCTGCTGAAAAAGGCCGCCGCGCTGGATATTGCCACCATCTGCCCCCTGCACGGCCCCGTGCTGACCGGCGATCTGAGCAAGTACCTGAACTACTATGACCTGTGGTCCAGCTACAAGGCTGAGGAGCCGGAGAAGATCCTGGTGGCCAGCGCTTCCATCCACGGCCACACCAGAGCCGCCGCCCACACCATGGCTGAGAAGCTGCGCGCCAAGGGTGCCAAGGTGGTGGAGATGGATCTGACCCGCACCGATGTCTCCTATGCCGTCACTGAGGCCTTCCGCTGCGGCCGGATCGTGCTGGCCTGCGCCACCTACGATGGCTTCCTCTTCCCGCCGATGGAGAATCTGCTGACCCACCTCAAGACCAAGAACTTCCAGGGCCGCACCGTTGGCCTGATGGAGAACGGCACCTGGGCCCCCATGGCTGCAAAGCTGATGCGTGCCGAGCTGGACGGCATGAAGAACATCACCGTCTGTGATGCCGTTGTGACCATCCGCTCTGCCGCCAATGCCGCCGCTGAGGCACAGATGGATGTGCTGGCTGACGAGCTGCTGGCAAAGTAACGAATCGACCCCATAAAAAGAACGAACGCCTGCCGAGTGAGAAAAGCCCGGCAGGCGTTCGTTTTGCTTATGCGGGAGGTATAGCAGAGTAGCATCTTCGCACGGGGGTAGGCGGCAAAGTCTTTTTTGTGTGGAGTTCGCCTTTCTTTGTCAGAACAAATCGTACTGCTTCATAGTTTCAGCTTTTCGGGAATCATGCTTCTCGTAGTAGCCGATCAGGGTACCGTCCTCGTCCCGCAGGGCAACCATGTAGACATCACGGACATGCTTTGGATTGTAGTAGGTATAGACGATGTTGTGGCTGGCATCCGCCGCGAACCACTCGACCACCTTGCGGATGGCTTCCACCGAATGGGGGTTGTGGCAGGCCAGAAGGCTTTTGCCCAGCAGGGCGGCTCCGCCGTATTTTTTGTAATCCACCACAGCGGCAGGGTTCATATAGAGGATGGTGTGATCCAGGTCGCAGATAACCACGGCCTCGCGGTCCTGGTCGATGATGCTTTTGAAATAGGCGTTCAGGTCTGCCATGATGTTGCTCCTTCTTTATTCTTATCCAGCGCGTCGAACTGTTTGACGATCTGGGGGTCTTTCAGCTTGATGACCTTGCCGGAGAGGTAGTGCAGGGTGTTTTCCTCCGGCACATCCAGAAAGCTGATGCGCACCGCGCACAGTGCCTGCGTCTTGGTGCCGGTGCGCTCGTTCATCTTGCGGTTGCCGTATTTGATATCGCCCAGCACCGGCTTGCCCAGATAGGCCAGATGGGCACGGATCTGGTGGGTGCGCCCGGTGACAAGGCCGATCTTGCACAGGGCAAAGGGGCCTGCGGTGCGCAGCACGT
>ERZ650307.2083-NODE-2083-length-11053-cov-19.516003_pt1 | contig 11053 bp, 10 predicted proteins | sample MGYA00376243_ERZ650307 | MGnify/ENA primary metagenome ERZ650307 (study PRJEB26733, sample SAMN07839242) | wastewater metagenome | biome: urban; feature: artificial channel; material: waste water | place: USA: North Carolina | collected 2016-03-31 ... | reverse complement strand
GATACAGTTGTAACAAATGATATAAATATTTTATTTGATGAAAGCGATGTAATTATTGATTTCTCAAGTCCAGTTGCAACGGAAGAGCTTTTAACTGCTGTTATTGAAGGTGGAAAAAGAAAAGCATTAGTAATTGCAACTACTGGATTAAGTAAACACCAGCAAAACTTACTTCTAGAAGCTAGCAAACTTGTACCTATTTTATATGCTACAAATATGAGTTTAGGAGTTGCAGTTTTAAATAAACTTGTAGCTCTTGCTTCTAAAACATTAAGAGATTTTGATATTGAAATTGTTGAACAACATCATAAACATAAGGTAGATGCTCCATCAGGAACTGCACTAACACTTGCTGAACATGCAGCAAGTGCAAGAGATTTGGATTTAGATGATGTTAGAATTTCTGGTCGAGATGGTCAAATTGGAGCTAGAACTAAGGATGAAATTGCAGTTATGGCTTTAAGAGGTGGAGATATAGTTGGAAGGCATACAGTTGGTTTATATAATGATGGAGAATTTTTAGAGTTAAATCATACAGCAACTGCTAGAAATACTTTTTCAAAAGGTGCGTTAAAAGTTGCAAAATGGCTTGTAAAAAAAGATGCAAATCTTTACTCAATCAATGATGCTTTAGGTCTATAATAAGGAAATCAACAATGTGTGCAATAGTAGGAATTTATGGAAATGATAATGCTGCAAGATTAGCTTCAATAGCTCTTTTTGCAATGCAACATAGAGGTCAAGAGGCAACTGGAATTTCATCATCTTGTGATGGTAAAATATATACAAAAAAAGATAGAGGTTTGGTTTCTGAAGTATTTAATGAAGAAGCATTAACTTACTTAAAAGGAAATATGGCAATTGGTCATAATCGTTATGCAACAGCTGGAAGTGATTCTGTTTTAGATGCTCAACCTGTTTATGCAAAATATAAATTAGGTCAAATATCAATCGTTCATAATGGTAATCTTATAAATAAAGATGAAGTAAGAAATGATTTGATAGATAAAGGTGCTATTTTTCAAACAGGAATGGATACTGAAAATCTTATTCATCTAATAGCAAAAAATACAAAAGATCATCTAAAAGATAGAATTATAGAGGCATTAAATAGAACTATTGGTGCATATTGTTTTATAGTTCAAAGTAGAAGCAAACAGTTTGTAATAAGAGATAGATATGGAATTAGACCTCTGTCTTTAGGAAAATTAAAAAGTGGTGGATATATAGTTGCTAGTGAAACTTGTGCTTTTGATTTAGTTGGAGCCGAATTTATTAGAGATGTAAGACCTGGTGAGATGTTAATATTTAGTGAAGAAGATGATATTGAATCAGTTCAACTTTTTGAACCAGAATTTAGACCATGTGCATTTGAGTATGTATATTTTGCTAGACCAGATTCTGTAATTGATGGTAAAAATGTCTATACAACAAGAGAAAACATGGGTAAAGCTCTAGCTATTAATGATGCAAATAGCAAGATAAAATATGATATGGTTGTTCCTGTTCCAGATAGTGGAGTTCCTGCGGCTCTTGGTTATGCAGCTCAAAGTGGAATTCCTTTTAAATATGGAATTATTAGAAACCACTATATTGGAAGAACATTTATAGAACCAACTCAAGAGATGAGAAACTTAAAAGTTAAAATGAAACTAAGTCCTATGAGTTCAATTATTGCTGGAAAATCTTTACTTGTAATTGATGATTCAATTGTAAGAGGAACAACTTCGAAAAGAATAGTTAAAATGTTAAAAGAAGCAGGTGCAAAAGAGGTTCATTTTAGAGTTGCAAGTCCAGAGATAAAATTTCCTTGTTTTTATGGAATAGATACTCCTACAAAAGAGGAGTTAATATCAACTCAAATGACAAAAGATGAAGTTTGCAAATATATTGAAGCTGACAGTTTAGAGTATCTTTCAATAGATGATTTAGTAAATGCAATTGGAAATGATAGACACTATGCACTTGAAAGTTTTGATGGAGACTATTTCGTAAAAGCATAATGAGTAAAAATTTAAAAGAGGTATTGACTATTGGTCGATACTTCAAAAACAAATTTGGTGAAAAAGTATATAAAATCCCAATATCTATATCAGGTTTTACGTGTCCAAATATAGATGGAACAAAAGCAAAAGGAGGCTGCTCTTTTTGTGAAAATGACTCTTTTAGCCCAAATCTACAAGAGAAAAAAACTAAATTTAAATTGAATCCAAATATTGAGCATAATCCATTTTTAGAAAACCAACTAAAACAACTTGAGATGCAGTTTATTGCAACAAAAAAAAGGTTAGAAAATAAATTTAAAGCAAAAAAATTTATAGTATATTTTCAATCTTTTACAAATACTTATGCACCTTTATCAACATTAAAATCTTTATATGAAAAAGCTCTTAGTTTTGATGATGTTATAGGACTTAGTATTGGTACAAGAACAGATTGTGTGACAGATGAAATTCTTGATTTTTTATATGAAAAATCTAAGCAAAAAGAGATTTGGATAGAGTATGGAATTCAAAGTTTTTTTCAAACTACACTAGATAAAATAAATCGTGCAGATGATGTTGAAAATATGAGATATTGGATAAGAAGAACGAAAGAAAAAGGCTTAAACGTTTGTGGACACTTGATTTATGGTTTACCAGATGAGAACCAAGAAATGATGTTAGAAACATTTAAACAAACTATTGATTTGAAAGTTGATAGTATTAAATTTCACCCACTTTATGTTGTAAAAAATACACTTCTTACAAATGAGTTTAAAAAAGGAAGATTTACTCCAATAAGTGAAGAGTTATACATAGACACGGTTGTAAAATCTATTATAAATTTACCACAAAATGTATCGGTTCAAAGAGTAACAGCTGGAATAGACGATGATACACTTTTATCACCTTTATGGTGTAAAAATAAACACCAACAGATGAGAAATATAAGAGTTGCGCTAGAAGAGAAAGGGTTTATTTATTAATTTTTAATAAATAATCCACAACATTTTCTATAAAAGCGTCATGTTTTCTATCTTTTCTATATGCAATATATAGTTTTCTTAGCATTTTTTGATTGCCAATTCTTGATTCATATAAAGCACCTGACTTAAGTAGTGATTCAATAGCATTTCTTGAAACAATAGATACAGCAGGAGTTGCATTTTTATCAGAGTGTAAAACAGTTTGAACAATAGTTGTAGCACTTGTAACTTCACTTGTAACTTCAAATGTATCGCAGTCAGGATAGTTTGCTTTTTCAAGACACTCTTTAAAAATTGACCCTGTATTTGACTCAGGATTTCTACAAATCCATTTGTAAGATAATAAATCTTCAGGTTTTGCACGTGCTGGAAGCTTTTGGTTTGAGAATATTACTATTTCATCTTCCATCCACTCTCTATAAATAATCTCATCGTTTGCAATATAGTTTTCAACAAGTGCAATATCTATTTTTTTATCTAGTAAATCTTCTATAGCTTCATGTGAAACAGATACATTTATTGATACATCATTATGAATATTCTCTTTAAGATTATTCAAAAACCTAGGAAGAATATAATTTCCTATTATAAAACTAGCACCAAAAACAAAAGTTGTATTTTTATTCATAATTTTTAAAAGTTCTTTTTCAGCACTATTAACGCACTTTTCAATTTTTAAAGCAATTCCATGAAGAATTTGACCCTCTTTTGTTAGTTTAATACCATTTTTTTTTCTATCAACAATTTGAACATCTAGATAATCCTCTATAAACTTCATTTGTTGAGTAACAGCTGGTTGAGAAATACCTAGTTTAGCGGATGCTTTTGAAAAAGACTTCTCTCTTACAACAGTTAAAAAAGTCTCTAATTTAGCAAAATCATTGAGCATTAAATTCTCCAAAAATAAATTAACAAAATGATAACATTTATTTATATATAGAATAATTAAGAGATATAATATTTTTATAAATTTTATGGTATAATCTAAATTATTGGAGAAAAAATGTCTGAAAATTTATTAATATCACTAAACAATTCACAAAAAAGTGCCGCACAACATATCGATGGTCCTTTGTTGATTTTAGCAGGTGCTGGAAGTGGAAAAACAAAAACAATTACAACTAGACTGGCCTATTTAATATCGATTGGAATAGATCCAAAAACTATTTTAACGCTTACTTTTACAAATAAAGCTGCAAATGAGATGCGAGACAGAGCTTTTTCTCTTTTAGACACAAATAGTTTAAATACACCTCCACTTTTATGTACATTTCACAAATTTGGACTTCTTTTTTTAAAATTTTATATAAGTGAATTAAATAGAAAGAATAATTTTATAATAATTGATAGTGATGACAAAAGAAGAGTTTTAAAATCAATAAATAAAGAGATACCAACAGCACTTTTAGTAAGTGAAGTTTCAAAATATAAAAACTCTATTATGACTCCAATTGAAGTAAAATCCCAAGCTCAAGGGAAACTTTATAGTGAAATTGCAGATATTTACGAAAAATATGAAGAGCATTTGTTAAAAAACAATCTTGTAGATTTTGATGATTTACTTCTTTTGCCTTATAAAATTTTAAAGAATAATCAAAAATTAGCAGAATCTACAAGTCAAAAGTATCAATATATTATGGTAGATGAGTATCAAGATACAAATGAGCTTCAATATAGACTTTTAAGGCTTCTTTGCTCAAACCATGATAATCTTTGTGTTGTTGGAGATGATGATCAAAGTATTTATGGATGGCGAGGGGCAACAATTAAAAATATTTTGAATTTTAATGAACATTTTAAAAGAGCAACTATTGTTAAACTTGAAGAAAATTATAGATCAACTGATACTATTTTACACCATGCAAATGCTTTAATTGAGCACAATAGAGATAGATTAGGTAAAAAACTTGTAGGTACAAAAGATAAAGGTAGTTCTATAAAAGTTTATGAATCACACGATGAAAATGAAGAGACAAGAAAAATAGTAGATGATATAAAAAAATTGTTACAATCAGATGAAAAAGCTAAAGATATTGCAATTTTATTTAGAGTAAATGCTCTTAGTCGTTCTTTAGAAGAGGGATTTAATAAAGCAGGGCTTAATTATAAACTTGTTGGTGGAATGAAATTTTATGAAAGAACAGAGATAAAAGATTTAATAGCATATTTTAGAATTTTAACAAACTTAAGTGATAATTTTTCTATAAAAAGAGTTATAAATAAACCAAAAAGAGGAATAGGGGCAACTACTATTGATAAACTTGAAGAGAAAGCAAATGAGTTAAATAGTTCTATTTTTGATATGATTCAAAATTTAAATGCTGATGAATTAAGTGCAATTGTTGGTAAGAAAAATGCAAGAACTATAAAAGTTTTTGAAGCATCAATTTTAGATTTAAGAGAGCTTATGAATCAGTCAAAAATGAGACTTTTAGATAGTTTTGAAGAGACTTTTGATTATAGAGCTTCTTATGATAATCTTCCAGATGGTTTTGAAAGACAAGCAAATATAGATGAATTTTATGGATATATAAGAGATTTTTTCTTACAAAATCCACACTTAGATTTAAAAGATTTTTTAAATGAAATAGCATTAGAAAATCAAAATGATGAATATAGCAACGATGCTATTTCTATGATGAGTATTCACTCTTCAAAAGGTTTAGAGTTTAAACATCTGTTTATTATTGGACTTGAAGAGGGATTTTTTCCAATTATTGGAGATGGCACAGATTTGGAAGAAGAGAGACGATTAGGATATGTTGCATTTACAAGAGCTATGGATAATTTAACTCTATCTTTTGTACATTCAAGATTTTATAAAGGTAAAAGAACGCAGTTAAATAAAAGTAGATTTTTGGTTGAGAGTGGTTTAGTAAAAGGAAGTTTAGTTATAGAAAAAACTTCTGGATTTAAAAAAGGTGATATGGTAAGCCATAAAATTTTTGGACAAGGAAGAGTTGAAAAAGCTGTAAATGCTGGAAAAGATTATAAGCTTACTATAAATTTTGGTGGACAAAAAAGAGATATTTTGTCATCTTTTGTAGAGAAAAACTAAAGGTAAAGTTTGCAAAAAAGAGTTTATGAAAAAGGTGAAATAAATAAGCTTTTTGTTGTAAATAAACCAATGTTTATTAGTTCAAATTTTTATTTAAATAGATTTAAAAGAGCTTATAAAAATAAAAAAGCTGGATTTAGTGGAACTCTTGACCCTTTTGCAAAAGGTTGTTTGATTGTTGCATTTGGACAATACGCAAAGCTTTTTAAATATTTAGAAAAAACTCCAAAAGTTTATAAAGCTGTTATTTGGCTTGGAGTTACTTCTGAATCTTTAGACATTGAGAGAATTCAAGATATAGTAATTAAAGAAAAACTAGAAACTGATTTTATAAAAAAAGAGATTGAAAAATTAAAAGGCGAAATAGAGTATATACCTCCAAAATTTTCAGCTAAAAGAGTAAATGGGCAAAAAGCTTATGAAATTGCAAGAGAAGGATTAGAATTTGAGCTAAAAAGCTCAATTATGAAGGTATTTGACATAAAATTTATTAGATACAATCATCCCTTTATAAGTTTTGAAGTAAAAGTCAGTGAAGGCTCATATATTCGTTCTTTAGCACAAATATTTTTAAAAAATATTGCTTGTGTTGGAACTTTGAGTTATCTTGAAAGAGTTAGTGAAGGAAAATTTTATTTTGAAAATCACAAAGAGTTAAATCCACTTGATTTTATAGATTTACCAAAAAATAACTATACTGGAACAAAAGAGTGGTTAGAAGTTGGTAAAAGAATTTCAAAAGATTACTTGAGTATAAAAGAGAATGGAAAATATATCATAGAGCTTGATACCTTTTTTTCTATTATAGAAATAATAGATGGTGAAGTTAAATATTTATTAAATAAAGTTTCAAAAATAGAGGCAAAAAATGACTAAAAAATCATATGCAAAGGTAAATATTTTTTTAAAAATTGTTGGAATAAGAGAAAATTACCACCTAATAGCTTCAAGATTTGTAAGAGTAAAAAATCTTTTTGATACTATTAGTTTTATAAAAAAAGATGTTGATAATTTTTCAATAGAGGGAAATTTCTCATGTGTTTTAGAAAAGAATACAGTTTATAAAGCTTATAAAGAACTTGAAAAATTTGATGAAGTAAAAGAGTTTTTTAAAAAAAATATTGTAAAAATAGATAAAAATATTCCAGAATTTGCAGGACTTGGTGGTGGAAGTTCAAATTGTGCTACTTTTTTAAATATGGTAAATATTGCATGCAATTTGAATTTAAATAAAGAAGAATTAGCAAAAATTGGCTCAAATATTGGAGCAGATGTACCATTTTTTGTATATGAATTTGATAGTGCAAATGTTAGTGGAATTGGTGAAATTGTTGAAGAGTTTAAAGAAGAGTTAATTAATATTGAAGTTATTACACCAAAAATTGCTTGTGATACAGGAAAAATATATAAAAACTTTAGAGAAAAATTTTATAAAGAAGAAAATATGCAAAAAGTCCAAGATGATGTTAAAGAGCTTTTTGCTACAAATTCAAAAGATATTTTAGAAAAATTTAGTATAAATGAAGCAAATGATTTATATTTTCCAGCTTTGGATTTAAATAGCGATTTAAAGAAATTTGAAAAAGATAATTGGTTTTTTAGTGGAAGTGGAAGCTCATTTTTCAAAATTTTATAAGGAAATTATGTGGCAAAAAAAGAGATAAAAAAAAATTTAGTATTTAAAAATAAAAAAGCATTTCATGATTTTACAATTTTAGATAGCCTTGAAGCTGGAATTATGCTTGAAGGAAGTGAAGTAAAAGCTATACGTGAAGGAAGAGTAAACTTAAAAGATAGTTTTGTACGAATAATTAAAGGGGAAGTTTTTCTTTTAAATGCACATATATCACATTTAAGTACAACTCATAGTACATATAGACCAGATGAAAGAAGATCAAGAAAACTGCTTTTACATTCAAAACAAATAGCAAAAATGTACTCAAAAGTAACAAAAGATGGAATAACTCTTGTTTGTACAAAATTGTATTTTAATGACAAAAATATGGTAAAAGTTGAAGTTGCAACTGCCCAAGGGAGAAAGCTTCATGACAAAAGAGAAGTTTTAAAAGAAAAAACTCTAAAAAGAGAGAGTGAGCAAGCTGTAAAATCTTATAAATAAGATAATTTTTATCTTGATTTTATTGTAAAAAATCATTATAAATAGAGCTAATTTGTTAATTTATTGTTAATTTTTTTGTTTAGTTTAAGTTTTTCTTCGATACTATTTTGGCTAATGAGTGACATTTTGTGACTTGTATATAAATTTTGTAGGAGGAAATTGATGCAAAACAGTGCACAAATTGAGTATGACTACTCTGTTGCTAAGTGTTTTACATTTACAACAATCTTGTTTGGTATCATTGGTATGACAATTGGTGTTGTACTTGCTTTTCAATTAGCTTTTCCAGAGCTAAATTACTTAGCAGGAGAGTATGGAACTTTCAGTAGATTAAGACCATTGCACACAAATGGTGTTGCTTTTGGATTTACACTAAGTGGAGTTTTTGCTGGTTGGTATTATATATCTCAAAGGGTTTTAAAAGTTTCATTAAAAGAGTCACCTTTTTTAATGGTAGTTGCAAAACTTCATTTCTGGGTATATTTTATAACTATTCTATTGGCTGTAGTTACTCTATTTATGGGTATTACAACTTCAAAAGAGTATGCAGAACTTGAGTGGCCACTAGATATTCTAGTTGTTGTTTTCTGGGTTTTATGGGGTATTTCTATATTTGGTATTATTGGAATTAGAAGAGAAAGAACATTATATATTTCAATTTGGTATTTTATTGCTACATTTATAGCAGTTGCAATGCTTTATTTATTTAATAATATGGAAGTTCCAACTGCGCTTGTAAGTGGATATGGTTCTTGGATACACTCTGTTTCTATGTATGCTGGTACAAATGATGCTATTATTCAATGGTGGTATGGACATAATGCTGTTGCATTCGTATTTACTACACCTATTATTGCATTGATTTACTACTTCTTACCAAAAGAATCAGGTCAAAATATCTATTCATATAAACTATCAATCTTAGCATTCTGGGGATTGTTATTTGTTTATTTATGGGCTGGTGGGCACCACTTATTATATTCAACTGTTCCTGACTGGATGCAAACAATGGGTTCTGTTATGTCTGTTGTTTTAATTTTACCATCATGGGGATCTGCAATTAATATGCTTTTAACTATGAAAGGTGAGTGGAATCAGTTACAATCTAACACTGTAATTAAATTTATGGTTTTAGCTTCAACATTCTATATGTTAACAACACTTGAAGGACCAATTCAATCTATTAAATCTGTTAATGCTATTGCACACTTTACAGACTGGATTCCAGGGCATGTTCATGATGCAGTTTTAGGATGGGTAGTATTTATGATTATGGCTGCATTGTTCCATATGGTTCCTAGAATGTTCAAAAGAGAAATATATTCAAAATCATTGATGGAGACACAATTCTGGTTACAAACAGTTGGAATTATTTTATACTTTACATCTATGTGGATTGCAGGTATTACTCAAGGTATGATGTGGAGAGCTTATGATGAGTATGGTTCATTAGTTTACTCATTTATTGATACAGTTACAGTGTTACATCCATACTATACAATTAGAGCTGTTGGTGGTTTAATGTACTTAATCGGATTCTTTATGTTTGCTTATAACATCTACAAAACAGTTAGATGTGGTAGAGTACTTGATAAAGAACCAGCTAATGCAACTCCAGTAGCTGCTTAAGAAAGGGGAAAATATGTTTCATTGGTTAGAACAAAGACCGTTTTTCTTTGCGGTAATGGTATTTATATTCGTTTCATTCGCAGGTGTGATTGAAGCGATTCCAGATTTTGCAAAACAAGCAAGACCAACAGTTGGTACAAAACCTTATACATTGTTGGAATTAACAGGAAGACATGTTTATATTAAAGATTCTTGTAATGCATGTCATTCACAGTTAGTAAGACCATTTAAATCAGAGACTGATAGATATGGTATGTACTCTTTAAGTGGTGAGTATGCTTATGATAGACCATTTTTATGGGGATCAAAAAGAACTGGTCCAGACTTAATGAGAGTTGGAAATTACAGAACTACAGATTGGCATGAAAACCATATGAGAGATCCAAAAGCAGTTGTTCCAGGAAGTATTATGCCTGCATATGAGCACCATTTTACTAATATTGCTGACATAGAGACTGCATATGCGGAAGCTTATACTGTAAAAACAGTATTTAACACTCCATATGATCAAGAAGGTATGCCAAAACTGGGAACTTGGGAAGAGGCAAAAGCTGCTGCACTTTTAGAAGCAAAAGCTATTGCTGCTGATATGAAAGATGAGAAGGTTAAACAAGCTGTTGCAAATGGTGAAGTTCCTGAAATTGTTGCATTAATTGCATATTTAAATTCTTTAAAATAGAGGTTCATTATGGATTATGAAACACTGATGACATTTCAAGGTTATGCAAAGTTCTTTTTAATATTAATAGTATTTATATTATTTTACTCTTATGCTTTTTCATTGTATAGAAGACAAAAAAAAGGTGAAAGAGATTTTGAAAAGTATTCTAAGCTTGTACATGATGACTCAAGTGTTTCTGTTCCTCTTGAAGAAAGAAATACTAAAAAAGTTATAGGTAATAAGGAGAAATAAGATGAAATCTATGGTTATAGGTGGAATAATTCTTATCATCGCATTAATGGCAGGAACTTACTTTGTTGCAGGTGATGCTTTTAATACAGATGATTACATCAATGCATTAACATTTTTGGGAGCAGCTGCTATTATTACAATTAGTACGTTTGTTGTTTTAAAATATATTAATCAGATGAAGAATGATACAGCAAGTGGTGAACTAGCTGATGAAAATTGGGATGGAATTGGTGAGTATAAAAATGCAGTTCCGACAGGTTGGGCTATAGCATATATTGGTGTTATTATTTGGATGTTTTGGTATTTCACAGTTGGTTATCCAATTAATGGATTTTCTCAAATTGGTCAATGGAATGAAGAAACAAA
>ERZ650307.2075-NODE-2075-length-11077-cov-3.719924_pt1 | contig 11077 bp, 8 predicted proteins | sample MGYA00376243_ERZ650307 | MGnify/ENA primary metagenome ERZ650307 (study PRJEB26733, sample SAMN07839242) | wastewater metagenome | biome: urban; feature: artificial channel; material: waste water | place: USA: North Carolina | collected 2016-03-31 ... | reverse complement strand
GGTCGGTGGTCAGCTCGCCCTTTTCGTTGTAGCCGCCGGGAACGGGCAGCTGCACACCGCGCAGGCGGCAGTCCTCGATTTTGCCGTAGCTGAACTGGCTGACCGCGCAGTCGATCATCGCGTGCTCACCGTTGGAGCGAGGCACTGCCATGATAAGCGGGTTGTTGCCGATTTTGCGGTCCTTGCCGCCCCATGCGGGCATGTTGGGCATCGTGTTCGACCAGCAGATACCGATGCAGCCGTGGTCAGCTGCCAGCCAGCCGTAGGTGCCGCCGCGCATCCAGTGGTTGTTGTTGCCCAGCGCCACAACGCCGACGCCGTTCTGCTTGGCAAGCTCGCAGGCACGGTCCATAGCACGCTTGGCGTTCAGCGGGCCGAAGCCGCGGTGGCCGTCCCAGCGCTCCATACTGCCCATGCGGGAGATGCACTCGGCGCGGGCAAGCGGGTCGATCTCGCCCTTTTCGAGGTAGCTCACCACCCGCGGAAAGCGATTCAGACCGTGGCTGTACACGCCGGAAAGGCTGTTCTGGGCGAAAATCACAGCGGCGTCTTTGGCGTCCGACGGGGTGAAGCCGTGCTTTCCCAGCACGCGGGTGAACTGAGCGACCATTTCTTCGTAGGCGACACGTTTCATGAATATCTCCTCCTGAGCAGTGCTTGAAAAGAATAATGTAAGCGCTTTCTTGACTTGATTATAGCATAACAAAAGCAAAAATCAAGTGCTTTTGCAAAATTAGTGTAACCGCTTACATTTTGAGGAACACACACACTCCTAAGATTTTACACTTTAACTGCTCTGCCTCTGAACGAGTTCCGGCTGCAAGGTGACAGAAGAATAGTCCTCGCCGTGCTCGATGCGGCTCTGCAGCAGCTGGACGCAGAGCAAGGCCACCTGCTCCGGTTTGTTGTCCACGGAAGTCAATTCCGGCTCGCACAGGCGGGCATAGGTGGAATTATCATAGCCCACCACGGCGGTCTCCTCGGGGACGCGGATGCCCGCCCGGAGCAGGGCTTTCAGCACACCGGCAGCGGTCAGATCCTCACCGCAGAGAATGCCGTCCGGGCGGATGCCCTCGGCCAAAAGCTGCTGCACCGCGCGGATGCCGTCCTCCAGCGTCTCGCCGGTTTCGAGAATATGCCCGTCTGCGTCCAGACCGGCAGCGGCCATCCCGGAGAGGAAGCCCTTCGCCTTGGCAGCGGCGCTGTCGGTGGACTTATCCTTGATATAGTAGAGGTTCCGGCGTCCGGTCTTCACCAGATGCTCCACGGCCATCTCGACGCCCCGGCAGTCATCGACCATGACCGAATAGGCGTCCGGCAGAGCCAGCGTGCCGTTGGCAAGGACGACGGGCATTTTGCGCAGAAGGTTCTCCATCTCTGCCCCCTGACAGATGGTGTTGAAAATCGAGCCGACCAGGATGAGGCCGTCCACCTGCTTTTGCGCCACAGCCTGCAGGGTGCGCAGCGTCTCCGCCCTGTCGCCGCCGGTGTTGCAGAGGATGACCTCGTACCCTCTGCGGCCAAACTCGCGCTCGATGGTGTAGGCTGTGCGGGCATAATGGGAATCCCGGATGTCCACTGTGAGCACGGCCACCGTGTGCAGGCTCTTGCTGACCATGCCCTGTGCAATGGCACTGGGAGCGTAGTTGCAGCGTTTGAGCACCTTTTCCACCTTGGCGCGGGTGTCGGCGCGGACAGTATCTTTGTGGTTGAGCACGCGGGAGACGGTGGCGATCGAGACTCCGGCTTCCCGTGCAATATCGTAAATATTCATAGACCCTCTTGTAAAATCAGATGTGGTTGGATGGTTAAAGCATACCCTGCCGCCGTGTGGTTGTCAAGATGAAGGGGAGACGGTGTACCGAAAAACTTGCCCTTGTTCCCGGATGGAAACTGGGCTATAATAAAACCACTCATTAGCCGGAAGGAGGGAATGCAGATGGAGCTGTTTCGGCGGACATTGGCGGGGATGCTGATGCTGGTGGTTGCGGTGTCAGTGGGCATCTGGGTGCAGGGAAGGTTTATCGACGCGGTGCGTCTGCCGACTCATACGCGGATGATCGGGGCGACGTATACGACCCTGAGTGACCCGTTTTATGAGACCATCAACGATGAGATCCAGATGCAGATCAAGAGCAACGGCGATCTGCTCCTGGTGCGCGACCCGGGACAAGACCAGGAGCGGCAGAATCAGGAGATCGAGGATATGCTCAATAAGGGCATTGAGCTGCTCATCGTGAACCCGGTGGATTATGTGGGCGTGACGCCTGCGCTGGAAAAGGCGAGGGAAAAGGGTGTGCCGGTCATCCTCATCGACTCCAAGGTGGACGACCCGGAGCTTGTCACCTGCACCATCACCTCCAACAACTACGGCGCCGGTCTGCTGGACGCCCGCCACCTCATCAGCCAGACCAAGAACGCCCGCATCGTGCTGCTGTCCAACTCGGATTCGTTCTCCAGCTGGGACAGACTTTCAGGTTTCTGCCAGACCCTGACCAAAAGCGGCAACGACTACCGGATCCTGGAGCTGCGGGACTGCGGCGGCGAGCTGAACCGTGCCATGCGCGCGATGGTGCAGCTGTTGGAGACGTTCCCGCGCATTGACGTCGTGATGGCCGTCAACGAGCAGGCGGCCCTGGGCGCAATGGCGGCGCTGGAAGAAAAGGGCGTGCTCTCGTCCACTTTGGTCTACAGCGTGGACGGTTCACCGGAGGCGAAAGCCCTGATCTCCGAAGGGCTGATGACGGCCACCTCGGCGCAGTCGCCCCTCCGCATCGGCCGGATGGCGGCAGAGGTGGTGTACGAGATCCTGGAGGGCAAGCCGTACCTGACCAACATCGTGGTGCCGGTAAATCAAATCACGCAGGAGGATATTCTGCGCTACGGCACGGAGGGCTGGCAATGAAAACTGAAAATTTGTCCATCGGTCTCCGGGTGCTCTACCATGCCATTGAGTGGCTGACGGTATTTCTGATCCTGCTCATCTTTGCGGTGCAGATCATCACGCCGCTCTACGCGGTGAGAGTTGGCCGTGCAGACTCGTTTTTGCAGCAGCTGCAATGGCTGCCGTACCGCCCCGGTGTGCTTGCCCTGGGCGTGATGCTGGCAGCGGTGGGCACCATCCTGAGCAAGTGCTCCCATGAGGTGGACAGCGGCTTTCTCTCCCGCAGCAGCTGGCAGCTATATTTATTGGAGGGCGTGCTGTACAGTGCCTCGGCGCTGATCTTCCAGCAGAACTGCGACAAGATCGCTCTGTTTGCGATCGTGGATATGGTGGACGACCCGCGCGCTCTCCGGCAGAAGCGCTTTCTGAGCGCCATGATCGTGGTGTACCTTTTCTGCAACATGGACGCCGCCACCAGCGCCCTCCATGCCGTGACGCTGAAACAATACCTGGCTTTTTACAGCCTGCACACCCGCAGCGTCCTGCAGCTGGTGATCGAGAGCCTGTCGGCGCTGGAAATGATACTCTTCATCCTGTACATGGTGCTGTTCATCAGCCAGCAGACCAGCGAGAAACAGGAGATCCTGAACCTGAACCAGCAGCTGCAGCAGGCCAACGAGCAGCTGCGCATCTACGCCGAGGAGAGCGCCCACACCGCACAGGTGCAGGAACGCAACCGCCTTGCGCGCGAGATCCACGACACGTTAGGCCATGTGCTCACGGGCATCACGGCGGGCGCAGACGCCTGCATCCAGATGATGGACGACTCGCCCGAGATGGCACGGCACCAGATGGAGCTGATAGCCGACACCGCCCGCAACGGAATGAACGATGTCCGGCGCTCGGTCAAGGCACTGCGGCCGGACTCGCTGGAAAAAGAAAACCTCTCGGGTGCGCTCAACAAGATGTGTACCAGCATGGCGCAGAGCAGCGGCGCGCAGATCCAGCTGGAAGAGTCGCTGGCCGGGCTGACGCTCTCGCAGGATGAGGAAGACTGCGTCTACCGCACCGTGCAGGAGGGCATCACCAACGCCATCCGCCACGGCCACGCCACCCGTGTCCAGGTGCGGTGCCATATCGAGGACGGCGTGCTGGAAGTGTCGGTGAGGGACAACGGCATCGGCTGCAAGAGCGTGACGCCGGGCTTTGGCCTGCAGCATATGCAGGAGCGGATGCTCATGCTGGGCGGCACGTTCTGGTATGAGAACAGCGACGGGTTCTGCATCCGGGCAGAGATCCCTCTGCGCAAGACCCCGGGCAGTGAAAAGAGGAAACAGGAGGAAACGGTATGATAAAGGTGCTTCTGGCCGACGACCAGGAACTGATCCGTCAGAGCCTCAGCTTTGTGATGAGCAAGCAGGAAGACATTGAGATGGTGGGTACAGCCGCCAATGGCTGTGAAGCGCTGGAACTCGTGGAGGAAAAGCAGCCCGACGTGGTGCTGCTGGACATTCGGATGCCCGAGATGGACGGCGTGGAGTGTACCCGCCGCATCAAGCAGGAGTTTCCGGGCATCAAGGTCATCATCCTGACCACCTTTGACGATGATGATTATGTGTTTGACGCTCTGCGGTACGGCGCTTCCGGCTACCTGCTCAAGGGCGTCTCGGTGGACGGCCTGACCAACGCCGTGCGGGAGGCCGCGCGCGGCGGCTCCATCATCGCCCCGGATGTGGCGTCCAAGGTCTTGCAGATGTTCTCCCGCATGGCACAGGGCGACGTGCAGGTGCGCGTGAACAAAAAGAATGCGCTGGAGCTGACCAAGATGGAGTGGCAGGTCATCCGCGAGGTGGGCTGCGGCCTCTCCAACAAGGAGATCGCGGGCAGACTCTATCTCTCCGAAGGCACGGTGCGCAACTACATCAGCAGCATCCTGCGCAAGCTGGAACTCCGTGACCGCACCCAGCTGGCCATCTGGGCGGTGCAGAACCAGAACAGCCAGCCGGAGGCAGACGTATGAGCCGGTACTGGAAAGCCGCGCTGCCCTTTCTGCTGGCAGCGGTCATCATTCTGGCGGCTGCCAGCCGTCCGGTGGTGCTGCACATCGGCTTCCCGTGTGACAGCTATTGGAATGTCCCGGGCGAGAACTACTATACCTTTATTGACGCCGCCATTGAAAAGTTTGAGGCAGAGCACCCCAACGTGAAAGTCGAGTACACCAGCGGCATCCGGGTCGAAGACTACACCGAATGGCTCAGCGGCCAGTACCTGCTGGGGCAGGAGCCGGATGTGATGGTGATCCTTCCCGAGGACCTTGTAATTTTCAGCGATACAGCTTCCCTGCGGGAGCTGGATCCGTTCATGAAGCAAGACCCGGAAGCGGATCTGAGCGGCTTTTACCCGGCGGCATTGCAGGCCGGAGCCGACAAGGGAAAACAGTATGCGCTGCCGCTGGAATGCGTGCCGCAGATGATGTTCATCAATAAGACACTGCTCCAAAAAGAGCACATCCGCATCCCGGATAACGATTGGACGTGGGATGAGTTTTACAGCCTGTGTGAGCAGCTGACGAGAGACACGGACGGGGACGGCATCGTTGACCAGTTCGGCGTCTACGATTACGGCTGGGAAGAGGCGCTGGTGGCCAACGGCTGTTCGCTGTTCAGTGAGGACGGCCAGCACTGCCTGCTGAACCAGAGCGCGCAGGAGTCCGCCATGCAGTTTGCGCGGAAGATCTACCAGCTCAACGCCGGAACGGATCTGAGCGAAAAGACCTTCGACGAGGGCAGAGTGGCGTTCCGCCCGATGCTGTTTTCCGAGTACCGCAGCTATGAGCCGTATCCGTGGCGCATCAAGCGCTCGTCGAACTTTGAGTGGGACTGCATCGCCATGCCCAGCGGCACAAGCGTCGGCGGCGGCAACTACTCCCGGCTGAGCACCCTCATGCTGGGCATCAGCCAGCGCACAAAGCATTCCCGGCTGTCGTGGGAGCTGCTGAAGACCATTGCCTGCACGGAGGAGATGCAGACGATGGTCTACACCGAGTTGAGCGGCGTGTCCGCCCTGCACAGTGTGACGGAATCGGATGAGGTCGCCCGGCTGCTTCAGCTGGACTCGCAGGACACCGCCTCCCGCGGAATGTCTACTCTGCCTGCCATCATGGAGGATACGCTTGCCACGCCCCGCTTTGCGCGGTATCATCAGGCGATGGAGAGCGCCGACCGCCTGATCACCGAGGCCATGTCGGCAGACAAGAACTTTGAATTGCAGCTGCTGCAAATTCAGCAGCAGCTCGACGTCACATTGACAAGCTGACAAAAAATCCACGCAGAAAGCCCGCTTTTGTGCAAACTGCTGCATAAAAGCGGGCTTTTATTCGACTATTTGACGAAAGAAGTGACATTTGTCATGTTTTGTTTGGCAGAATGTCATATTCTGCTTGTGACATTCTACAGCTGTGAACAGGACATGAACATGGTATGATAAAGCCATGAAAATCAGATGGGCCTGCGCGAGGCTCATCCGAGAAGAGCAAGATCTGTTTGGAAAAATCAGGAGGAAAAATCACATGAAGAAGATTTCTCGTCGTTCGTTTCTCGCTGTCTGCGGCGCTATGGCTGCAACTGCTGCCCTGACCGCCTGCGGCGGTTCTTCCGCTTCTACCGCCGGCACCGCTGCTTCCGGCTCCACTGCCGGTTCTGCTGCATCCGGTGAGGTCTTTGAGCTGAAGCTCTCCACCACCCAGACCGATACTTCCATGATCTATCAGGGCCTGCAGGCTGCTGCCGACAAGGTCGCTGAGGACACCGACGGCCATGTGAAGGTCACCATCTATCCTTCCAGCCAGCTGGGCGGTGAGGAAGACATGATCGACCAGGCTCTGCAGGGCATGGGCATCGCCGTCCTGACCGACGCAGGCCGTCTGTCCAGCTACGTCAACGACATCGGCATCATGAACATGGCCTACATCGTGGACAACTACGAGGACGGCATGAAGCTGATGGCTACCGACACCTTCAAGGGCTGGGACGCTGACCTGGCCAACAACGGCATCTGCGGCCTGTGCTACAACTACTACGACGGTGCTCGTTCCTTCATGGGCCACAAGGCTTACAACACCCCCGCCGATCTGAAGGGCGCTGTCATCCGCACCCCCGGTGCTGACCCGTACGTTGAGTCCATCTCCGCTATGGGCGCTACCCCGTACAACATCGCATGGTCTGAGGTCTACAACGGCATCCAGACCAAGTCCATCGACGGCTGCGAAGTCCAGTACACCTCCGCTGTTTCCAGCAAGATCTACGAGGTCTGCGAGTACGTCAGCAAGACCGAGCACATCAACCTGTTCAACATGGTCATCTGCGGTCAGGCATGGTTCGACAAGCTGCCCGCTGAGTATCAGGAAGTCATGAAGAAGGACTTCAACGACTGCGCATACAACAATGCTCAGGACATCATCGCTGCTCAGGCTGACATGGAGAAGACCCTGACCGACAACGGCATGACCATCGTCGAGGTCGATAAGGACATCTTCCGTGAGGCTGTCAAGCCCGCATACGAGAAGCTGGGCTGGACCGAGCTGCGCGAGCAGCTGTACAAGGAAGCCGGCGTCGAGGCCTGAGCCCTTAAAAAGCTGAATCGACCATAACGTAAATGTCCTCCTGCATGGCAGCTCGCTGTGCAGGAGGTATTGTGAATAAGGACGACTTTCTATGAAGAAATTTTATGAAAAAGTCTGTAAGCTGGAAGAGCTGATCGCTCTGATCCTGGTTGCAGGCATTGCGGTCCTCGTCTTTGTTTCGGCGCTGATGCGTACCATTGGCCATCCGCTGAACTGGGCACAGGACGTTGCACTGATCGCCTTCGCATGGCTGATCTTCCTCGGCAGCGACGTCGCAATGCGCGGCTCCGGCCTGATCGGTGTTGATCTGTTCGTCAAGAAGTTCCCCGCCGGTGTGCAGAAGGTTCTGGACATCCTGTTCAAGGTCATCATCGCAGCGTTCCTCTGCGTGCTGATCTACTACGGCTACGGCATGACCACCACCGGCTGGGCACGTCAGATCACTTCTCTGCACATCAGCTACAGCTGGGTCACGATGGCTGTGCCTGTCGGCTCCTTCTTTATGCTCATCTCCACCATCCTGAACATCATTGAGCGCGTCAAGACGCCCGCTGGTCAGGAAGTCAAACACGAAGCAGGGAGGGACGTCGGCTAATGTTTATTGCAATCGGTATCTTCTTTGTGTTTCTGCTGCTGGGTATGCCCGTGGCATTCTCCATCGGTCTGTCGGGCTTCTCGTTCTTTATGATCCGCGACCTGCCCATGACCGTTCTGGTGCAGAAATCCATTTCCACTTCTCAGAGCTTTACCATGCTGGCCATCCCCCTGTTCATTCTGGCCGGCAACCTGATGAACAGCTGCGGCATCACCAAGCGCCTGATGCGCTTTGCCAACGCCTGCACCGGCCATATGTACGGCAACATCGGTCAGGTCTCCTGCCTGATGTCCACCCTGATGGGCGGCGTCTCCGGTTCTGCGGTTGCAGATGCTTCGATGGAGTGCCGCATCCTCGGACCTGAGATGAACCGTCTGGGCTACGACCGCGGCTGGTCTGCCGCCATCAACGGTCTGTCCGGTCTGATCGTCGCCACCATTCCGCCGAGCATGGGCCTGATCATCTACGGCACCGTCGGCGAGGTGTCCATTGGCCGTCTGTTCATGGCTGGCTGGGTCCCCGGCATCCTGATGTGCGTGCTGCTGATGCTGGCCGTCACCTGGAGCGCCCGCCGCTTCGGCTACAAGCCCGAGCATGACCATCCGGCTCCGCTGTCTGAGATCCTGAAGGCTCTGCTGGATAGTATCTGGGCTATTCTGTTCCCTGTCCTGCTGATCGTCCTGATCCGCTTCGGCATCATGAGCCCCACCGAGTCCGGCTCCTTTGCCTGCGCATACGCCCTGCTGGTCGGCACCGTGTTCTACCACGAGCTGACTTGGGAGAGCCTGCTGCAGACCCTGCGCGACAGCGTGAAGGACATCACCGTCATCACCATCATTCTGGCGTTCTCCGGCGTGTTCGGCTACGGCATCGTGTTCGATAACATCACTGTCACCATTGCAAACGCTCTGCTGGGCATCACCAGCAACAGCGCGATCCTGCTGCTGCTGGTCGTCGTCTTCCTGCTGATCTGCGGTATGTTCATGGAGACCACCGTTATCGCCCTGATCCTGACCCCCATCCTGCTGCCCGTCATGCGCAGCATCGGCGTCAACGAAGTCGTGTTCGGCATGATCATGATGACCACCGTCACCTTCGGCGTCATGACTCCCCCTGTCGGCACCGCGCTGTATGCCGTGTCTGACATCATGGAGTGTCCCATTGAGGAGACCTTCAAGAAAGGCTGGCCCTTCTACCTCGCGATCGTGGGTGTCATCCTGTTCATGATATTCTTCCCGCAGGCGGTGCTCTTCCTGCCGAACCTCGTGTACGGCGCTTAAATCAAGCTTTCCACATCTCTCCGATTCTTCTATCTAATTAAAGCAGAGCCTGTCTTTCCTGCCTTGGAAAGGCAGGCTCTGTGCCTTTTATGGAGGGTTTTATGAAACCGACAACAGATTTCCCGTTCCTGCTGGACAACCCCCGGGCGTGGCGCACCTATCTGGGAGGCCGGATGCTGGACGCCCTGCACGGTGACTCCAACGGCGAGGACGGGCATTTCCCCGAAGAGTGGATACTTTCCACCGTCGCCGCCCGCAACGCCGGACGGGAGCAATTCCCCGAAGAGGGCATGAGCCACCTGCGCGGCACCGACGTCACCCTGAAATCGGTGCTGGAAAGCGATACGGAGGGCTATCTCGGCAAAGGCGCAGCGCAGCCCACCCTCGGCGTGCTGACCAAGCTCATCGACAGCGCCGAGCGCCTGACCTTGCAGGTGCATCCCGACAAGCCGACGGCCCTGCGGCTGTTCCAGAGCCAGTACGGCAAGACTGAGTGCTGGCACATCCTCAGCGGCCACCCCGTGAACGGCGAAGAGCCCTGCATCTACTACGGCTTCCAGCCGGACATGACCCGCGCGCGGTGGGAAGCGCTGTTCCACGCACAGGATATTCCCGGGATGCTGGCCGGGATGCAGAAATACCCGGTGCATCCGGGCGACACCATCCTGATCGAGGGCGGTATGCCCCACGCCATCGGCGCGGGCTGCTTCCTCGTGGAGATCCAGGAGCCGACGGATTATACGATCCGGGTGGAGCGCACGACGCCCAGCGGCTTTGCCGTGGCCGACAGTATGTGCCATCAGGGGCTTGGCTTTGAAAAGATGTTCGAATGCTTCCACTATGAGCCGCACAGCCGCGAGGAGATCCACGACCGCTGGTTCATCGAACCGGAAACGGTGCTGAAAACGGCGGGCGGAAGCATCACGACGCTGGTGGGCTATCGCAATACGCCGCTCTTCCGTCTGGACGAAGTAAACGTCTCCGACACCCTGACGGTGGACTGCCCGCCCCGCGGCAGCGGCATCTATGTGCTGGAAGGCGCAGGGACCCTGAGCGCAAACGGCCGCAGCCTGCCTCTGAAAAAGACCGACCAGCTCTTTGTCCCCGCTGGAACGGGAAGATTTACACTGGATGCGGAGGCTCCGCTGAGGGTCCTGCATTTCTTTGGCCCTGAAGAGAAAAAATAAATTCCAATGTAAAAAAGACCTCCGCAGCCCTGAAAGGCGGCGGAGGTCTTCTGCTATAGGGGAGAGGTCACTTCCGTGCGATCATCTCGGTATAGGCCAGCACCAGCGGGCCGACGCCCTTTGCGTCGTTGCAGACCACCGGCTCACTGAAATAGTAAGCCAGCGAGCCGTCGCGGTGGTCCTTGCCGCCGAGGCCGGCCACGAGGCAGATGCCGTCCAGCTGCAGGCTGCCGTCCGGGTTCTTGCTCAGATACTTGTCACAGGTGCCGTAGAAGGCTTTCTCGGCCCATGCGGCCATCCGCTTGGGCAGGTAGCCGAGACGCACGCCCTTGAGCACGGCGTAGGCGAAGAGGGCCGTGCCGCTGGTCTCGAGGTAGTTGCCCTCGACGCCGGGGTGGTCCATCACCTGCCAGAACATGCCGGTCTCCTCGTCCTGGAACTTGTGCACATCCTCGATGGTCTGCTTGAGCATTGCCATGATGCCGCGGTACTCGTTGTACAGCTGCTCGT
>ERZ650307.2069-NODE-2069-length-11084-cov-4.722731_pt1 | contig 11084 bp, 8 predicted proteins | sample MGYA00376243_ERZ650307 | MGnify/ENA primary metagenome ERZ650307 (study PRJEB26733, sample SAMN07839242) | wastewater metagenome | biome: urban; feature: artificial channel; material: waste water | place: USA: North Carolina | collected 2016-03-31 ... | reverse complement strand
AGATAAAACAGCATATGTGCAGCGCTTCCTTCTGCATGGAGCAGAAAGCGGATATTCAGGATGATCATGGTTCCGGCAGCAAGGATCAGCAGCCATATGATCAGTGACTGTTTGAAGTTTTCCTTAAAAGCTCTGAAAAATGTTTTCGTTGTGCCGTTGTTATTCCCTTTTACTGTACGCATCATGCAGTGATAAAGTGCAGTTAGTGACGGCCCGATGGTGATCACGGGGATGCAGCAGAGAATAAAAAGAAGATTGGCGATCACGATGTCACCCAGCTTGTTGAGAAATACATGGACGACATTATCTTCATTTAAAAGATTCATAACGAAATACCTCCTTATATAGAAATGTAGAAATGAAAACAGACCATATGGGAAAAGTCCGATACAGCTAATCTTAGCATAGTTTTTGATTGTGTGTAAAGAGAGGGGACGCAGATAAGTATCAGCACGGTTTATGGGACTGTATAAAAAAACATGGAACTTTGCGTGCACATGTGAAAATGATGGCACGCATGGAATTATGTTAGGAAAGGAAAATTGTGTTTTTTGGAAAATGACATTTATACATGTGCTGAGTTAGTAAAAACATACAAAAACAGATATGTAAAAATGTTGGTTTTGCTACAAGGAAATAAATGGGTGCCAAAATATGCTCATAAATAGTGAAAAATATGAAAATATATGTAATAAATGAAAGAAAACATGTAAAAATGACGAATAATTAACTAAGTATGAACAAAAAATGGATAAAATGAATAAAAAGTAACATTTTTCCATATTGAAATGACAATAATCCATTTATCATTTTTCCATGTGCAATTATAATAATATCAACGGTCAGGGACGTGAAAAAATATAAAAACTGACCAAAAGAAAGAGGGAAAATAAGAAAGATTTAAAAGGAGGAAGAAGTTATGAATTTCAAAAGAGTAGCAGCATTATTGTTAGCAGGTGCCATGGTAATGACAGCAGTTCCGGTATATGCAAAAGGTGACGATGTTACACTTTCCGTATCCATCTGGGACACCAACCAGGAGCCGGGAATCAAAGAAATTCTCGCAGACTTCACAGAGAAGACAGGAATCAAGACAGAGATCTCCGTTGTTAAATGGGATGAGTACTGGACAATGCTCGAGGCCGGTGCACAGGGTGGTTCCCTTCCGGACGTATTCTGGATGCACTCCAACGAGAGTCAGAGATACATGTCCAACGATATGCTTCTTGATCTGACCGATAAGATCAAAGACAGCGATCTGATCGATCCGGAGAACTATCCGGAGGATATCTGGGGACTGTATACATACGATGATAAATATTATGCAGTACCGAAGGATATAGATACAATCGCTCTCTGGTACAACAAGACATTATTTGACGAGGCAGGACTTGATTATCCGACAGCTGACTGGACATGGGATGATGTTACAGAGGCAGCTAAGAAGCTTACTAAGGATGATGGTTCCCAGTACGGTCTCGCAATGAGAAATGATAACAACCAGGCCGGATACTACAACCTGATCTATGATAACGGCGGATACATCATCAGCGATGACAAGACAAAATCCGGCTGGGATGATGAGAAGACGATCGCAGCTATGCAGACACTGGAAGGATGGATCAAGGATGGCGTGATCCCGTCTCTTGAGACAATGTCCGAGAACAACGAGGACGTACTTTTCGAGGCTGGCAAGATCGCTATGACATGCCAGGGCTCCTGGATGCTTGCAGCATTTAAAGAGAACGAGTACACAGCAGCTAACTGTGATTGTGTAGAGCTTCCTAAAAACGCTGAGACAGGCAGAAGAGCTTCCTCATATAACGGACTTGGATGGGCAGCATCTGCTTCCGGTGAGCACACAGACGAAGCTTGGCAGCTGATCGAGTACCTCGGATCCAAAGAGGCTCAGGAGAAACAGGCTGAGCTTGGTGTTACAATGAGTGCATACAAAGATACATCTGATGCATGGGCTAAATCCGCAGACTTCAACCTTCAGGCTTATCTGAACATGATGGATGACATGGAGATCCGTCCATACTCCAAATCTACTGTAACATGGGAGAACGAGGACAACGAGATCCTTAAGGGCGTATACACAGGCGACATCACAATGGAAGAGGCTTGCAAGCAGATGGCTGATCAGATGAACGAGAAGCTGGCTGAGGAGTAAGCATTAAGAAACACCGATAATTAAGTGCAGTAATGAGAGGGGCCGCCGCACTCAGGTGCAGCGGCCTCATACATAGAAGGAATAGAAGGAGTGATTCTTATGGCTAAAACTACCAAGTCACAGGCACGGACAAAGAGAGAGCGCAGTGAGTTCCTCTGGGGCTGGCTGTTTATTCTCCCAACAACAATCGGACTGATCGTATTGAACATCATTCCGATCTTCCAGACTATTTACCAGAGCTTTTTCAAGACAGGAGATTTTGGTAAAGGAAATATCTTTATCGGTTTACAGAACTACCAGAAGGTTTTTGCAGATAAAGAGATCTGGCAGGCACTGATCAACACATTCAAATATGCGATCGTGGAGGTCCCTTTTTCCATTGTCATCGCACTTGTTCTTGCAGTACTTCTTAACAGAAAGATGAAGGGCCGTTCTATTTACAGAACCATCATCTTCCTTCCGATGGTAGCAGCTCCGGCAGCGGTAGCCATGGTATGGAGATGGCTGTTCAACTCTGATTATGGTCTTATCAATAACGTTTTCCATGTTCATGTAAACTGGGTTTCTAATCCGAAAATTGCAGTATTTTCCGTTGCGATCATCGGTGTATGGTCTATCATCGGTTACAATATGGTTCTTTTTCTGGCAGGACTTCAGGAAATTCCGAGAGATTATTATGAAGCGGCAGAGATTGACGGAGCTACAGGTGTGAATGCATTCTTCAGCATTACGATTCCGCTTCTGTCGCCAACTATTTTCTTTGTACTTGTTACACGTGTAATTGGATCCCTGCAGGTATTCGACCTGATCTATATGGTTATTGACAAGTCAAACCCGGCACTTACCAAGACTCAGTCACTGGTTTATCTGTTCTATAAATATGCATTTATCAATAAGAACATGGGATACGGCGCTACGATCGTAGTAGTACTTCTTATTATCACCATGATCCTGACAGTATTCCAGATGATCGGTCAGAAGAAATGGGTATTCTACAACTAAAAAGGGGGATTAACCATGGATAGTATGGAAACAAAAAAGAAATTAACCACTATTTTAATACATGTCATACTGATCATTGTGTCCATAACGATGCTTGTGCCATTTATCTGGATGATCCTGACAGCTTTTAAAACTGTAACGGAAGCAACATCTGTAGATCCTTTCACCATTTTCCCGAAAATATGGAGAAAAGACGCATTTATTTCTGTTATCAATAACATGAACTTCCTGCTTCTGTACAAGAATACACTGCTTCTGATCTTCTTCCGAGTAGTGTGTGCGGTTCTTACAGCAACTATGGCAGGCTATGCATTTGGACGACTGAACTTCAAGGGCCGTGATCTCTGCTTCAGTCTTGTACTGTTCCAGATGATGGTTCCGGTACAGATCTTCATCATCCCGCAGTACCTGATGGTCAGCAAGATGGGTATGCTGAATACGATCTTTGCCCTTGTATTCCCGGGTATTGTCACTGCGTTCGGTACCTTCCTTCTGAGACAGGGATACATGGGACTGCCGAAGGATCTGGAGGAGGCTGCCAGACTTGACGGATGTAACATCGGTCAGACCTTCCTTTACATCATGGCACCACTTACAAGATCCAGTATGGTCGCACTTGGAATTTTCACAGCTGTATTCGCATTCAAAGATCTGATGTGGCCGATGATCGTTAATACAGATAAGGATATGCTGGTACTTTCTTCCGCACTTGCAAAGATGCAGGGCCAGTACGTATCCAAATTCCCGGAACTGATGGCTGCATCTCTGATCGCCTGCATTCCGATGATCGTGATCTACATGATCTTCCAGAAACAGTTTATCGAAGGTATTGCTACCAGCGGTGGAAAACTGTAATCAGAAATATTACATAAGGTAATACAAGACCGCTGACAATGTATATAACTGAGGATTTGGTTATTGAGGTTGTCAGCGGTATTTTTATCGAAGCAAATGCCAAAATGCACAGTTATTTGATGATTCTTAAGGAAAGAGGCGGATATTTTTATCCGCAGTAAACGAAAAAAGGAGAAAATTATGCCGATCAAATTTCACGAGGGATCAAAGACATTCCACATTTATAACAAACATTTAAGCTACATCACCTGTATCATGGAAAATGGCCAGATGGAGAATCTGTACTATGGAAAAGCTATCCGCGATAAAGAGGATTTCAGTTATCTTCATGAAGAGATCATGCGTTCCCTGATGGCTGTATGCGTTCCGGAACCGGGACTTCTTTCCATGCAGTATACCAAACAGGAGTATCCTGTTTACGGAACCGGTGATTACAGAAATCCTGCCCTTACTGTTCGTCAGGAGAACGGAAGCGAGATCGTAGATTTCAAATATGTTTCTCATGAGATTTACGGCGGCAAGAAGAAGCTTGCCGGTCTTCCGGCAACCTACACAGAGAACGAGGAAGAGGCAACATCTCTGGACATTACACTTCATGATTCTGTGATGGACACAGACCTTGTTCTTACATATTCCGTATATGAGGATTACCCGGTGGTCACCAGAAGTGCACGCCTTGTTCAGAAAGGGGATCAGAAGATCCGTCTTGAGAACGTGATGAGTGCAGCAGTGGAGTTCCCGGATATGGATTATGAGATGATCCATCTTTCCGGTGCGTGGGCACGTGAGCGCTATGTAAAAACACGCAAACTTGAGATGGGTACACAGGCTGTACAGAGTCTTGCAGGAACCGGCTCCAGCTCTGAGCAGAATCCGTTTATCGCGCTGAAGCGTCCTCATACAACAGAAGATACAGGCGAGGTTTTCGGCTTCAGCTTTGTGTACAGCGGCAACTTCCTTGCACAGGTCGAGGTTTCCACCTACGAGATGACACGAGTTATGATGGGAATCAATCCACAGGGATTTTCCTGGGAGCTTTCCAGAGATGAGGAATTCCAGACTCCGGAGGTTGTTATGGTATATAGCGATAAGGGCTTAAACGGAATGAGCCAGGCTTACCACAGACTGTACCGTGACCGCCTGATGCGCGGAAAATGGAGAAATCATGCACGCCCGATCCTTCTTAATAACTGGGAGGCAACCTATTTTGATTTTGATGAGGAAAAAATCCTCAATATTGCAAAAAAAGCCAAAGAGGTTGGGGTAGAGCTTTTCGTTCTGGATGACGGATGGTTCGGAACCAGAAACGATGATTACCAGGGCCTTGGCGACTGGTTCGTAAATAAGAATAAGCTTCCAAACGGAATTTCCGGACTTTCCCGCAAGATCGAGGAGATGGGCCTGAAATTTGGCCTCTGGGTAGAGCTTGAGATGGTAAACAAGAACAGCGACTGCTACAGAGCACATCCGGACTGGCTCATCGGAGCACCGGACCGTTTTGAGTCCCACTCAAGACATCAGCACGTTCTTGATTTTTCCAGATCTGAGGTTGTGGATTTTATTTATGATTCCATCTCCAAGGTTATCGAGGAATCTTCCATTTCCTACATTAAATGGGATATGAACCGCTACATGTCCGAGCCTTTCAGCCGCGGCGCATCTGCAGCAGATCAGGGCAAGACTATGCATAAATATATCCTTGGTGTATATGAGCTGTATACAAGACTGACAGAGAGATTCCCTGACATCCTCTTTGAATCCTGCGCAAGCGGCGGAGCAAGATTTGATCCGGGAATGCTGTATTTTGCACCGCAGACATGGACCAGTGATGATACCGATGCAGCAGAGAGAGAAAAAATCCAGTACGGTACCTCCTTTGTTTATCCGATCGTCAGCATGGGATCTCATGTATCAGCAGTACCGAATCATCAGCTGCACCGTACCACACCGCTTTCCACAAGAGCAAATGTGGCATATTTCGGAACCTTTGGCTATGAGCTGGATCTGAACCTTTTAAGTGCCAAAGAGATCGAAGAGGTAAAGGCACAGGTGGAATTCATGAAGGAACATCGTGACCTGATCCAGGTGGAGGGTGATTTCTACCGTATCTTAAGCCCGTTCGAAGGAAATGATACTGCATGGATGGTTGTTTCCAGAGACAAAAAACAGGCAGTTGCCGGATACTATGAAAGACTGAACAAGGTCAATGCTTCCTGGATGCGTCTGCGCTTCAAGGGTCTTGACGAGGATCAGCTTTACAAAGTAAAATGGGAAGATAAGTGCCTGAAAGCTTACGGAAATGAGCTGATGTATGCAGGAATCCCGGTTGATCGTGACTACTGCAATAAGACAAACGGTGATTTCCATTCTGTATTGTATACAATTGAAGCAGAGGACTGATTTCTGTAAATGATGGAATAAAAATTATCTGCAGAAAAACATCCGCCTGACCAGAAAAATAACAGGCCGCCGGATATGGCGGCCTGTTATTGGGTGGCGAAGCAGCTCACAGGCGGAAACATAATATATGACATCAGGGAGGTGACAAGTTGCTTCATACAGTTGGTTTTACAAGCTCGGACAGCTTTAAATGTCTGGAGAATTTAAAGAAAGGTGCGGTGGATCTCTGTCTTACTTATTGTGGATGGGAAAAATGCGATCCGGGACATCGATTTGGACCAAATAACAGGATCTCTCATGTACTTCATATCGTGGAATCCGGAAGCGGAGTTTTTGAGATGGATGGCCATCAGTATCATCTGACAGGTGGAGAAGCATTTCTGATCCCATCCAGTGTGGAGGCCTGGTATGAGGCAGACATGGACAATCCCTGGACATATCGCTGGGTAGGATTTGAGGGAATGACTGCGGAGGAAGTGATCCATGTAAGCGGCTTCAGCCGGGAAAATCCGGTCCGAAGGATCCACTGCATGGAAAATGCTGCAAAATATATTGATGCAATGGTCCAGACCAACAAGCTCGTTTTTGAAAATGAGCTGAAACGGAACGGACTTCTGATGCTTCTTTTTTCTGACCTGATCACAGATAACCGGGATGCATGTCTGAGAGAAGGCAAGCTTCTTCCATCCCACAGATATCCCAATTCCGTTTATGTGGAGCAGGCAGTGGATTACATTGCAGCCAACTTTGACAAGCGTCTGAAGATCAATGAGCTGGCAGACCGCATTGGTGTCAACCGGAGCTATCTTACCAGCTCGTTTAAAAAAAGCCTCGGATGCTCGCCGCAGGAATATCTTATGAATCTTCGCATCGAGAAGGCAAAGACTCTTCTGAAAAACGGAGATATTCAGGTCAGTGAAGTAGCTGCAAAAGTAGGGTATGGAGATCCGCTGGCTTTTTCCAAGGTATTCAAGGCAAGAACAGGAAGAAGTCCGAGAGAATACAAGGAAGAAAAGAGAAAACTTGTAGTGAAGGGGAAAAAAGGGGATTATACGGAATCTGAGGACTGATTCTGTGATATATTTCACGAAGAAAAAAACTCTCTGTCTGTGCCAGAATATATAAAATTCTGGTATCGGGCAGAGAGTTTTTTATGTCATAAGAAATGTTATAGAAAATTACTTCCAGGTATCTCATGCAACAAAACAACAATTATTAACATCAAAGTACATATTTTAAACAAGTTTCTGGTAGTATGATAAGATCACAAAGAAAACGAAGCGGGACTGCACCGCAAAAATAGCAGAAAATCAGGAATTTCAAAGAAAAATACAAGAATTCCGGATAAGAGACCCAACAAAGGAAACAGGAGGAAACGAACATGATCAAAATTACATTCATGGGAGCAGGAAGCACGGTTTTCGCAAGAAATGTACTTGGCGATTGTATGTGCACACCGGCACTTCGCGAGAGCGAGATCGCACTTTATGATATCGACGAGAAGAGACTGGAGGATTCCAGGATTATCTTAAGTGCCATCAACCACAACGTAAATGAGGATCGCGCAGTGATCAAAACATATCTCGGTGCTGAGAACCGTAAAGATGCACTTCGTGATGCAGACTTCGTAGTCAATGCCATTCAGGTAGGCGGCTATGAGCCATGTACAGTAACAGACTTTGAGATCCCGAAGAAATACGGCATCAAACAGACTATCGCAGATACCCTGGGAATTGGTGGTATCATGCGTGCACTTCGTACCATTCCGGTTCTGGAAGAGTTCGCACGGGATATGGAAGAGGTCTGCCCGAACACTCTGTTCCTGAACTACTCCAACCCTATGGCAATGCTCACCGGCTATATGCAGCGTTTCACAAAGATCCGCACCGTAGGTCTCTGCCACAGCGTTCAGGTCTGCTCCCAGAAGCTTCTTGAGGGAATGGGAATGGAAGACAAGATTGAGGGACGTACAGAGCTGATCGCAGGTATCAACCACATGGCATGGCTTCTTGAGATCCATGACAAAGACGGAAACGACCTGTACCCGGAGATCCGCAGAATTGCAGAGGAGAAGAATACATCCGGTGAGAAACATGAGGATATGGTACGTTATGAGTACATCCGTCATCTTGGCTACTACTGCACAGAGTCCAGTGAGCACAATGCAGAGTATAATCCGTTCTTCATTAAATCCAAATATCCGGAGATGATCGAGGAGTTCAATATTCCGCTTGACGAATATCCGAGAAGATGTATCAAACAGATCGAGGGCTGGGAAAAAGAGCGCGAGGATATCCTCAAGGATGGCAAGATCGGCCATGAGAGAAGTAAAGAGTATGCTTCTTATATCATGGAGGCTGTTGTTACAAACACACCGTACAAGATCGGTGGAAATGTTCTTAACAACGGTTACATCGATAACCTTCCGTCGGATGCCTGCGTAGAGGTTCCATGCTATATCGACGGAACCGGTGTACATCCGGTAAAAGTGGGCAAGCTTCCTACACAGCTGGCAGCTATGAATTCATCCAATGTCAGCCCGCAGCTCCTTGCTATTGAGGCAGCAGTGACCAAAGACCGCCAGAAAATCTATCAGGCAGCCATGATGGACCCGCACACAGGTGCAGAGCTGAACATCAAAGACATCCAGGCAATGTGTGATGAGCTGATCGAGGCACATGGGGATTATATGAAGATGTACCGCTAAGGCAGGAAATGATCGGAAGGCAGCAAAAACTTTGAAATAAATATGCAAGGCGGCATATAAAGGCCGGAACACCAGAATGGGGAGGGTGTTCCGGCCTTTCTTTATATGGAACTTTTGATAAATAATAAAAACAACAGATCGCTGTCCAGGTTATGGAAGAACTGGAAAAACTGGGACAGGATGTGAAGTGAATATTATAAATGAAATCCAAAATTCTACAGAAGAAGAGCAGAAGATATGAATCAAATTGAGAGTCAATGGGACAAATTGTTGAAGATAAAGACGACCGGACGGGATGATTCTCGTTCTGATCAGTACAGATATCCGTATGAGCCGACGCAGTATTTGGTATTAGAACGCCTGGCGAACAGTGGGTTGATCAGTAAGAAAAATACAGTTCTTGATTATGGTACTGGGAAGGGCAGGGTATGTTTTTATCTTTCCTATCAGACGCGATGCAGATCTGTCGGTGTGGAATATGATGAGCGTATTTTTAGTGCAGCAGAATCTAACAGAGAACATGCGGTATCGGGCAGAAGAGTATCTTTTGAGCTGACAGGAGCAGAAGAATATGCAGTACCAACTGATGTGGGCAGGTGCTATTTTTTTAATCCGTTTTCTGTAGAAATTTTGCAGCATGTGATAGCGAGAATACTGGAGTCCTATTACCGGAATATGAGACCGATTCAACTGTTCTTTTATTATCCTTCGGATGAATATATTTCTTATTTAATGACCGTAGATGAATTTATGTTTGAAGACGAAATAGATTGCAGAGATTTATTACCGGGAAATGATATGAGAGAGCGGATTGTGATATTTGGATTATAAATACTTCAATGAGAAAATGATATTACTTATCTATTATATTCGGTAATGAAATTGCGGCGTTTTTAATATCATTTTCATATAATATTATTGCAATGAGTAAAATAATTGCTGGAATATATCTTTTATACGATTTTATAACATTAATCTTATATACATTGATTTTATTTTTGTAATCTTCTCTGCTATCTCTCTGGATATTACAAAATTCAAAATTACCACAAATTTTAATAATACGAGGCAGGATAAAAATGGAAAATAAACATATTCAAAATAAACGAAATGAAAATAATAAGAAAAATGACACAACAAAAAAGATAGGAAAAATACATATTCAAGAAAATGAATATATAAAAAATCGAAATAATTTTTACAATCAGGAAGATATTCAAGGAAATGTACACTATGACGGTACACATAAAGAAGGACATTCTCATAAGCATGAGGAATTGTCAGAACATCAACATATTGGTAAATCAGAAAAGTCATCAGTGAATCAGCACACTCATAAATTAGGAGAAGCATCAGTGTGCCAGCATACCCATACCCATGTAGATGCAAACGGAAATGTTTACACTCATACACACACCCATTCGCCCCAAATCGTGAAAAACGAACTAAACCGAATTGCCCGGATTATAGGTCATATGAAGTCTATAAAAATTATGATTGAATCTGGAAGAGACTGCAGCGAAGTGTTAATCCAGCTCGCCGCTGTAGATGCCGCAGTCAAGAGCCTTAGCCGGGTTATATTGAAAGAACATATGTCAACTTGTATTGTTGATGCGATAAAAACGGGGGATGATGAGGCGATTGAAGCATTGAATGAGGCGATAGACAAGTTTATGAAGTAAATTCTGGAGTTCGTCGGCCTCGCCAGCTCGGTAATTCAAAATTCACCATTGACATTTGGAAAGAAAAGGATTATTATATGCAAACAAGTTCGTTAGTGAACTAATTGCCGAAAGGCAACCTAAGGAATATGAAAAAGATACATAACAGGAGGATAAAACTATGCGGGATTCGTTAATTAATACCTGTGGAATGAAGATGCGTAAGCTTCTTGATAAAAAGTCAGAGGTGTTTGCACAGAAATACGGAGTGAGAAATGTAGAACTG
>ERZ650307.2068-NODE-2068-length-11088-cov-4.444213_pt1 | contig 11088 bp, 8 predicted proteins | sample MGYA00376243_ERZ650307 | MGnify/ENA primary metagenome ERZ650307 (study PRJEB26733, sample SAMN07839242) | wastewater metagenome | biome: urban; feature: artificial channel; material: waste water | place: USA: North Carolina | collected 2016-03-31 ... | reverse complement strand
ATGCGGACGGCCCGCAGATCGGCGAGGGCCCGGCTTCCGGCCCGGAGGTCTACATCGGTTCGGCTGACCTCATGCACCGTAACCTTGACCGCCGTGTGGAGGCTCTGGTGCGTGTCACCGCCCCGGAGCAGGTCGACGGGCTCATCAAGTACGTGGACCTGCAGATGGCCGACTCCACCATGAGCTGGCACATGCAGCCCGACGGCACGTATGTGCTGCACACCAAGGACGACGAGGGCCGCCCGCTGGTCGATAGTCAGGAATACCTGATTCGCAAGCACCAGCGTCGCCCCAATTCACACAACTGATTTCACTCGATGCTCCCTGTCAGCGCAAGCTAACTGAGGGTGGTTACGATGCCCGGCTCCTCTTTCGAGAGGATGCCGGGCATCGTTGTTCAGCGCGCAAAAACTACGTAGCAGCGGTCCAACGTGACCTACAATACAAGAGATGGGTACGAACAGTATGAGACGAATCGTGGAAGCCGCCGGCGGTATTCTGTACCGGTGGAAGGATGATGCCGAGCCGACGCGGGCATCATCTCCATCAGTGAAATCCAATATTGCCACCGATGGCACCATCATCGCGAACACCACGGATTCTGACGGCAAGGCCACGGCAGCACCCGGCGCATCGGACGCGGCTCCCACCCCGGACCTGGCGCAGGCCGACAGCCCAGCCACGGCGGACAACGTACTCAACCGCATCGAACTGTGCATCGTGCATCGCCCGAAATACGACGACTGGAGCTGGCCGAAAGGCAAGGTCGACCCGAACGAATCGCACCGGCATGCCGCCGTACGCGAGATCGGCGAGGAATCGGGCCTGTCCGTGGAACTTGGCCCCTATCTGGGCGACATCGAGTACCCGCTGTCCGAAGAAGGCAGCAAACAGCGCCATACCAAGGATCGGTCGGCGGATACCAAGCATATCCAGTTCTGGATGGCCACGCCGATCAGCGCCATCGACAACCTGCGGCGTACCCATGCGTTTGGCCCGGTGCATCGGGCGGACATCGGCGAAATCGACGAAGTTTTGTGGCTGACGCCGGCCGAGGCCCGCAAGAAGCTCAGCCATTCCACCGATAAGGACATCCTCGCGCTATTCGTTGATCGGGTGCAGGAGGGCGCGCTTGACGCGGTGCCGGTGATTATCGTGCGCCACGGCAAAGCGGAAGCGCGCAAGCTGTGGAAGGGTTCGGACGCGAACCGTCCGATCACGCCGCGCGGCGCGGCTGCGGCATACGCGCTGAACCGCGAGCTGGCGTGTTTCAATCCGACCCGACTGGCCACGTCGCCTTGGGTGCGCTGCCAGGAGACGTTGGAGATGTTCGCGTGGCAGACCGGACGAGACATGGTTCATCTCGATCCGCTCACCGAAGATGCATACGCCGCTGCGCCGGACACCGCATGGGAGTGTCTACTCAGCGAAATCGAGTTCGCACTTGAGCGCCGTCAGCCCATAGCGATATGCATGCACCGGCCGGTGATTGGTGGTATGTTCGGACACCTGCGCAGCATGTGCGTTGCGCCGTCTCTGAGCAAACGCCTGATCGCCAAGACACCGTTCATGCCGACCGGCACGGCGGTGGCGCTGTTCGTCACTCCGACGCCTCATGGTCCCAAAATCATCGATATTCAGAAGGTTCAACCGCTTGTCTACTAGACCCGCATTTCCTGATTCATCCAACTCCTCGGCCGCTGCCGCTGCAGCTCATGCCGCGCACAATGGTGCCGCCGGCAGTCTGGGCCCGGGCTTCGGCTCGTTGCGTGCGGCCGGAGCGGCATTCGGACCTGCTCGCATGGGTTCTTCACGCCCCTCGCGCCCGGCTCAGCTCGACCCGGCTGTGGCCGATGGATTGGCCGGTGGCATGGACCCGCAGGCGTTGAGCGAGATGAGTCATCTGTCTGCTGCCGCATTGCTGGATCGTGTGCGCCATAGCGAAGACCCGGCGGTTGTTGAGCGGGTGCTCACGTTGGTGGAGACGGTCGGCGTGGATGAAATCGCCGAACTATGGAGCGATACCGAGCCGGATTCGCTGCCTGGTGTGCTGTGGCGACTGTATATGTTGCGTACGTGGATGCGATCGAATCGCGACTCGATCGCGCATCTGTGGCGCTTGGGTGAGCCGGTGGCCACTACCGCCTCCGCCATCGCCGGCGTGGATCAGGCTCCCAGTGAAGATGACATCGTGCGATTGGCCGATTCGATTCTCTCCGGTGCTTTTGTGGGCGATTTTGCCGTGGCGCTTGAGCGTGCGGCGGCGTTTACCGATGTGGTGGCGTTGGGCTTGCGCGTGGAGGCGCGGCGCATGGTGACCCGGGCCGAGGCCAACGGCGGCTTCTCCTCGGATGCCGATGAGAAGGCCGTGCGCACCAAAGCCGCCCGCCTTATGCACACCGCCGGCAGCCTCATGGCCACCGCCAAGGATTTCCAACACGGTGCCAACCTCTGGCGTCGCGGACGGTTGGAGTAACCCCGCTCCAGGCTCCCTCTGATGAGGGAGCTGTCACGGGCGATGCCCATGACTGAGGGAGAAACCCACCGACCGCACCCCAACAATCAGCTACCGGCCAACGCCACCCCTTCCCCGGCGCGGCGAGACCCATCGCAAGCTATACTAAGTATCCGCGTCGGACCGTGCTTAAGCCCCGGGCTCCATTTTTTGCCGCCGCGAGCGGCCCTTGCGCCGACAGGCGCTTTCGCGGTTCGGCGCTTCTTTTCTTTTACCAGATTCACGCCCCGAGCGTTGCGATGGGCACGACCAGTATGCCGTCATTGCGGCGATAGGCCTTCCCACCTCGGCCGGTAAGGAACATCATGAATTCGGGGTCTCGGACCTGAGCCATGGGATTGCCGCAGATTTTGTTGCGGAAGGATTTGAGCTTATCCGCATTGTCATCGTTCACCTTAAGGTCACTGAGTTTTATTTCGATGGCACCCCACCTGCCGTCAGACAACTCGATAATGACATCAACTTCAAGCCCCTTGTCATCGCGGTAGTAGGCGATGCGATTGTTCGCGCCCGGCATGGCCGACAGATATACATTCAAATCACGAATGCACAGCGTTTCAAACAGATCGCCGAGCGTCTGTGTATCGCGCATCAGAGTATTCGGCGCGGCACCTAAAACCGCAGCAGGCAACGAAGGATCCACGAAATATCGCTTGGGCTTGGTTCGCACACGACTCTTTGCGCGGAGTGGCGGTTCCCAACCCTCCAAATCCGTCAGAAGGTACAAGTCCTTGAACATTTCCAAATAGCTCTTCACCGTCTGCGTATCCGGCTCACGCCGCTCATCGCCATATGCCATATCCGCAGCCAGCGTCGCATATTTTGGTGCCTGCGAGATGTTCACGGCAAGAGCTCGCATCAAAGCTCGTGCAGTTTCAGGATTCTTCTTCATCTTCGGCACGCTGATATCCAGCACACTTGCGATATATTCGCCCGGGATTTCCAAGGCGAATTCATCGTCTAGCTCAAGATTCGCGGGCCATCCGCCACGGCAACACCATCTGGCGATGTCTTCGATACTCGTATTGCATTCGGCAGGCTCGAATTTCCCCTCGAACAAATCGGATAGGCTGACCGCGCCCGTGGATTCTCCGGATTCAGCCAAGCTCATGGGCCACATGCGCAGACGAGCAATGCGACCAGTGCCGCTGTGATGAATGGCGTCACGATCCTTTGGAATAGCCGAACCTGTAAGAATCAGCTGCCCCTTGCGGTTCGCATTGTCATCTATATGGCGACGAGCGGCATCCCAAATTTGCGGTACATCTTGCCATTCGTCCACCAGATGGGGCTCCTCCCCCATCAGCACCAATGCAGGATCGGTTTGGGCGGCCGCGAAAACTGCCACATCATCCAGACGATCAACGCTTCGAGACCGGGAGAGCGCGGTCCATGTCTTGCCGCACCATTTCGGCCCAACGATTTCCACTGCACCGAACGCCTTGAGCAGTTTACTTAATCTGCTATCTACCACGCGTGAACGATAATCAGGCCTGGTCAAGGTACCATCGCGACCACTCAAATCGTTCATATTGCAGCCTTTCCCAGTTCTATCGTTCTAACAATATAGATTTTACACCAGTTTCATTCCCGATTTTACACCTATCTCATTCCCGGTTTTACACCAGTTTCATTCCCTGTTTTACACCGTGTTGTTTTTTACGCTTTACCCTCTCAGAGGTATCAGAGGCAGATCTCGGCACGGACAGGGCATTGTCCTGCTGCAACTGGCCTATCGCAGCAAAAAGTCGAATCACCCACAAATCCAATCCGATAAGCAAGCCGCGCCATTACCAATTCGGCAGGTCGGCAAACTTGGACTAGGCTGGGAATCATGGAACTCCATGTTTTGAATCATCCGCTGGTCGAGCACAAGCTCACCGTGCTGCGCGACAAGAACACCCCCTCCTCCACCTTCCGCGAGCTCGTCTCCGAACTCGTGATGCTTGAGGCCTACGAGGCCACCCGCAACCTGTCCGTGGTGGCCGCGCCGATCGAGACGCCGGTCGCCCCGATGACCGGCAAGAAGCTCGCCTCCCCGCGCCCGATCATCGTGCCGGTGCTGCGCGCTGGCTTGGGCATGCTCGACGGCATGACCCGCCTGATTCCGACTGCTGAAGTCGGCTTCCTGGGCATGAAGCGCGACGAGGAGCACCCCACCCAGCAGGTGACGTACGCGAACCGTCTGCCCGAGGACCTGTCCGGCCGCCAGTGCTTCCTCATCGACCCGATGCTCGCCACCGGCGGAACGCTGGTCGCCGCCACGCACTACCTGGCCGAGCGCGGCGCCAAGGACGTGACCGCGATCAACATCATCGCGGCCCCCGAAGGCATCAAGTACGTCGAGGAGCACATCGACCCGTCCATCGACTTCAAGGTCGTGGTGTGCGCGGTCGACGAACGTCTTAACGACAAGTGCTACATCGTGCCGGGACTCGGCGACGCCGGTGACCGTCTCTATGGCGTAATTGACTGATTTCCCTGGCTCCCCTCCCCGAGGGGAGCCAACATAACGGAACATCTATGCAAATCGACATTATTGCGCCGGGGCGCGTGAAGGAGCGTTACCTTCGCGACGCCATTGACGAGTATTCCAAGCGACTTTCGCGCTACTGCAAGCTCAACATCATTGAAGTGGCAGATGAGAAAACGCCTGACCATGCCTCCGAAGGCGTTGACCGACAGATCAAGGCCAGAGAAGGCGAACGCATCGCCAAGCATCTGAAGGACGGCGCGTTTGTTATTGCCCTTGCCATCAATGGCAAGCAGCTGTCCAGTGAAGAATTGGCCGCCAAAATCAACGACCTTGGATTGCGTGGCACCAGCCATATTCAGCTGGTCATCGGCGGTTCAATCGGCCTTGACGACGCGATTCTGCGTCGTGCTGATTTTCTGCTGAGTTTCTCGAAGATGACGTTCCCGCATCAGCTTATGCGCGTGATTCTGCTGGAGCAGATCTATCGCGCTTATAAAATCAACGCTGGCGAGCCGTATCACAAGTAAAACGCCATACCTCATGGGGCGGGAAATCCCCCATGGGGCGGTAATTGCCCCATGAGGCGGCAAAATCCTCATGGGGCGGTATGCCAAAATGGCTTAATTCCGCGGTTTCACATATTCTTCAAACCGCCCCATGGGCAAGTTACCGCCCGATGAGCCTGTAACCACCCCATGGGCGCATCAATAACGCCCTCAACCTCACACTGCGTCGGGGACGAACGCTTCGAAGATGTGGCGGTCGAAGTAGGGGGCGCACTGGGCGAGTTCATCGCTGCTGCGCACGGTCCATGAAACCGGCATCGCACCCATCGAACGAGCGAGCTTGACTTGCGGCGAAGCGCCACCGGTCCAGTCATAAGCCACGAAATCAGGACGAGACAGCCAGTCGAACGCCAGTAAGCCGGCGGCCCATTCAGCCGCACCATTCTTGCTCAGCTTCGCCGGCCAGCTCAGCTGACCGCGGCACACCTCAGGGTGATGCTCCTTGTACCAATTCACCGCGCCCGGGTGGAAGGATTCGATCACGTACGGGCCGTCATACGCCTCAAGCAAGGCGTGGCCCTTTTCCATGAGCTCTTCGCTACGCTCATCCCAAGCCCTGTTGTTGCTGAACTTGTATTCCACAATCAGCGGAGCCCGGCCGGCCACCACGTCCAGCACATCGGAGAACAGCGGCACATGCTGGTAGTACCCCTTCGGCGCGGCGGACGGCGTGACCACCAGCGGCGGGTTCGCGTCGGCACCCGGCAACGGTTCGGCCTTCAAATCGCCTGACTCGCCGTTCGGGAAGAGCGGAATACGGGCGAGTTCGTCGTAAGTCAGGTCTTCGATGCGGCGCGGATCGCCGGCCACGCGCAACAAATCGGCGTCATGGACCACGACCACTTGGCCGTCGAGCGTAAGCTGCACGTCGAGTTCGATGCCATAGCCAGCCTCGCAGGCGGCGGCGAACGCGGCCAGCGAGTTTTCGGGAGCAATCGGACCGGTCATATCCGCACTGCCGTAGCCGGCCTTGACAGCCATGCGACGGGCAAGCGACACATAATCATCGTTTTCGGCGATGGATCGCTCAGTGGTATCGGCTTGGGCGCTAACCGGATTATCCCCACCATAATCAGCGATATCGGTATAGCCGACCAAACCAGAACCCGCATCATGCAAGCCACGATGGGCATACCATACCTCCGGAATGGAGGGCACGAAATTACGACGCTTGTCATTGAACGTGCGCGGGGCCACGGCCCACACGGCAGCACCGGCGGCGGCCACGCCTGCCAGCGCCACGTTTCTCCAGAGCTTCGACGACATTGGAATCCTTCCTGTTGGGCTGCCTCTAGCCTAACGCTTCTGCCAGCCATTGTGGAGTGGTTGGATCATCCGGTTTCAGCGCGCGGTCCAGGTGGTTGGCGCGCAGTGGCTCCCAGCTGAAATCTGCCAGCAGATCGGCGGGTTTGCAAGGAATTGGAGTGGGTTGCAGACGCAGCAGCCAGGCGCAGTATCCGATGATTTGCTCGGGGGTTACGTTGCGGGCGCGCAAGGCTCCCATATCCAGCGAACGTTCGCGCTTGGCTAAACGCCGGCCGGCCGCATTGTCGATAAGCGGCAGGTGCGCATACTCGGGGTGCTCGGCGAGAGGCTTTTCCGTGTTGCCGCATTCCGGCTCAAAGCCGCCAGCCAACAGACACTGGCGAATCCACATTTGCAGCGCGGTGGAGCGCAGCAGATCACGGCCGCGCACGATATCATCAACACCCATATCGAGGTCATCCACGACCACGACCAGTTGATAGCCGAACAGTCCATCGGCTCGGCGAATCACGGAATCGCCTACCTCGCGGGCCAAATCGTAGTGCTGTGGACTATAGACACGGTCGTTAAAGCATGCGACACCATCAACGATTCCGGCATCGCCCTGCTGTTCCGGCGGCACGGCTCCCGACAGCGCAGCGGAATCGTCAGGCACTGTACGTTGCTTTTCTCCCGCTGCCGATTCCGGCATGGCGATACGGATGGAATGCTGGTCGCCGCGAACCAAACGGGCACGGACCTCGTCGGGATGGTCGTGCAGCAGGCGGCGGCACGTGCCGGGGTACACCATGAAGCCGTCGCCCTCGTTGGGGGCCGAGGCGGCGCGAATGTCGGCACGCGAGCAGAAACAGGGGTACAGCACACCTTGCGAGCGCAGGCATTCGAGAGCGTATTCGTATCGTTCAGTGCGCTGGGATTGGAACATCGGTTCGCCATCCCAGTCGAGGCCGAGCCAATGCAGGTCATCCATCATGAGCTGGTCCGCACCGGCGACCACACGCGGCTTGTCCACGTCCTCGATACGCATCAGCATGCGGTCGCCACGCGAGCGGGCCGAAAGCCATGCACCCAACATGGCGTACACGTTGCCGATATGCATGCGCCCCGACGGCGTCGGCGCGAATCGTCCAGTCACTGGCCCTCCTCGTATGAAGTTCAGCACCATGGTAGCGAAAAGGCTCTCCTCCTCAGAGGAGAGCCAATATAGTGAAGCTCGCCAGCCCGAACTCCCCTCAGTCAGCTTCGCTGACAGCTTTGCTCAGAGAGGGGAGCCAGTGATTGTCACTTGTCTTCGGTGACGTTGTCCACGCTCACGTCCGGATTGTCGGAGACAATCTGGTCGCTCGCCCAAGCGGAGAGCTCCAGATGTTCGCCGCCGGTCTGGTCGACGAGCACGGTGTCACCGTCGTGGACCTTGCCGGCCAGCAGCATACGGGCCAGCTGGTCGCCCACTTCGGTCTGTACCAGGCGGCGCAGCGGACGAGCGCCATAAGCCGGGTCGTAACCGGTGTTGGCCAGCCATTCGCGAGCCGAGTCGGTGACGTCCAGCGTGATGCGGCGATCGGTCAGACGCTGGGACACGCCAGCCACCTGGATATCCACGATGCCGCCAAGCTCCTCGCGCGTAAGCGGGTGGAACATGACGATGTCGTCCAGACGGTTCAGGAACTCCGGCTTGAAGTTCATGTGGACAGCGTCCATCACGGCCTTTTTCTTGGCGTCGGCGTCCATGTCCTCGTTCACGAGGAACTGCGAGCCGAGGTTAGAGGTCATAATCAGGATCGTGTTCTTGAAGTCCACGGTCCTTCCCTGGCCATCGGTCAGGCGACCATCGTCAAGTACCTGCAGCAGCACGTCGAAGATCTCCGGGTTGGCCTTCTCGACCTCGTCGAACAGCACCACGGAATACGGGCGACGGCGCACGGCCTCGGTCAGCTGGCCGCCCTGCTCGTAGCCCACGTAGCCCGGCGCCGCGCCAATCAGGCGCGAGACCGAAGCCTTCTCCATGTATTCGGACATGTCGATGCGGACCATGGCCTTCTCGTCGTCGAACAGGAAGTCGGCGAGCGCCTTGGCCAGTTCGGTCTTACCCACACCGGTGGGGCCGAGGAACAGGAACGATCCGGTCGGACGGTTCGGGTCGGAGATGCCGGCACGCGAACGGCGCACCGCGTCGGACACGGCGGCGATGGCTTCCTTCTGGCCGATCACACGCTTGCCGAGGTAGTCCTCCATGTGCAGCAGCTTCTCGTTTTCGCCCTGCATCAGGCGGCCGACGGGAATGCCGGTCCAGTCGGAGACGATCTCAGCCACCGAGTCGGCGTCCACACGGTCCGGGACCATCGGCTCATCGGCCGGGTTGGCCGCGCTGGCATCAGCAGATTCAGCATCCGCGCTCTCCGCGGCGGCAAGCTCCTTCTGAATGGACGGAATCTCGCCGTACAGAATCTTCGAGGCCTCCGCCAAGTTGCCTTCACGGGTATACTTATCCGCCTGCACGCGCAGGTCGTCGAGCTTGGCACGCAGGTCGCCGACCTTGTTGTGGCCAGCCTGTTCCGCATCCCAACGCGCCTTGAGACCGCTGAGCTTCTCACGGGTGTCCGCAAGTTCGGCTTGCAGCTTGCCCAGACGCTCCTTGGACGCAGGATCCTCGGCCTTCTTGAGCTGCATTTCCTCCATTTCAAGACGGGTCACCTTGCGCTGCAGCTCATCGATCTCCTCAGGCGAGGAGTCGAGCTCCATACGCAGGTGAGCGGCCGCCTCATCGACCAGATCGATGGCCTTGTCCGGCAGCTGACGACCCGAAATGTAACGGTTCGAGAGGGTCGCGGCGGCAACCAGCGCGTCGTCGCCGATCGTTACCTTATGGTGCGCCTCGTAACGCTGCTTCAGGCCACGCAGGATGGCGATGGTGTCTTCCACGCTCGGCTCGCCCACGAACACCTGTTGGAAACGGCGTTCCAATGCCGGATCCTTCTCGATGTTCTCGCGGTACTCGTCCAGCGTGGTCGCGCCGATCAGGCGCAGCTCGCCACGGGCCAGCATGGGCTTCAACATATTGCCGGCATCCATCGAGCCTTCGGCCGCACCCGCGCCGACGATGGTGTGGATCTCATCGATGAAGGTGATGATCTGACCATCCGCATTCTTGATTTCGTTCAGGACGCTCTTCAGGCGCTCCTCGAACTCGCCACGGTACTTCGAGCCGGCAACCATCGACCCCAAATCGAGGCTGATGAGCTTCTTGTTCTGCAGCGTGGTCGGCACATCGCCGGCCACGATACGCTGGGCGAGGCCCTCCACGACGGCGGTCTTTCCGACGCCGGGCTCGCCGATCAGCACCGGGTTGTTCTTGGTGCGGCGGCTCAGGATCTGGATCACACGGCGGATTTCCTGATCGCGACCGATCACCGGGTCGAGTTTGCCTTCTTTCGCGGCCGCGGTCAGGTCGGTCGAGTACTTTTCGAGGGCTTTGTACGACCCTTCAGCATCGGGGCTGGTCACTTTCGCGCCTCCTCGAATCGATGGCACAGCTTTTCGTAGCGCGTCGGCGGTCACGCCGTATTGTTCCATGATTTGCGCGCTCTGATTCGGCTTTGCCGCCGCGATGGCGATGAGCAGATGTTCGGTGGATACGTATTCGTCGCCCATCTGCTGCATTTCCTTGCCGGCTTGCGCAAGTACTGCGGATAGTTGCCTGCTGACTTGCGGTTGCGCGGTGGTCGATCCGCTGGCGCTTGGCAGCGCGTCCTGCGCTTGGTGCACGGCGGCGCTGATGTTCTGCGCGTTGCCGCCCGCGGCTTCGATCAGACCGCGGATCACGCCGTTTTCCTGGCGCAGCAGCGCGTCAAGCAGGTGCAGGGTTTCGACTTGCGCGTTGCCTGCGGCCGACGCATTCTGCACGGCGTCGGAAATGGCTTCCTGCGCCATTGTGGTGAACTTCTGTTCCATATCATCCTCCATGGTTCGCGTCGAACGTCCGTTTTCGCACGGTTGCGTCGGCGCATATGTCGTTGTCTGATATGCTCAACCGACTTCACCACCATTCTATTCCCAAAAGTTGAGCCTGCAACACTCAACTTTTGTTCACTAAACGGGAAATCGCGAACAACGCAGCACAAAGGCCGTCACCCACGAAAGGTGACGGCCTTCATATCTTCAATATGTCAATCAGCAATCGGCAATCAGCCGCGCACCACCACGTTGCGCAGGCTGCCGATGCCTTCGACGTGCACGATCGCCTCGTCGCCCGGATCAAGATGGCC
>ERZ650307.2060-NODE-2060-length-11109-cov-5.927085_pt1 | contig 11109 bp, 5 predicted proteins | sample MGYA00376243_ERZ650307 | MGnify/ENA primary metagenome ERZ650307 (study PRJEB26733, sample SAMN07839242) | wastewater metagenome | biome: urban; feature: artificial channel; material: waste water | place: USA: North Carolina | collected 2016-03-31 ... | reverse complement strand
AGAAAAATCATCGCCGCCCGTTAAAAAAACCAAAAGTTCAGGATATTTATGTTTCATCGCCGTTATGTAACCCGAAATTTCATATTCCATACCTTTCAGCACTCCTTCGCGCATTGCCGTATCGGTATCGCTGCCCAACGGCAGGCGCCGTCCCTCCCGAAGCACCAGCGGAAGCCTTCCTGTGAACTCATGGAGCGCCCTAAAGCGCATCTGCACGCCCGGCGAAATATTTCCACCATGATAACGTCCGGCGGCATCTATAAATTCATAAGTAATGCAAGTCCCGGCATCTATAACCAGAATATCCTTGCCGGGAAACTGTTCGTATGCGCCCACCACAGCCGCCATCCGGTCATATCCCAAGGTTTCGGGCGTTTCGTAAAGATTCTCCACCGGAAGCAATGTTTTTTCATTTAGCCACAACAATGAAACGGGTAAACTTTTCAGTTGTGCCAACACCCGTTCATTCAAATCGATAACGGTAGCCACGATTGCCTTCTCGACAGCATATTTCGCACATATATCCGACAGACATTCAAGCGTTTGATTAGAATCATAGAGTATTTCTACAATATCCTTATCTTTAAACACCGCTATCTTTGCAACGGTATTACCTATATCGATAATAAGATTCATTCTGCATATATTTAAAGCGGCGCAAAGATAGCACTTTTTTCCTTTGTTCTACATGCATAAAAGAAAAAGGTTCTCCTATGACAATTGCTGTTTTAAGATTTAAAGTCTATCTTTGTAACGAATTACAAGATACACTCTTGATTAAATCAATGATAATAAAAAAGACAAATGAAGTTATCTCCATCGGTTTTCCGTTCACTTATTTTTCTTTTCTTCAGCCTGTCCGTCGTCACTATGCAGGCACAAGAACCAAAAAGAGTTATTCCGGACTCTATACGTATCAGTCTGTTGACATGTGCCTCGGGAGAAGAAATATATTCCCTTTTCGGACATACGGCCATACGGTACGAAAACTATACCCGCGGCATTGACGCAGTATTCAATTACGGCATATTCAACTTCAATGCTCCCAACTTCATCCTTCGTTTTGCCTTGGGTGAAACGGACTACCAATTGGGAGTAACCGATTATGAACGCTTTGCCGCAGAATATTATTACCTGGAACGCGATGTCTGGCAGCAAGAGCTGAATCTCACTGTACAAGAGAAAGAAAAGTTGATTATGTTACTTGAAGAGAATTACCGCCCCGAAAACCGGATATATCGTTATAACTTCTTTTACGACAACTGTGCCACACGTCCGCGCGATTTAATAGAAAAATCCATTGACGGTACGCTGCAATACGCAGATGACATGACAGACACTGATTCCGGCATTTCTTTCCGAGACCTGCTGCACAAATACAGCAAGGGGCATCCCTGGTCGCGTTTCGGCATGGACTTATGTATGGGCAGCCAAGCCGACAGAACCATCAACCGCAGACTGATGATGTTTGTACCTTTCTATGTACAAGAGTACTTCAACCAAGCCCGCATTGTAAACAAAGAAGGAGAAACACGCCCTTTGGTACTGAATGAAGAGAAAATAATAGTAACCGGCAACGAAGAAGCGGAACAGTCTTCCGATGGCTTCACCCCTATGCAGACCGCCCTGCTCCTTCTTATACTGACCGCAGCCGCCACCATCTACGGCATACGCCGGAAGAAAACGCTTTGGGGAATCGATTTCGCGCTATTCTTTGCCGCCGGAACGGCGGGATGTATATTGGCGTTCCTTGCCTTGTTCTCCCAACATCCTGCCGTCAGTCCCAATTATCTGCTGTTTGTGTTCCATCCGCTTCATCTTTTCTGCCTGCCTTGTATGCTGAACAGAGTGCGAAAAAGGAAAAGAAGCCGTTATATGCTGGCGAACTTTATTGTTTTAACACTTTTTATATTGCTTTGGCTCGTAATACCGCAAAGATTTCCGTTAGCAGTGTTACCTTTGGCACTTTGTTTGCTGATACGTTCTGCAAGCAACCTAATTCTCACATACGATAAGAAATAATGAAGAAAGGACTGATAACTTCCATACTCGCACTGACATTCGGCAGCCTGCAAGCCCAGCCACTGCCGCCATCTCCGAAACTGGTGGTGACGTTGACAATAGACCAACTGCGTACAGACTACATGGAAGCATTCTCGTCATTGTATGGAGAAAAGGGGTTTAAACGGCTGTTAAGGGAAGGGAAAGTATTCCGCCAGGCTGACTATTCTTTCAATGTCACCGACCGCGCTTCTGCCATTGCCGCTCTCTACACGGGTACCACACCGTCCATGAACGGCATCATAGCCGAACGTTGGTTTGACCCCAAAACCCTGCGTCCGAAGAATTGTGTAGACGACTCCGCTTTCATGGGTAACTATACCGACCAGAACACCGCCCCTACCCAACTGTTGACTTCCACTTTTGCCGACGAACTTAAAATAGCCACTAAAAACGCCGCACTGGTATATGCCATTGCCCCCTTTCGCGATGCTGCCGTCCTTTCGGCCGGACATAGCGGTAACGGCGCATTCTGGCTGAATCATCAAACCGGCAAATGGTGCGGCACAACCTATTACGGCGAGTATCCCTGGTGGCTGAGCCAATACAACGACGGGCAATCACCCGACTTCCGCATCAAGGAGATGGAGTGGAATCCTCTTCACCCCATCACAAGCTATACATTCCTGCCCGAATGGCGCACCATCCCTTTCAAGTATAGATTTGAAACAGAAAAGGACAACAAGTACCGCCGGTTGATAACCAGCCCGCTCATCAACGATGAAGTGAACCGTGTGACAGAGGATTTGCTGGATAAAAGCAATATCGGCAAGGACGACATCACTGATTTGCTTGCAATCACTTATTATGCAGGCAACTACAATCACCGTAGCACGCAAGAGTGTGCCATGGAAATGCAAGACACCTACGCCCGCTTAGACCAAAGCATCGCCCGCTTGCTGGATATGCTGGAAAGCAAAGTAGGCCTGCAAAACGTACTGTTATGCATCGCGTCCACAGGATATGCCGACCCGGACGGAGCAGACATAGGCATCTACCGTATTCCCGGAGGAGAATTCCATCTGAACCGTTGCGCCACTTTGCTGAACATGTATCTGATGGCTACTTACGGTGAAGGACAATATGTAGAAGGCTTTTATAATCAACAGATATATCTCAATCATAAATTAATAGAGGAGAAGCAGTTGAATCTTGCCGAAATACAACAAAAGTCGGCAGAATTTCTGGTGCAGTTCAGCGGAGTTAACAAAGTATATTCCGCCTACCAATTACTGCTGGGTTCCTGGGCTCCGCAGATGGAGCACATACGCAACGGGTTCCACCGCCACCGCTCCGGCGACTTGATTATCGAAGTCTTGCCGGGCTGGACCGTTATGCAGGAAAACAGCAATGACAACCGCGTAGTACGCGCTGCCACCATAGCCACTCCCCTCATTCTTCTTGGCAAAGGAATAAAGCCGGAAATTATCCGCATGCCGGTTGCCATAGACCGCGTTGCTCCCACCCTATCGAGTGCGATGCGCATCCGCGCCCCCAATGCGTGCACAGCCGCACCGCTCAATTAAGGAACAAACTCCGCATTCTCCGTGGCAAGTCCTTAAAATAATCAGTGCAACTTTACATTATCTATTGCAAAATCAGTAACTTTGCACGCCATATAAACTTTAGTAAATAATAATAAAAACAAATACATAATGGGATTTAATGAATTTTTAAGCTCGATTTTCGGAAATAAGGCTACCCGTGACATGAAGGAAATAAAGCCGTGGGTAGACAAAGTAAAAGCCGCTTATCCGGAAATAGCCGCATTGGACAATGATGCCCTGCGTGCCAAAACCGAAGAACTGAAGGCATACATCCGTAACTCGGCAGCGGAACAACGCTCCAAAGTGGAAGAACTGAAAGCAAGCGTTGAAAACACGGAACTGGAAGAACGCGAAGAACTCTTTGCTCAAATAGACAAACTGGAAAAAGAGATATTGGATATTTACGAAAAAGCATTGGACGAGGTGCTGCCCGCTGCTTTTTCCATCGTAAAGGAAACCGCCAAGCGTTTTTCCGAAAATGAAGAAATCACGGTAACCGCTACGGAGTTCGACCGCCATCTGGCTGCTACCAAAGATTTCGTACGTATTGAAGGCGATAAGGCCATCTACCAGAACCACTGGGTAGCCGGTGGCAATGATACGGTATGGAACATGGTACACTACGACGTACAGTTGTTCGGCGGTGTGGTACTGCACAAAGGCAAGATTGCGGAAATGGCAACCGGTGAAGGTAAGACTTTGGTGGCTACTCTGCCCGTATTCCTCAATGCACTGACCGGAAACGGCGTACACGTGGTAACCGTGAACGACTATCTGGCAAAGCGTGACTCCGAATGGATGGGTCCTCTTTATATGTTCCACGGTTTGAGCGTGGATTGCATCGACAAGCACCAGCCCAACTCCGACGCACGCCGCCAGGCTTATCTCGCAGATATCACCTTCGGTACGAACAACGAATTCGGTTTCGACTATCTGCGCGATAACATGGCTATCAGCCCGAAAGACCTGGTACAACGCCAGCACAATTACGCCATCGTCGATGAGGTGGACTCCGTATTGATTGACGACGCCCGTACTCCGCTGATTATCTCCGGTCCGGTACCCAAAGGCGACGACCAGCTCTTCGAGCAACTCCGTCCGCAGGTAGAACGCCTGGTAGAAGCACAGAAGAAACTTGCCACGCAATACCTTGCCGACGCCAAGCGCCTGATAGCTTCAAACGACAAGAAAGAACAGGAAGAAGGATTCCTTGCCCTGTACCGCAGCCACAAGTGCTTGCCGAAGAACAAGGCATTGATTAAGTTCCTCAGCGAGCAGGGTATCAAAGCCGGTATGCTCAAAACCGAGGAAATCTACATGGAGCAGAACAACAAGCGTATGCACGAGGTTACCGACCCGCTGTATTTCGTAATCGATGAAAAGTTGAACAGCGTAGACCTCACCGACAAGGGTGTAGACTTAATTAGCGGTAACTCCGCCGACCCTACGTTCTTCGTACTTCCCGACATCACCGCCCAGCTCTCCGAACTGGAAAATGAAAAAGACCTGACGGATGAGGAACGCCTTGCCAAGAAAGACGCCCTTATGACCAACTTCGCCATCAAGAGCGAGCGTGTACATACCATCAACCAACTGTTGAAAGCTTACACCATGTTCGAGAAAGACGACGAATACGTGGTTATCGACGGTCAGGTGAAGATTGTGGACGAACAGACCGGACGTATCATGGAAGGCCGCCGCTACTCCGACGGCTTGCATCAGGCCATCGAAGCCAAAGAAGGCGTGAAAGTGGAAGCCGCCACACAGACCTTTGCAACGATTACGCTGCAAAATTACTTCCGTATGTATCACAAGCTGTCCGGTATGACCGGTACTGCCGAAACGGAAGCAGGCGAACTTTGGGACATCTACAAACTGGATGTAGTCGTTATCCCGACCAACCGCCCCATTGCCCGCAACGATATGAACGACCGCGTTTACAAGACCAAACGCGAAAAATATAAAGCCGTTATCGAAGAGATTGAGAAAATGGTGGCAGCTGGACGTCCTGTCCTGGTGGGTACTACTTCCGTTGAAATCTCCGAAATGCTGAGCAAGATGCTGACTATGCGCCATATCGAGCACAGCGTACTGAATGCGAAGCTGCACCAGAAGGAAGCCGACATCGTAGCCAAAGCCGGTTTGAGTTGCGCCGTAACCATTGCCACTAATATGGCGGGTCGTGGTACGGACATCAAGCTGAGCCCGGAAGTAAAAGCTGCGGGCGGTCTTGCCATTATCGGTACGGAGCGTCACGAATCGCGCCGTGTAGACCGCCAGTTGCGTGGTCGTGCCGGACGTCAGGGTGACCCCGGTTCATCCGTATTCTTCGTGTCTTTGGAAGACGACCTGATGCGTCTGTTCTCTTCCGACCGCATCGCCGGTGTAATGGACCGTCTCGGCTTCAAGGAAGGTGAAATGATTGAGCACAAGATGATCTCCAACTCCATTGAGCGTGCACAGAAGAAGGTGGAAGAAAACAACTTCGGTATCCGTAAACGTCTGTTGGAATATGACGACGTGATGAACAAGCAGCGTACCGTAGTCTACACCAAACGCCGCCACGCTTTGATGGGCGAACGTATCGGCATGGACATTGTGAACATGATTTGGGACCGTTGTGTCAATGCGATCGAAGCTCCTACCTATGAAGACTGCAAGATGGATCTTCTCCAGACACTTGCCATGGAAACTCCGTTCACGGAAGAGGAGTTCCGTAACGAGAAAAAGGAGAAACTTGCCGATAAGGCTTTCGATGCTGCCATGGAACTTTTCAAACGCAAAACCGAACGTATGGCACAAATCGCTTATCCGGTTATCAAGCAGGTATACGAGAATCAAGGACACATGTACGAAAACATCCTGATTCCCATTACAGACGGCAAGCGCATGTATAACATCTCCTGCAACCTGAAAGCCGCTTATGAAAGCGAATGCAAGGAAGTAGTGAAAGCGTTTGAGAAGTCTATCCTGCTGCATGTCATCGATGAAGCATGGAAAGAGAACCTGCGCGAACTGGATGACTTGAAACACTCCGTACAGAATGCCAGCTACGAACAGAAAGACCCGCTGTTAATTTACAAGCTGGAGTCTGTAAACCTGTTCGATACAATGGTAGACAAGATAAACAATCAGACAGTTTCCATCCTGATGCGCGGACAAATCCCGGTACAGGAACCGCAGGAAGTTCGTCAGGCAGCTCCCGAACAACGTCAGGATTTAAGCAAGTATCGCGAGCAAAAGCAAGACCTGACCGACCCGAACCAGCAAGCCGCCGCCCAGCAGGATACGCGCGAACAGCAGAAACGCGAACCTATCCGCGTAGAAAAGACAGTGGGACGTAACGACCCTTGTCCTTGCGGAAGCGGTAAGAAGTACAAGAACTGTCACGGAAAGAATGCATAAAATAGCAATTAGGAGTTAGTGATTAAGGGTTCATTGAGTACCAATCTTAATCACTAACCACTAATCGCTAATCACTATAATAAGAGCCTCGAACGGTTAAAAACTGTTCGAGGCTTTTATTTATTCAAGTAAAAGATTACTTTTGTTTTTCAGAACTAAGAATAAAAGACTATGACTAAATACTCTTATTACCTGTTACTGTCTTGTTTGATGTTTTTGGCGAGTTGCCAAACCGTCGAACCGCTTGCCATAGATTATATGTTACCGGCGGATGTAAGTTTCCCACCGAGTTTGAAACGGGTAGCCATTGTCAATAACATGCCTGAAGTTCCGGACAACAAGCCTATTCTTGCCAAAGAGAAGAAAAAAGACGATTTTGAGATAGCCAGCAAAACAGATTATTACAACGGCAATGCCGCTATTGCCACGGAATCCCTTGCCGAAGCCCTTGCCCACGAGAACTACTTCAACGAAGTGGTTATCTGCGATTCGGCCTTACGTGCCCACGATGTCACTCCTCGCGAAGGAGCGCTGTCACAAGAAGAAACAAACCGGTTGGTGCATGACTTGGACGTAGATTTCCTCATCGCATTGGAAAACGTACAGATACGCTCTGTCCGCAAAATAAAGTACATGCGCGACTGGGGCATTTATTACGGCACGGTAGATGCCCGGATATATCCTACTGTCAGGATTTACCTGCCCAACCGCAGTACCCCTATGGCTACAATCAACGCTAACGACAGCATTTTCTGGGAAGAAACCGGAAACGGTCCCTTTGTACAAGGCAACCTCATCAGTGAAGAAGAACTGATAAAACAAGCTTCTGATTTTGCCGGAACCATACCGGTAAAAAAACTGCTGCCGTATTGGAAAACCGCCAACCGCTATCTGTTCTGCGGCGGTTCCGTAAACATGCGCGATGCCGCCGTATATGCTCGGGACAAGCAATGGAACACAGCCATCGGGCTATGGAAGCAAACCTACGCCACCCAAAAAGGAAAGAAAAAGATGCAGGCAGCCTATAACCTTGCTGTCGGCTATGAAATGCAGGACAGTATTGCCGCCGCTCTCGACTGGGCGTTGAAAGCGCAAGCCGAAGCACGTATCGTAGACGGCGTGGATAAAAAAGGTTTGACTCACCTTGGCAAAGCGGATATCCCCTACTACGTCCTTACAACACTTTACGCCACCGAATTAAAGGAACGGAAAGAAGGCTTATCGCGCCTAAATATGCAAATGCAGCGATTTAATAATGATTTTTAGTCAAATACTGTAAATGTAATTGTTTTTTTTATACCTTTGAACATCCATTAAGTAAAGAAAAGCAATTATGAAACTCAGTCAACCGGCATTATCTCTTCTCGAAGAAACTATCAAACAGGCAATCGGCAAGTACGCTTGCGGTTGTGAGCAGACAGTCGTTACGGATATCCATCTGCAAGCCAACCAAAGTTCGGGCGAATTTTCCATATTCGATGATGATGACAAAGAACTCGCCAGTACCACCATAGAAGAATGGATGACATACGAAGGCGATGATTTCTACGAAAACATGGAACGCATCCTGAGCAATCTGCTCTGCAACCTCAAGAACCGGGGTGCTTTTGACAAGCTGACCATCATGAAGCCTTTCTCTTTCGTATTGGTAGATGACGACAAGGAAACCATAGCCGAACTCTTGTTGCTGGACGATGACACCCTGCTGGTAAACGAAGAGCTGCTGAAGGGATTGGATGAGGAGTTGGATGCTTTCCTAAAAGACTTACTGGAGAAATAACGAATCATATACGAATCGTACAACGTACATAAAAAAAGGTCCGGACTTTATTGAGTCCGGACCTTTCTTTTATATCGGAGATACTGTCTTACGCTTTCTTCAAAGCGGCAATACTTTCTTTCAGTGAGCTGATGATACTCTCCGCGTCCGCCTGTTTCTTGCGTTCCATTTCGATAACGGCAGCAGGAGCATTATTCACGAACTTCTCGTTACTCAGTTTCTTCAGAACGCCTTGCAGGAAGCCTTCCTTATGCTTCAATTCAGCTTCCATACGGGCTATTTCGGCTTCCACATCAATCATGTTGCCCAAAGGAACGGCAAATTCCGTTGTACCTACCATGAAAGCGGCAGCGCCGTCGGCCTTAGCCTCAACTGCGGTTACGGCAGAAAGGTTGCACATCTTGATAATGACAGCATCGAAAGCAGCCACCGGGTTTTCACCGACAACCTGTAATTCCAACGGTTCTTTTTGGGCGATGTTCTTCTGCAAACGGATAGAACGTACATTACTGATAACCTCTTTCACCACCTCGAACTGCTGTACAAAAGCCTCGTCCACTTCCGTCGACATGGAGATAGGGCTTACCATAAGGCTTTCTCCATCCTTACGGTCGACGATGTGCTGCCACAACTCTTCGGTGATGAACGGCATGAACGGGTGCAGCAGATGCAACAGATTATCGAAGAAACCGATAGTCGTATCGTACACCTTCTTGTTGATGGGCTGTCCGTAAGCAGGCTTAATCATCTCCAGATACCAGGAAGAGAACTCATCCCAGAAGAGCTTGTACACCGCCATCAATGCTTCGCTCAAACGATACTTGCCGAACAGGTCTGCCAATTCGGCAGCCACGGCATTCTGTTTGGACTCGAACCAGCGCATAGCCAGTTCGGCAGCTTCCGGCACAGGCACTTCCTCACTCACTTCCCAGCCCTTAACCAGGCGGAAAGCATTCCATATCTTATTGTTGAAGTTACGTCCCTGTTCGCAAAGCGCATCGTCAAAAAGGATGTCGTTGCCGGCAGGAGCCGAAAGCATCATACCCATACGCACACCATCGGCACCGTAGCGGTCTATCAGGTCAAGCGGGTCGGGTGAATTGCCGAGCGATTTGGACATCTTGCGTCCCAGCTTGTCGCGGACAATACCCGTGAAGTAAACGTTCTTGAACGGCATCTTACCTTCGTATTCATACCCTGCCATAATCATGCGCGCCACCCAGAAGAAGATAATATCCGGCCCCGTTACCAGGTCGCTGGTAGGATAATAATAGTTGATTTCTTCGTTGCCCGGATTCAGGATACCGTCGAACAGGGAGATAGGCCACAACCAGGAAGAAAACCAGGTGTCGAGACAATCCTCGTCCTGACGCAAATCCTCTATTTTAAGGGCAGGATTTCCGGTCTTTTCCTGTGCCAGCTTCAAGGCCTCTTCGGGAGTGGCTGCCACCACATATCCGCCTTCCGGCAGGAAGTAAGCGGGAATGCGGTGTCCCCACCACAACTGGCGGCTGATACACCAATCCTTGATGTTCTCCAGCCAGTTCTTATAGGTATTTTTATATTTGGCAGGGTAGAATTTCAAGTCATCATTCATCACCGGGGGCAGAGCCATATCGGCAAAGTGCTGCATCTTGAGGAACCACTGCATGGAGAGCTTCGGCTCGATTGCCACGTTGGTACGTTCGGAGAAACCGACCTTATTGGTATAGGCTTCCACCTTTTCCAGCAACCCGGCACCCTGCAGGTCTTTCTCAATCTGCTCGCGTACATCGAAGCGGTCCATGCCTACGTACAGTCCGGCTGCTTCGCTCAGCGTACCGTTGTCGTTGAAGATGTCGATGGCAGGCAGGTTGTATTTCTCGCCCAGCATATAGTCGTTGACGTCGTGTGCAGGAGTTACCTTCAGACAGCCCGTACCGAACTCCACGTCTACATAATCATCCTGGATAACAGGAATAACGCGGTTCACCAGCGGCACAATCACTTTCTTACCTTTCAGCCATTGGTTCTTCGGGTCGGCAGGGTTGATACACATCGCCGTATCACCCATGATTGTTTCGGGACGCGTAGTGGCTACCACGGCATAACGCTTGCCGGCGGCGTCACGATGAACGACTTCGCCTTCGGCTCCCGTCTCACCGGACATGTCATCGTCGGCAACGTAATATTTCAGATAATACAGCTTGCTGTGCTCTTCCTTATAGATAACCTCTTCGTCGCTGAGGGCGGTGAGGGCTTTCGGGTCCCAGTTCACCATACGCACAGATCGGAAGAGCGTCGTGTAGGGAAAGAGTGTCTTCGCCTGTGTAGATC
>ERZ650307.2059-NODE-2059-length-11109-cov-10.278451_pt1 | contig 11109 bp, 2 predicted proteins | sample MGYA00376243_ERZ650307 | MGnify/ENA primary metagenome ERZ650307 (study PRJEB26733, sample SAMN07839242) | wastewater metagenome | biome: urban; feature: artificial channel; material: waste water | place: USA: North Carolina | collected 2016-03-31 ... | reverse complement strand
GGCAAATCAAAAGAGGCCGTCTGAAAAAAATTCAGACGGCCTCTTTTGTGTGTGGCGCGTTTGGCATAATGTTTTGTAAATACAACAATATAACCCGTAGGTCGGATTCTTGAATCCGACACTTGTTCGCAAAACAAGGCGCTCGCATTGCTTTGGCCGATGGCCAAACTTTTATGCTCAGACGGTTTGTTTGAGGGTTGAGGCAGATTTCATGCGTACGATTACGCCGCCTTTGGGCGGCGTGCGTACCTACGGATTGTTGTTGGCAAATCAAAAGAGGCCGTCTGAAAAAAATTCAGACGGCCTCTTTTGTGTGTGGCGTGTTTAGCACAATGTGTTGCAAACGCAACAATATGGTAAGGCTTGCGATAGTTTGGCGTGAAAATATTTGATTTAAATAAATAAAAGTGACAATTTGTGTCAAAATAGTGCCGATTTGGTATAGCTTGGTTTGGGTATTATCAATTCCAAAACAGGCAAAAATCAGCCTTTTCCTTGTTGCAAAAGGATTGGCACGGAAATTGCTTAATACAAGACACTTGTTTTACCGGCTGCTGCAGCGCGTTTGCGTGCCATTGGCGCCAAGGCGCATGAATGATGCCGGCCGGTGCTGCTGAAAAAACGCCTTTGCGGCGATTGAGCTTGAATAACAAATTAAGAAATGATTTCTTAAGCAAATATTATACACAGAAAAATATCTCAGCCATATTATTTACATCATATTGGAGCCATTATGAACAAAATTTATAAAACAGTTTGGAATGAAGCCAGCCAAAGCTGGGTGGCCGTTTCCGAATTAGACACTGCTCATGGAAAACGCAATGTGCGCAGCAGCACCGGCGCGGCCGGCAAAGCAGGCTTTGCATTCAATCTGGCCGGCATAGCGGCTGCCTGCATGATGGCGCTGGGTGCTTTTGTCAGCACACCGGCATCCGCCTCCAATCTTCAGTGCACCACTTCTAATGGCACTGGCAATATTAATGATCCCGGCGGCAACGTGATTTGCGGCCCGGGTGCCACGGCCAACACCGGCCAAGGCGTCGCCATCGGCGGCGCAGCCAATGCTGCCGGCGATCAGGCCGTGGCCGTGGGTGCCAACACCATTGCGCAAGGCAATTCTTCTGTGGCCATCGGCGGCGATGATTTGGATAAAGTGGCCAGCAACAACCCGCCCGGCTATCAAACGCCCGGCAACAACGCCACTTACAACAATCGGGATGCCGCCAAAATCTATTCCGCGCTAACCGGCGATTATCTGGTGAACTTTGCCGACCCCACCAAGCGCTATATCCCCACTAAAGCCGGCCATGGCGCGGTGGCCTTGGGCGTGCAGGCGCTGGCCGGCGGTGAATTGTCCACCGCCTTCGGCACCCGCGCCGCCGCAAACGGCGTGGCTTCGCTGGCTTTGGGCGTGGGCGCGAATGCCAGCAAAGATGGTGCCGTGGCCTTGGGCGCCGGCAGCACCACCGCCACCAATGCCGAGGGCATTACCCAAGCCACAGTGGGCGGCGTAACCTACTCCGGCTTTGCCGGCGGCGGCAGCGTTGTGGCCGGCGATCAAGTGTCTATCGGCAGCGTCGGTTTTGAAAGCCAATTGAAAAATCTGGCACCCGGCGCCATCAGCGCCACCAGCACCGATGCCGTGAACGGCAGCCAGCTTTATTCTGTGGCCAGCACCCTGCAAGGCAAGTTGACGCATTTTTACAGCGTGGGCAATGCCGATAGCACCGCCGGCAACTTCAACAACGATGCAGCAACAGGTTATACCAATGCGCTGGCCGCCGGCGTGAATGCCAAGGTAGGCGGTGCGCGCGCAACTGCCGTGGGTAATGAAGCCAATGCAGTAGGGCTCGAATCGGTGGCCATCGGCAATAAAAGCCAAGCGGCGAACACAAGCGGCGTGGCCATCGGCAACACCGCCAATGCAGCGGGCGGCAGCGCCGTGGCAATCGGTGTTACCACCATTTCAAACGGCGCAGGCAGCACGGCCATCGCTTTGGATGCCAAAGCAAATGGCGATTACACCCTAGCGCTCGGCCGCAGTGCCCAAGCTAGCCAAACCTCAGCCACCAGCCTCGGTTCCGGCTCGAAGAGCGATGGTCAGAATGCTTTGGCTGTGGGCAGCTTGGCCACGGCAAGCGGCAATAATTCTACTGCATTGGGAAGCGGCACCAATGCAGCAATGAGCGCCGTGGCGATTGGTAATCAGGCCAATGCCGGCATGTCATCCAGCGTGGCGGTGGGCTTTTCGGCGCAAGGCAGTGCAGCCAATACGATTGCTATCGGCAGTAGCGCGATTGCTTCAGCCGGTAATGCGCTGGCAGCCGGTGTGGGCGCCCAAGCGGCAGGAGCGGGGGCTACTGCTGTAGGCTCGGGGGCAAAAGTAGCAGGTGGTTCTGGTGTAGCGGTTGGTGCCGGCGCCAATTCGGCGGCCGGTGCCGGCGTGGCCGTGGGCTACAATACTGTGGCCTTCGCCGATAATGCTACCGCCGTAGGGAAGGAAGCCAAAACCGGTGGCAGCGGCTCCAGCGCTTTTGGCGGCGGTGCCAATGCATCCGGCGGCTCTAGTGTGGCCGTGGGCTCGCGTGCCAATGCCACCGATTCCAATACCGTTGCGCTGGGCTACAATGCCAACGCTTCCAAAGATGGGGCCGTCAGCATAGGCCTCAATTCAATCTCTTCCAACACTTATACGCTGGCGGCAGGCGGTAGTGCGCAGGCCACGGGTAGCTACGCGATTGCACTTGGCCGCACTTCAATTGCTTCCGGCAGCAATTCCATAGCCATTGGCAATGGTGCCAAATCCGGCGGTGGCGAGAATTTTTCGCTTGGCAGCGGTGCCGGTTCGCTGGGTTTTGCCCCGTCTAGCGACTATACAGGCCCTACTGATTTCAACTCATTAACCAAAGCAGGTTATACCAATAATGCCGGGTTGGTTAATATGACCAGCATTGGCGGTGGTGCAGGCAGCAATACCATCAATAACAATCTTGGTGTGAACATCGGCCCCTCTGCCGGCTCGGGCTATAACAGCCTCTATGGCCAAGGCGTGTCCATTGGCAATCAGACAGGGCAAGTCACGGCATTTGCGCCGGTGTTAACATCGGATGCCACCAAATTTGTTTCCGGCGACACCAACACCGCCATTTCCAGCCGTGCCGGCCAAAATGTGGCCGGACACAACAATATCGCCGTGGGCATTGATGCCGGCGGCTATAATCAAGGCAGAGCCAACGTGGCTATTGGCGAAGAGGCGGGGCGCAGAAAAGAGGATGGAAATTTACGCACCGATAGCAAAGATGCCACTGATACCGATAAAACCAATTTCGGCGGCACTGTAGCCATCGGCCAGCAGGCAATTGTTACTGCTGATCGCGCCATTGCCATCGGCAGCTCTTCCGGTGCTGTTGCCAACCGCACCACCGCCAGCGCGGCAGATGCCGTGGCGTTTGGCACAGGTGCCAAAGCCGTTGCAGTTAATGCCATTGCCATCGGCAAAGGCGCGCAAGCCACGGCCAATAATGCCATCTCCATCGGCATCGGCAATGTGGTGTCCGGCGCCAATTCCGGCGCCTTGGGCGACCCCTCGCACATTTCCGGCGCAGGCTCTTATGTTATCGGCAACAACAACGGCACGGCAGCTGCGCCGATTGCCGCCGATAATGCCGGCGCATTCGGCAACAGCAATGCAATGAGCGCCGATGCAAGCGGCAGCCGCATTGTGGGCAACAACAATAATGTGCAATCGGCCAACGCCATGGTGATGGGCAATAATGTCACCATTGGTGCGGGCTTGGATGGTGCCGTGGTGTTGGGCTACAGCTCAAGCGCCGATGCCGCCGTGCCCACCAACACCGCTACTGTCAACAAACTTACTTACAGCGGCTTTGCCGGCAATGACCCGGATGCAGGCGACATCGTGTCCGTGGGTGCCGCAGGCAGCGAGCGTCAAATCAAAAACGTGGCCGCCGGCCAAATCAGCAGCACCAGCACCGATGCCATCAACGGCAGCCAGCTCTATGCCACGCAAAACGTGATCGGCAATGTGGCCGCCGGCACCGCTAATATTTTGGGCGGCGATGCCGCTGTAGGTTCAGACGGCCTTTTAACCATGAGCGATGTGGGCGGCACCGGCAAAGGCAACGTGCATGAAGCCATCGAATATGCCGCACAAGGTTGGAATGTGGCGGCAAACGGCAACGGCAGCACCAAAGTGGCACCGGGCAGCACCGTTGATTTTGTTAACGGCACCGGCACCACCGCCACGCTCAATAGCAGCGGCATCAGCCCGCAAGTGAGCTACTCGGTTAACACGTCCACACTCACCACCGCTTCAGACGGCATCGTTAGCGCAGGCGAATCAGGCGATAGCTTTGCCACCGCCGAGAGCGTGGCCGAAGCCATCAACAGCGCCCAAAAAACCACCATCGTTGCCGCCGGCACCAATATTGCCGACGTGAACCGCAGCAGCAACGGCAAAAACACCACTTACACCGTGAATGCCGATGGCGCCAAAGTGTCCGGCTCGGATGCGGTAACGGTAACTGTGGGTGCAAAAGATGCCACCAGCAACATCACCGACTATGCCGTTGATTTATCTGATAAGGCTAAAGAAGATATCGCCAAAGGCGTGCGCGCGTCTAATGATATTGCCAACGAAGGCATCACCTTCACCGGCAACAACGGCTCCACCGATGCGAAAAAACTGGGCGACACCTTGGCCATAACAGGTGACAGCAACATCACCACCACGGCAAGTTCAGACGGCCTCAAAGTCGAGCTGAATAAAAACCTCACCGGTTTAACCAGCATCAGCGCCGGCCCCGTAACCATCAATGCCGATGGCATTGATGCGGGCAGCAAGCCCATCACCAATGTAGCCAGCGGCGGCACTACTGCCACTAACGCGGCCAATATCGGCGATGTGCAAAAAGCGGCTGCAGCGTCTAAAACCACCGTTACCCAAGGTAGCAACATCGTTGTGCGCAAAATCACAGATCCGACGACAGGTGCGGATAGCTACGAAGTGGCCACCGCCAAAGAGGTCAAGTTTGACAAGACCACTGTAGGCACAGTAGTAACCGACGGCACCAGCAACAAAATCAGCGGTTTGGCGGCGGGCGAGGTGAGCAAGAGTTCAACCGATGCCATCAACGGCAGCCAACTGTTTGCACAAGGCGAAGGTGTGAAGAACATCATCGGCGGCAACACCGCTTATGATCCGAGCACCGGCGTTTACACCAATGCCGACATCGGCGGCACCGGTAAAGGCAACATCAACGATGCCATTAAAGCCGCGAAAACCGAAGTGGCCGCCGGCACCAATGTGGCCGGCGTGGTGAAAACAGAGGGTTCAGACGGCCAAAACATTTACACCGTGAATGCCAAAGGCACCACCGCATCAGCCGGCTCGACCGCAGTAACAGTGAGCAGCGCCAACAAAGGCAGCAACGTTACCGACTATGCAATCGACTTGTCGCAAGCCACTAAAGATTCCTTGGTCAAAGCCGATAATGCCGTTCAATATGACGATGCAGGCAAAACCAGCGTAACTTTGGGCGGCACAGGCAGCAGCACAGCGGTGAAATTAACCAATCTGGCAGATGGCAATGTGGCCGCAGGCAGCAGCGATGCGGTGACGGGCAACCAGTTGTTTGCGGTAAAAGACGATTTGGGCAAAGCCACTTTTGGTCTGAGCGCCCAAGACGGCACCAGTGTTACTCAAAACCTGAACGGCACCATTGGAGTGGTGGGCGGCGCGACAGCCGCTGCTTCATCTTCCAATGTGAAAACCGTGGTCAACAACGGCAAGATTGAAGTGCAAATTGTCGATGCCCCGACTTTTGCCGGCACCGTCACCTCGAATACAGGCTTCCAAGTTGCCGGCGGCCCGAGCTTCACCAAAACCGGTATTGATGCAGCCGGCAACAAAATCACCAATCTTGCCAAGGGCACCGATGCCGGTGATGCAGTAAACGCCAGCCAGCTCAATGCCTTGGGCAGCAGCACCGCATCATCTCTGGGCGGCACGTCCAGCTATGACGCAGCCACCAACAGCGTAACCGCCGGGCTGAAAGTGGGCAGCAACACCTACAGCAGCGTGCAAGAAGCGCTCAACAATATCGATGGTGTGGCCAACAGCGGCTGGCAGCTGACCACCACCGCTTCGGGCGGCAGCGTGAGCGGCAGCAAAACGCAAAAAATCCACCCGAGAGACACGGTAACCATTGATGCCGGCAAAAACATCGCCATCACCCAAAAAGAGGGCACCATCAGCATCGCCACCAGCGACACGCCCGAATTCACCAGCATTAGCCTAGGTGATGCCGGCAACAGCACCGTGTTGCGCAGCGGCGCAAACGGGCTGGATGTGGGCGGCGATAAAGTGACCAATCTTGCCGATGGCACGATTGCGGCCGGCAGCACCGATGCGGTAACAGGCGGCCAGTTGCATGCCACCAATCAAAATGTGGCAACCAACACCGGCAATATTGCCACCAACACGGCCGCCATCGCCAAAGGCATCAAGTTTGGCGACGGCAGCACCAGCACGCAATTTGCATTGGGCGACACCATCAACGTGAAAGGTGACGGCAACCTCACCAGCACCACCACGGCAGACGGTGTGAAACTTGGTTTGGGCAACAGCATCAGCATCGGCAGCACCAACCCGGTGCGCATCGACGGCAACGCCGGCACCATCGGCGGGCTGACCAACACCACTTTCAACCCGAATAGCATTGTCAGCGGCCAGGCAGCCACCGAAGACCAGCTCAAAGCCGTCAGCGATGTGGCCAACACCGGCTGGAACCTGCAAACCAATGCCGACACCGCCGGCAAAGTGGCACCGGGCGATACCGTTAAGTTTATCGATGGCGACAATATTGAGATTACCCGCAACGGTAACGACATCAAGGTTGCCACTGCCAAAAACCTGACCGCAGACAGCATCACCGCCGGCAGCAGCAAGCTCGACACCAATGGCTTAACCATCACCGGCGGCCCGAGCTTCACCAAAACCGGTATCAATGCAGCCGGCAACAAAATCACCAACGTGGCCGCAGGCAGCGTGGGCGCAAGCTCGACCGATGCTGTCAACGGCAGCCAGCTGTATGGCGTAGCCGACTCGGTGAAAACTGTGTTGGGCGGCAATGCAGCGGTGGGCAACGATGGCAGCTTGAGCATGAGCGACATCGGCGGCACCGGTGAAAATAACATCAACGATGCGATTAAAACCGTTGCCGGCACGGCAGCCAAGCACAACACCGTGGTGGCGGGCGACAATATTGAGGTCACCTCAGGCGTCAATGCGGCCGGCGGCATCGAATACAAAGTGGCCACTGCCAAAGACGTAAGCTTTGACACCGTGAAGGTGGGAGATGTGAAAATTGACGGCGCCACCAACAAAATCAGCGGTTTGGCAGCGGGCGACATCGGCGCTGGCAGCACCGATGCGGTGAACGGCAGCCAGTTGTTTGCGCAAGGTGAAGGCGTGAAGAACATTATCGGCGGCAACACCGCCTATGATCCGAGCACCGGTGTTTACACCAACGCCGACATTGGTGGCACCGGCAAAGGCAACATCAACGACGCGATTAAAGCGGCGAACGATCAAGCCAACAAGCCGCTCACCTTTGCGGGCGACAGCGGTACGCCGGTTAACCGCAAATTGGGCGAAACTGTTAACGTGAAAGGCGGCAACACCGGCACCCTGACCGAGGGCAATATCGGTGTGGTAGCAAGTGCCGATACGTTGACGGTGAAGCTGGCCGAAGCCATTGATTTGGGCAGCAACGGCAGTATTGCCATGGGCAACACCAAAGTAAGCAACGATGGTTTGACCATCATCAACGGCCCGAGTGTGACCGGTGGCGGCATTGATGCCGGCGGCAAAGCCATCACCAATGTAGCCAGCGGCGGTGACACCGCCACCAACGCAGCCAATATCGGTGATGTGCAAAAAGCGGCTGCGGGTGCAAAAACCGAGGTGAAAGAAGGCGAAAACATCAAGGTGAGCAGCACCACCGGTGCCGATGGCCAAACCATCTACACCGTGGCCACGGCCAAAGATGTCAGCTTTAACACCGTGAATGTGGGTGGCGTGAAAATCGACAGTACCACCAATAAAATCAGCGGCTTGACCAGCGGCAATATTGCGGCCGGCAGCACTGAAGCGGTGAACGGCGGCCAAATCAAAGCCATTGCCGATGCCAACCAAGCCATTTTGGGCGGCAACAGCAAGGTGAATGCAGATGGCACCACCACCATGAGCAACATTGGCGGCACCGGTAAAGACAATATCAATGACGCGATTGCCGCGGCCAACACCGCCGCCACCCAAGCGAAGAGCACGGTGAGCGCGGGCGACAATATTGTGGTTACCCCGAGCACCAATGCCGATGGCAGCACCCATTATCAAGTGGCCACAGCCAAAGACCTGAAGGCCGACAGCCTCACCACCGGCAACACCGTGGTGAACAGCGACGGCATCACCATTGGCAACGGCGCAGCAGGCAGCAATGTGAGCCTGAGCAAAGACGGCTTGAATAATGGCGGCAACACCATCACCAATGTGGCCGACGGCGTGAATGCCACCGATGCGGTAAACAAAGGCCAGCTGGATAGCGCCATCGCTTCGGTGAACACCGATGTGACCAACATCACCAATAATGTGAGCAACATCAATCAGATTATTGGCGGCGATAATTATGTGAACCAAGACGGCAGCTTAACGCCGGAAGGCCAACTGGCGCTGAAAACCTATAACGTTCAAGGGCAAACTGAATATGTTCACAATTCGGTGATTTCCGCCATTAAAAACATGAACGAGCAAGGCATTAAGTTCTTCCATACCAACAGCGGCCAGGCATTCACCGCCGAGGCCAGCAACACGGAAGATTCCAGCGCCGGCGGCAGCTACTCCACCGCCATCGGTTATCAGGCATCCACCACAGGCGAAGCGGCCAATGGTGTGGCCATCGGCAACCAAAGCAAGGTGAGCGCCGCTAATGGCGTGGCCATCGGCAGCAAAGCTGCAGCCGGCGGCACCAATGCCATTGCAATCGGCTCCGGTGCACAAGCCACGGGCAGCAACAGCATCAGCATCGGCACCGGCAACGTGGTATCCGGCAATAATTCCGGCGCCTTTGGCGACCCGAGCACCATCAGCGGCAACAACAGCTATGTGGTGGGCAACGACAACACCGTGGTCACCGACAACAGCTTTGTGATCGGCAACAATGTGAAAACAACCGCCGCCAATTCGGTGAACTTGGGCAGCGAATCGGCAGCCATCACCGCACGCACCGATCAAACCGCCGGCACCACCGAATATGCCTCCACCACCATCAACGGCAAAACCTACAATTTTGCCGGCGCCACCCCGACAGGTGTGGTGAGCGTGGGCGATGTGGGCAGTGAACGGCGCGTGCAAAATGTGGCGGCCGGCCTGATTGGTGAGAAGAGCACCGATGCCATCAACGGAAGCCAGCTCTATGCCACCAATAAAGCGGTGGAAGCGCTGCAAACCGGCGGCGCGGGCATTGTGCAGTATTCCAATGCCGACAGCCCCACCACGCCCAACGGCGGCACAGCCAGCAATGATGTTACCCTCGTGGGCGCCGACCAAAACGCGCCCGTGGTGATCCACAACGTGGGCGCAGGCGTGCACGGCACCGATGCGGTGAATGTCAACCAGCTGCAAACCTTGGGCAACCAGCTCAACAGCCGCATCGACGGCATTGAAAACAATGCCAACGCCGGCACCGCAGCAGCCATGGCCGTGGCCGGCTTGCCGCAGGCTTATCTGCCCGGCAAGAGCATGATGGCCGTGGCCGGCAGTACCTATCGCGGCGAGGGCGGCTATGCCATCGGCTTCTCCAGCATCTCCGATGGCGGCAACTGGGTGATTAAAGGTACTGCTTCGGGCAACTCGCGCGGTCATTACGGCGCCACCGCAGGTGTAGGCTATCAGTGGTAATCGTGCTTTCAGACGGCCTGTGTCAACAGGCCGTCTGAACCCCATATTAAGGAATACGCAATGAAAGTAAATCAAATGATCAAAACCGCTTTTCCCTTGCTGGCCGTGGCTTTGTTGGCCGCTTGTGCCACCAAAAGCAACGTAAAGGCCAACGGCACCACCGATGAGCCGGTGTGGCCCAAACCTTATTCCGTTACCTTCGATAAACATCGCGGCACCTTCCCCACGCAAGCCGAATTGGCCGCGATTGAGGCGGGCATGACCAAAGACGAGCTCTATAAGCTGATCGGCCGCCCGCATTATGATGAAGGCATGTTTAACGTGCGCGAATGGGATTATCTGTTTCACTTCCGCACACCGGGGCAGGGCACCGACAACATCACCACCTGCCAATACAAAGTGATTTTCGACAAGCATAAATTCGCCCGCAGCTTCCATTGGCGCGCCGTAGACCCGGCCGAAGCCGCCTGCCCGCCCGCCGCAGCAGAAGCCCGCCGCTACACCTTGTCTGCCGATGCCTTGTTTGCCTTCGATAAAGGCGATGCTGCGAGCATGAATGCCAAAGGCCGCGCCGAGCTGGATGATTTGGCCGGTAAGCTCAAATCGTTTGACCGCCTGCAAAGCATCCGCGTTACCGGCTACACCGATTATTTGGGCAGCGACAGCTATAATCTGGCCTTGTCGCAGCAGCGCGCCGACACCGTGCGCCAATACCTAATCGCGCAAGGCATCGCGGCCGGCCTGATCCAGGCACACGGCGCAGGCAAGCAGCAGCCGGTGAAAGAGTGCGCGCACACAGGCAGCCGCGAAGCGCTGATTGCCTGCCTGCAACCCAACCGCCGTGTGGAAATCGAAGTCAACGGCTCGGCACCTGTCCAACCTTGATGCAGGCCGTCTGAAAGCCTTCCGCGAAATGCGGAAGGCTTTTTTGCAGCAGCTTGCCGCCCTTTTTGTCGCTCCTGCGCAGGCAGGAGCCTAGTCTGAAGCACAGCTTCAGTTATACCAATCCAAAAAAATAACCTATAGATTCGGCAATTAAATATTGAAATTTCAACATTAATCCCCATTTCTCCCCAATGGAAAAAGAAGACGGAAGAAAACTTGCAGCCGAAGCCCAATTCGAACGGCGC
>ERZ650307.2049-NODE-2049-length-11138-cov-4.005233_pt1 | contig 11138 bp, 11 predicted proteins | sample MGYA00376243_ERZ650307 | MGnify/ENA primary metagenome ERZ650307 (study PRJEB26733, sample SAMN07839242) | wastewater metagenome | biome: urban; feature: artificial channel; material: waste water | place: USA: North Carolina | collected 2016-03-31 ... | reverse complement strand
CCCTACACGACGCTCTTCCGATCTAGCCAAAGCCGAAGAGGAAAAAGAGGCAGCAGCTAAAGCCGAAGAGGAAAAGAAAGCAGCAGGGCTGGTAAAAGTGAAAGCAAAGCGCCGTTTTCTTGACAAGGAATTAAACCAGATTAAGGATACGGGGGAAACTTACACAGTAAGCAGAGAACGTGCAGCAGTTCTGGAAGAGGCAGGCGTAGCAGTAGTAATGACAGAGTAAGAAAGAGGGTGCAGGCTATGGCAGCAGATACCACAACATTAACCGAGAAGATGCGGGCGGCGCTGCGTATAAGCAGCACCAGTGAGAAAATCACAGAGGAAATAAACGACTGTATAGCCGCCTGCAAAGCTGATATGAAAAACGACGGCGTAAAAGTGATAAAAGAGACAGACGGGTTGATTATCAGAGCAATTACACTGTATTGCAAGGCAGAGTTTGGTTTTAACAATGCTGCGGAACAATTTAGAAAGTCATACGACGCACTTAAAATGCGCTTATCTTTATCAGCAGAATACAACACAGCGCCGCAAGTGTCCGAAACGGACACCAACAGCACAGAAAGTGGGGTGTAAAGCGGTGGAGTGGCTGGACGAATTAACACTTATTGCAGAAACAACAGCAGAAAACAGGGTAAATAAAAACGGCTTTGCAGTAAAGCCGGAAGAAAGCCCCCGCACTGTATTCTGCAACAAAAAATCAGTAGGGTACAGTGAATATTTTAAGAGCCAGCAGACAGGAAAACTGGTAGAGGCAAAGTACGAGGTACACAAGGCAGATTATGGCGGCGAGGACGTAGTAGAAGTAAACGGGCGGCGCTATTTTGTGCTTAAGACCTACGATACAGGGACAGACACCATAGAGCTTACGCTTACAGATTTACGCCACAGAAACGAGGTGTAAGCATGGGAGAGTTTAACACAGTCGGGCTGGAAGATATTATAGACGCTTTCAGCCGGAGAGAGGCGGCTACAGTTGAGGCAGTCCCCAAAATGCTTAAAGCCGGTGCTGATGTGCTGATAGAGGCACAGAGAGCAGAGGCACAGGCAATGGGACTGAATGAAACGGGCGGTTTTATCAATTCCATAAAAGCTACGGACGTAAAGGGCGACGATACGGAGAAATACGTAGAGATATACCCACAGGGACGGGCAAAGCATGGAAACGACAGAAAAGGAGATAAAAGCAAGGTGCGCTATGCAACAATCGGCTTTGTGGCAGAGTACGGCACAAGTAGCCACGCTGCACGCCCTTATATGACAGTGGCAAACGAAAAGGCGCACGAAAAGGTAGTAGAGGCACAGCGCAGTATATGGGAGAGTGAAACAGGCGAATGAGTATACAGGAGATTTTAGAAAGCGCAGGGTTGCCAGCCCAGAGAGGCGTTTACACTGGACGGGATAAGCCAGACGCATATTATACGTTTCTGCGGCTGCTGGGTACGCCTGCGGTAAATGCAGACGACGAAGAGAAAGAGCGCAGGGAAATGTATAGAGTTACGCTTTTCCATAAGGGCGATTTTGAGGCGCAGCTTGATAAGACAAAAGAGGTATTGAAAGCAGCAGGCGTTTATATCAACAGCATAGACGCAGAAAGCTATGAAACAGAAACGGGGTACTGGTTAGTGCCTATCACAGTCGAGATTTTGAAAGAGGAGTGATTAAACAATGACACTGGGACTGAAAGATTTATATTACGCCGTATGCACAGAGGCAGACGGAGCAGAGAGCTACGGGACACCTAAGAAAATGGCAGAGGCAATGAGCGCCGATTTATCCGTAAAGACAGCAGACGGCAGCTTGTATGCAGACGACACATTAAGCGAGAGCGTCACGGAGTTTGCAAGCGGAACGCTTAAGCTGGGAATTAAAGACCTTACGCCGGAAGTGCTGGCAGAGCTGCTGGGGCAGGCAGTAGATAAGAACAGCGTAGTATGGGCGGGAAAAGAGGACGAGCCGCCGTATGTTGCTGTAGGGTTCAGAGCTAAGAAAACGGGTGGTAAATACCGTTACGTATGGCTGCTTAAAGCAAAATTTAAAGTACCGTCTGAAAAGTACGAAACAAAGGGCGAGAGTATCAAGTTTAACACGCCGGACATTGAGGCATCTTTTACAACAAGAAAGAAAGATAACTTGTGGAAAGCAGACTTTGTGGGAACAGAGGAAAGCGCAGCGGCTAAAACGTGGTTTACAGCAGTGCCGGAAAAGGCAGCAGCAATGGAAAGTGTATAAAACAGGAAAGGAGAGAGGCGTAGCATGGGCTGCGCCTTAATTTTATATCATGGGAGCATTAAAGAGCGGGGCTTTTCCCGTAGAGCTGAACGGCAAAGAATATGGTTTACTTTTTTCGCTGAACGCATTAGACGAAGTACAGGAAAAGTTTGGGGGCTACGACAAATTAAGTGAGGTATTCAATAAAGATAACCCAAACCTTTTTAAAGATACAAGGTGGTTACTTACGCTGCTTATTAACGAGGCACTTTTAGCAGAGGACGAAAACGCCCAGCTGCTTGAAGAGAAGAGGGTAGGCAGACTGATACACGCAGGAAATTTGCAGGAAGTACAGAATGCTATTTTTAAATCGTTCTACAGAGGAACTGCGGGAGACAACAGCGACACAGAGAACGAAAACGACGGAGAAGAAACAACAGAAGAGGGAAACAGGGCAGCCGTGCAGGAAAATTAGATACTGCACGGCTTTTGTATATTGCAGTAGTGCTTTTGAGATACAGGGAACGTGAGGCATGGAGAAAAACACCATACCAGATAACGACACTGTTTAAATATCACAAGGAATATAACCCGCACATTTTCCGACAGGAACAGGCGGGAACGCCAGCAGCTACAGAAAACATGGACGATATAGACATAGCGTTAGGGGGCTTTTAATTATGGCAGATAAGACGCAGAACGTCAAAACAAGGTTAAGTTTTGACGGAGAGGCAGAGTATAAAGCAGCCTGCAAGGAAATTAACAGCACCCTTAAAGTGCTTAATTCTGAAATGAAACTTGTAACGGCTGAATATAAGGACAATGCAAGCAGCGTAGATGCGCTGAAAGCAAAGCAGACGGTACTACAGAAAACATACGACGAGCAGGCAAAAAAGGTAAAAGAAACCGAGGCGGCTTTAGAAAAATGTCGCAAGGCAACAGGAGACAATAGCGAAGAAAGTAAAAAACTTGAAACCCAGTTAAATTACCAGAAAGCAGCGCTTGTAAAGACAGAGCAGGAATTAGGCAAAACGACTGACGAAATGGAAAAAGCAGAAAAAGCCGCTGACGAAATGGGAAAGGAAATAAAAGACAGCGGGGAACAGGCAGACGACGCAAAGGGAAAATTTTCTGGATTTACAAGCGTGCTAAGCGGAATGGGTACAGCGCTTAAAGCAGCAGCAGCGGCGACGGCGGCAGCAGTTGCGGGAGCGGCAACAGCCATAGGAGCGCTTACCACAAAAGCGATAGAGGGATACGCAGCACAGGAACAGCTTGTAGGCGGTGTAGAAACTCTTTTCAAAACGTCGTCTGATACGGTTGTTGGTTATGCAAACGACGCATATAAAACAGCCGGAATGTCTGCAAATGAGTACATGGAAACAGTTACCAGCTTTTCAGCGTCGCTGCTTGCCAGTATGAATAATGACACGGCAGCGGCAGCAGAAAAGGCAAACGTGGCAATTACGGATATGTCAGACAATGCAAATAAAATGGGTACTGATATATCGCTTATACAGAACGCCTATAACGGTTTTGCAAAGCAGAATTATACCATGCTGGATAACTTAAAACTGGGATATGGCGGTACAAAAGAGGAAATGCAGCGACTGCTTGATGATGCAAGCAAGCTATCCGGCATTAAGTATGATATTTCATCATATTCAGACGTTGTAGACGCTATTCACGTCGTACAGACGGAAATGGGCATAACAGGGACAACGGCAAAAGAGGCAAGTACAACAATAGAGGGTTCGGTTAGTTCTATGAGTTCAGCGTGGGACAACTGGGTAGCTGGAATGGCAGACAGCGAGGCGAATTTCTCACAGCTTACAAGCAATCTGGTAGACAGTATTGTAACAGTGGTAGGGAATATAGCACCGAGGGTAATAGAAACAGTGCCGAGGCTGGTAAGCGGACTGGGAGAAATCGTAGAGCAGCTTGCAACGTATATACCACAGGTTATACAGGAGTTATTACCGCCTTTAATGAGCGGCGTACAGGACTTGCTTAATACGCTGGTTGGAATGCTGCCGGAAATGATAAGCATAATCGGGCAGATTATACCGACAATCATAGATACGCTGCTTACTATATTACCGCAGCTTTTAGAGGCAGGCGTACAGATTATTACGGAATTGGCGCAAGGTATCGCACAAGCGTTACCTACATTGCTGCCAACAATCGTAACGGTGGTTACGAACATTGTAACCATGCTGATAGAAAATATACCGTTGCTGATTACAGCAGCATTACAGCTGCTTACGGGGCTGGCACAGGGGCTGGTAGCAGCGCTGCCCGTACTGATTGAGGCACTGCCGGAAATCATAACGGCTATCATAAATGCACTGGTTGAGGGCATACCGCTTATTATCGAAAGTGCGGGCGATATTATAGTTGCATTGATTGACGGCATCATAGATGCAATACCGCTTTTAATCGCAGCCATACCGCAGATTATAGCAGCCATTGTAACAGGACTGATTACGGGGCTGCCTAAGATTTTGACGGCGGCAGGCAAGCTGGTAACGACAATCATAAATAAAATAAAAGAGCTACCTACTCTGATACCGCAGGCAATCGCTGCGGGCGTTGAGAAAATAGCAGAGTGTGGCGCAAATATGCAGGAAAAAGGCGGCACAGTTATAACAGGTTTTGTAACGAAAGTTATAGATATTGTTAAGGAGCTGCCGCAGAAAATCTGGAACAGTATAGTAAGCGCAGTAACCAGAGTGGCTACGTGGGGTAACAATATGCTTACGAAAGCCAAAGAGGTAATGAATGCCATGGTAACAGGCGTTATTACGATTGTTAAGGAACTGCCGCAGAAAATCTGGAACAGCATAGTAGGGGCAGTTACCAAAGTGGCTACGTGGGGCAACAATATGCTTACGAAAGCCAAAGAGGTAATGAATGCCATGGTAACGGGCATTGTTACGATTGTTAAGGAAATACCGCAAAAGATTTATAACAGCATTTCTGGTGCAATTTCCAAAGTGGCTACATGGGGTACAGAAGTAAAGAACAAAGCCGTAGAGGGCATGAAAAATGTAATTACTGGAATAACAGACGTATTTAAGGATATTGGCAGTACGTTTGCAGGGTTCGGTAAAAACATGGTAGAGGGCATCTGGAACGGCATAAGCGGCGCTACGAGGTGGATAAAAGACAAAATAAGCGACTGGGTAGGAGATGTTACCGACTTCCTTAAGGATTTATTTGGAATTGCCAGCCCGTCTAAGCTGATGCGTGACGAAATCGGCGTATATCTGGCGCAGGGTATCGGCGTTGGCTTTTCTAATGAAATCGGCGGCGTTAAGAAAATGATTGAGGACAGCGTACCGCAGGAGTTTGACGTAGACGCAAAGGTAAATGTAGGCAATGAATTTAAGTATGATAACGACGACAAAAAGCCAAAGCCGAGAGGCGGCGGCAGTGCAGCAGGCGGCGTAGTTGTCAATCAGTATATTTATGCGAATACCACGGACTATGCAAAACAGCAGAAAGAGGCAGCCCGACAGTTCAGAATGATAGCAAGGACGGTGTAACACATGGAAAATGAAAAACTGACTTACATAAATTCAAGGGGCGAGCGGTTAGAGCTGGGAGTAGACAGCGTATACCATTGCAATATAAGTAAAGACGTAGAGGGCATTTCCGGCGTTACGAGCGTCATTTACAGCACAAACAGTATGGGACAGCACGGCGACACCTACGTAGGGCAGCGTATCGAGGCGAGGGACATAGACGTAGTGGGACATATCAACACACGGGACAAGGCGCAGGCATTGGAACTGCGCCGCCGTATGCTTAAGATATTTAACCCAGAGCTTAGCGCTACGCTGGTGTATGAGTACGGCGGCTTTAAGCGTGTGATTGATTGCAGGGCGTATGGAGAGCCTAAGATACTAAAGAAAGAGGTACTTTATGAGTTTGATTTACAAATAGAGTGCCTTAACCCGTTCTGGCGGGAAGAGGAAGAAACAAAAGAGGATATAGCAAGCTGGGTGGCTGCGTGGCATTTCCCTTGCGTTATCGAAAAGGACAGCACAAAGAGCATGATATACGGATACCGAGCGGAAAGCGTAATAGTGGACTGCTACAACGAGGGCGACGTATCAACAGGAATGAGGATAAGGTTTACAGCACTGGGGACAGTTTCAAACCCGATACTGCTTAATGTGGATACCGAGGAATTTATACAGATTAACGCCACTATGAAAACGGGCGACGTGATAGAGATTAACACGAAGTACGGCAGCAAGGGCGCTAAGCTGATAAGGGACGGCGTAGAAACCGACTATTTCCGCTACATTGATGTAGACAGTACATTTATGCAGCTTGCCATAGGCGACAATATGTTTAGATATGATGCAGCCAGCGGCGTAAATTCTCTGGAAGTATCCATATTCTACAGCAAGGAATTTTTAGGAGTGTGACGGTATGGAGCTTAGAGTATTCGACAAGACAGTACAGCCGCTGGGAGCTATAGACGAGCTGGCAAGCCTGCTATGGCATACAAAGTATTTTGACGTAGGAACTTTTAGCCTGCTTGCGCCGATTACGGACAATAACAGCCGTTTGCTGGTAGAGGGTAACTTAATAACCAAGCACGACGGAAAAAAGGAAGTAAAGACCGCCGACGGCGGCGTATGGCGCAGGGCAGCGCAGATAACCTACGTACACATTACCAAAGACGAGAACGGCTTAGAGCAGTTAGAGGCACAAGGCTATATGCTTAGCTGGTGGCTTAATAAGCGCTGCATTTATCCGCAGATTGTGGCGACAGGTACAAACCAGTATCTTATAAACCTTATGGTAAAGAACAACTGCGGCAGCGCAGCAGGAACAAAGCGGCGTTTTCCATTGCTTACATTTCTGGCGCAGGAAACCATAGACGGCGTGGCGGTTGAATATGCAAACGAGGTATACGCACAACTGGGGCAGGAAGTAAAGGCAAGGGCGCAGGCTGGAAAGCTGGGCTATGACATTCTGCTTAACGAAAGAGAGAGACTGTTTGGCTTTTATCTGTATAAGGGCAATGACCTTACAGCCACAAATACCGAGGGTAACACACCCTGCATATTTTCAAGAGATTTTGATAATGTCAACGAGCAGGAATATACAGCCAGTATAGAGAACTGCGGCAACTTTATTTATGTGCAGGGAGCAGCTGACGACGACGGCAGCCAGCCAGTAACCACAGTGGACGGCGAGGGCGCAACGGGGCTGGATTTGGTAGAGGTATTCTGCGACGCTACGGACATTGCCAGAAAGTACCAGCAGGGGGAAACAGAGGTAACAATACCGCTGAATACCTATATTGCAATGCTGAAAACGAGAGGCGGCGCAGAGTTGGAAAACTACGGCAAGAACATAAATTTTGTAAGTACCATAAATACAAATTCAAACTTAAAATTTAAGGCTGATTTTGATTTAGGCGACCGTATTACTTGCAAAGAAACCAAGTGGGGCATACAGATAGATGCACGCATTACAGAAGTAACAGAAACATACCAGAAAGGCGAGGAAACCATAGAGGCGACTTTTGGCGACAGCCTGCCGACGCTGGTAGACCAGATTAGGAAAGTGAGGTAGCAGAAATGGCAAACAGCTTACCGTTTAATGCCGTGGCAGTAGACGGAGAGTACGACAGGGTATATAAAGCCGAGGATTGGGCGTGGTACTTTGCTACTTTCATTGCAAACGGCATTTTTCCAAAGCCGAGCGACGGGCTACAGGTAGTAGCTTACAGCGGCATGGAAATAAGAGTAAATGCAGGCTATGCCTTTATAAACGGCTACGCCTTTAGAAATCCTGCAACGCTTAGCGTAACACTGGATACGGCAGAGGGAGCGCTTAACAGGGTGGACAGGGTAGTAGTTCGCTGGGATTTGCCGCAAAGAGATATGTATATTGCGGTGCTGAAAGGCACACCGTCTGCAAAGCCGACAGCAACGGCAGTAACACGCACTACGGAAATATGGGAGCTTGCGCTTGCAGATATTTACGTAGGCAAGGGCGTAACAAGGATACAGACGCAGAACATCACAGACCAGCGGTTTAATAGCGCAGTCTGCGGCATTGTGACGGGAACGGTGGAAGAGATAGACGCAAGCGTGCTTACAAAGCAGTTTACGGACTTTTTCAACACCTACAGCGCAGCCGTGCTGGACGAGTTCAGCGCATATAAGCAGAGTATGGAAAAGTACCTTACAGAGATTGCGGGCGTATATGACAGCTACGTAAGCAAGACAGAGGGTTTATTTGCGCAGTATGAGAGCCAGTTTAACGAAAGATACAGCAGTTTTGAAAGCACGCTTGACAACTGGGACAAGGAACTTTTAAGCGCCTATACAGACTTTATGGCAAAAATTAAGCTATTCCAGTCGGACGCTGAAAACGAATTTAACACATGGCTTGAGAGTATCAAGGACAAGCTGGGCGAGGACATAGCAGGCAGCCTGCAACTGCAAATTGAAGAGCTGGCAGCAGCCATGCAGGAAGTGAAAAAGCAGGCAGAGGCAGGCACGAAAGAAACCAAAGAGGCAATAGCAGCGCTGGACGAGCGACTTAAGAGAGTAGAAAGCGGCTGGGGCATTGACTATAAGCATGATGCTGTACTGGGATTGTGTTACATGGGTGCAGCATACATGAGCCAGCATTACGAAAGAACAGTAGAAACGGCAGTGTTAGGGGCTACCTACGTGGGTAATTCCTATCTTGCAAATACATTTTAGAAAGGCGGCAGACCATGAAAGGATTTCCTAAAGTATTAAAGACAAAAGAGGATTATTACAACTGCCTTGCTATGGTAGCAAGCGGAGAACTGGCGGCAGCAGATTTGCTGGCGAAAATCGAGAGCGCAGAGAACCAGCGTTATATTGAGTGCGGCGTAGCAGCTGTAGAGGAAGAGAAAAAGGCGGTTACGGTATATTACTGCGACGAGGCAGCGGTAGGTATGAAATTTGTAGCGGGCGACGTATCCGGCACGGTGCAGGGAGTAACACATATCCAGACCGACGAGGCAGCGGCAGCAGGAGAGGCGGGAAACGACAGAACAGCCCTTACACTTTCCAAAGCGGTAAAAGCGGGCTGCAAGGTAATTGCGCTGGAACGCACAGACACCGTGGCAGGAATGACAACAGACGACATTGCAGCACTGAAAGGAGTATTAAAGCAGTATGAGTAGATTATTAGTGGACGACGTTACAAAGACCGACGCAAGGGCGCTTTTGAACGTAAATAAAATGGCTACAATCAGCGATATTGTAGCACCGAGCAATGAGTACATTTACGCCAGCGGAGCAAATGAGCTGACCGTAGTAGAGGGTTGCGTAATTGCCGTGGGCGGCGCTGGAATTTTCAAGACAGCAAATACAATTCTTACGGCTGCTAATCTGGACGCAGGCAGCGCTTTTGCGGTAGGTAAGGACTATTACGTATATATCTGTGACAGCAGAATTGACAGCGCAGACGAGAAATACGTAATTTCCCTTAACTCTACATACCCGACAGGCTGGAACGCTACAAACAGCCGTAAAATCGGCGGCTTTCATTATGGACGCTGCCGCAAGGTGGACAGCAATTTACAGCCGCTTAATGGCAGCAGTGTTATTTTTGGCACAGGCTGGGAAAGTGCAGTAAGCAACGGCATTGTACCACGTTCTGTATGGACACTGGGACACCGCCCGAAATGCAGCCCAGAGGGTATGGTATATTTAGGCGGCGGCACATGGGTAGATATTTACCTTAATTCTGACGACGGAGCAAAGGGCTTGAAATCAGAGTACGGCTGCGCACCTATGACGGGTACAGAAAGCATGAACTGGTACAACTTTGTAGAACGTCTGGCAAAGAGCGGTAAGCGCCTGCCGAACTATGCGGAATTTTGCGCTTATGCTTTTGGCAGCCCTGCCGGACTGGATAACGCAAATACAAACGCATGGAGCGCCACCAGCAACACAGGTAGGGGCGTAACAGGCAGTGTGGTAAATGCCGTTTCTTCCGTGGGCGTTGTAGATGCCGTGGGGCGTGTCTGGGAGTGGCTGGACGAGCTTATTACAAGAGCGGAACACGCCACAAATGCAGACTACCACGCAAGCGTAGCGTGGGGCTGGGACAAGAAAAGCCCATTGAACACAGGCGAGAAGTCTTACGACGTTGGTAACATTTACCAGTATTACGCATATTCTCTGGCGGCGCTGCGGGCGGGCGGCCGGCCTCAGGAAAGCGTCCCATCCACATAGCGCCAGCGCAGCAGGCCATCGACCATTTCGCGCACAAAACGGCTGCGCTCGTGCAGGCGCACAGCGCGGCCTTGTTGGCGGTAGCGGGCGACGAACTCTACGCTGGCGTGGTGCGCATCCATGGCAGTGAAAGATTTCACTTCCAGGCCCAGCCATTGGGTGGCCGGGCCAAATTCCAACGCCGCCGGACGGGTATCGGGGTGCCACGTGGCAAGCAGGTAGGCGGCATCTTCCCGCACAAAGGCGCTGTAGCGCGAGCGCATTAAATGCTCGGCATCTGGCGCAGCGGTGTCGGCGTAGTGGTCAATAAAACGGCCACAGCAGGCGGCGTAAGCGATGGGCTGGGTTTGGCGGCCTTGGGTGTGGGTGCGGCCACAAGGGCAAAAATCAGAAACAAGTGCAGAGCGGGACATCAGCCGATTGTCACGGACAGGCGGCGCAGCACGAAAAACTAGGACAAGTCCTAGGGCTGAAAGCGCATGGGAAGTTTACGTAAACGTCAATAATGGCGAGATGCACAAAAATCACAAAGACTCTGCACCCCAACCGACCTATTCGATTGGCGATTTGGCCAAGGAATTTGACCTGACCACCCGCGCTATTCGGTTTTATGAAGACATGGGCCTGCTCGAACCCCAGCGCGAGGGCACCGGGGGCCGCACGCGCACCTAC
>ERZ650307.2045-NODE-2045-length-11154-cov-6.150104_pt1 | contig 11154 bp, 8 predicted proteins | sample MGYA00376243_ERZ650307 | MGnify/ENA primary metagenome ERZ650307 (study PRJEB26733, sample SAMN07839242) | wastewater metagenome | biome: urban; feature: artificial channel; material: waste water | place: USA: North Carolina | collected 2016-03-31 ... | reverse complement strand
TCCGATCTTTTGCCAAGCGTTAATGTTGGAGTTATATCGTCATTTAGGATCAGATACCGATATTCCAGCAGGTGATATCGGGGTTGGTGGTCGTGAAGTAGGCTTCATGGCGGGGATGATGAAAAAGCTGAGTAATGATACGGCTTGTGTTTTTACGGGCAAAGGTATTTCTTTTGGCGGAAGTTTAATGCGTCCAGAAGCGACGGGTTATGGCACTGTTTATTTTGCTGAAGAAATGCTGAAAACTCGTGGTGATAGCTTTGCAGGAAAAACGGTTTCGATTTCGGGTTCGGGAAATGTAGCGCAATTTGCCGCTGAAAAAGCTATGTTTTTGGGTGCAAAAGTGGTGAGTCTGTCAGATTCGAATGGCACTGTTTTTGTAAAAAATGGTTTTACTGATGCATTACTTGCCGAAGTGATGGAGCTGAAAAATATCAAGCGTGGACGTATTTCAGAGTTTGCATCGAAGCATGGTTTTGAATATTTTGAGGGTAAAACCCCTTGGCATATTCCTGTTGATATCGCATTACCTTGTGCCACTCAAAATGAGCTAGGTGCAGAAGATGCAAAATTATTACTAGAAAATGGTGTGATGTGTGTTGCAGAAGGAGCCAACATGCCATCTACCTTGGACGCAGTTGAACAATTTATCGCAGCTAAGATTTTGTATGCACCAGGTAAAGCATCAAATGCGGGCGGAGTTGCAACTTCTGGTCTTGAGATGTCTCAAAATGCGTTACGTTTAGGTTGGACACATGGTGAAGTTGATGAACGCTTACATGCCATCATGAAAGATATTCATGCCAATTGCTTAAAATATGGAACCAAAGAAGATGGTACTGTCAATTATGTTGATGGTGCGAATATTGCTGGTTTCGTCAAAGTAGCAGATGCCATTCTCGCGCAGGGTATTTATTAAGGGTCTCCTAAACTCCCGCTTTAATAAAGAGGGGATTTCCATAAAAAATCCGATGTTGAAACATCGGATTTTTTTAACTGGCTAAAATTATGGTTTTTTCACGATTTCTTGTTCAACCACCATATCTAACACATCTGCAATACTTGATTGATCGGCAGCAGGGTTTTTAATGTCGAAACGTTTAACTCGAACGATCACACGTTGGTTTGGATTATGTTCAAAACCTTCGATTTGACCATAGTAAAGTGACCAATTTTTATCAGCGTATGTTTTGATGCCTTTATCGTCATATTTAATTTCACGAACTTGCATACAAGTTTGTGGTGCTACACCCGTACATGATTTAGTTTGTGGTGAAATTTCGAGGAAAACGATTTTAGCTTCAGACTGGTATTTTGCTTCAGCTGTCATTTTACCAAGCAACGTATATTTTTGACCTTTACTATCAGTTATCGTCAAGATCGTTTGATCATTTTGGGTACTGAGTGTGAAAGGAACTTTTTTCTCACTAAAAATATCAGCAGATAAGCGTTCTTGTTGCATTAAATCATCCGCACACGCCATCATTGTTGATGCCAGTGGTGAGGTTACAATGGTATTACCTTCAACTTTCCAAGTCCCGCCTTGATTATTACAACCAGTTTGAATAGATAATCGTTGATTATCATCGAAAGATAAAACTAAAGGTTTTGATGCTTTTGAACCTTGATAAGTCCAATTATATTCAGTTAAATTTTTTGCTGCTGTTGTATTAATTTGAGAAATAACATTATCAGTTACATTTTGTACAGTTTGGCACGCCATCAAAGAAAGCGGTAATAAGGCAAGAACTAAATATTTAATTTTCATAGTCAAACAACAGTAAATAAATAACAGTCATTAGCTTAAAGTATTCTTAAAAAAATAAAATGTAATCAGTTTATGGATTAAGTTCGTTAAATATATCTATTTGTAAATTTTAAGAAAATTGATTAGGGAAATGGCTCACCCAAATATAAGTAAGCCATTTGAAAAGTCTGATGCTTGGTTTTTAATCAAAACGATAAATATCCATACCTAATGATCCCATTGAAAAACTACTATGCACGATACTAAAACGATGACCTGTTCCCATTGCAAAGAATAATGGTGCAAAATGTTCAAGGGTAGGATGATTTCGTTGCACGTAGGGTAAAGATGGCCAGTCAAGTACAGCGTCATAATCTTGATGATTCAGTTTACTAACTACACTATTCCGAAATGTGCTTGCCCATATTGGAACTTCAGCATCTGCATGCCATGAAAGTTCAGAGAGATTATGGGTAATGCTACCAGAGCCAATTAATAAAATTTGTTGTTCACGTAAAGGTGCTAAAACTTGCCCGATTTTGTAAATCTGGTCAGCATTCATTTCGATGGGTAAGGAAATTTCAATCACAGGAATATCGGCTTCTGGATACATATGCAATAAAGGCATCCATACACCGTGATCTCGTGGTCGTGTGCTATTTGCATGTGCAGGAATATCTGCTTCTGCAAATAGAGTCAGTATTTCCTCAGCAAGTTTTGGAGCGCCCGCAGCAGGATAACGGATCTCATAAAGTTCAGGGGGGAAACCACGAAAATCATGCCACGTTTGAGCTCGAGTTGATGTACTCACTTCTAGCGCTTGGCTTTCCCAATGAGCAGACATCACAATAATTGCTTGGGGTTTTGGTAAATTATTGCTTAAACGATGCAATGCGGGACCCACTTGTTCAGGATCAAGTGCAAGCATGGGAGAACCATGAGAAATAAATAACCCGGGTAAAGTCTGGAAATTCATAGATAAGCACCTGATTGGAAATACATCATTATCGTGACAAATTCATGAGAACAATGACAGCCCTTAAACATCAACAGATTGTTCTATAATCAGAACAATTTTAAGCACGATGATAAGGATGATTATGATTGATACTCATCGCTCTATAAAGTTGTTCAATCAGTAGAATACGAACCATGGGATGTGGCATTGTCAATTTAGAAAGAGACCAATGCCAAGCTGCTGCTTTACGAACTGCGTCTGAATGTCCATCAGGACCACCAATCGCAAGAGCAATATCATTGCCTTCAAGCATCCACTGTTTCATGGTATCTGCCAGTTTTTCTGTACTGAGTTCTCGACCACCTACTTCTAAGGCAATTAACGTTTCATTGGGTTTAAGTGCATTTAAAATACTATCGCCTTCAATTTGACAATATTTTAAAATATCTGCTTCGGAATCATTTTTGCCTCGTTTTGCCATCGGGAGTTCAATCACTTGAGTTTGTACAAAAGGTTGAATGCGTTTGAAATAGTCTTCAAATCCAGTTAACACCCAAGCAGGCATTTTTTGTCCGATAGTCAGAATACGAATTTTCATAGAATAAATAGATCGAGAAATTACGCCTATTATAAACAGTGTTCTTTATGGATAGTGATCAGCATGAAAGGGAATAGTCGCTGAAAGTGTATTTATTGATTACGTTGTATAAAAAACGCAGCTCAAAATTGCGTTTGAGCTGCGATCAAAGTGTCATCAGTCTGGAGTTCGGATGACACTAAAAAATGAGTTCACTGAGTCAAGCTTCATCTTTATTTTTATCGACTCTATTTTATTATGCAATATATTGGTTGTTTTTCAACCAAATTATGTAACAAAAAAAGAGAGCCGAAGCTCTCTTTAATTTTCATCTACTTACTTGTTTAATGGCGCGCAGCCTTTGCTTCTTCTACTGGTTTAACAATAGGCGTTTTAGGTAAAGGCTTCGGCGTATCCGTTAATGCTAAAGGTAAGATCTCATCAATGCTTTTTACAGCTTTGATTTCTAAGCCTTCTTTTACATTGTCAGGAATCTCAGCCAAGTCACGAACGTTATCTTGTGGAATAAAAACTAATTTAATTCCACCACGGTGAGCTGCAAGAAGTTTTTCTTTTAGACCACCAATACGCATCGCACGACCACCTAGACTCGTTTCACCTGTCATCGCAATGTCTGGACGAATCGCAATACCAGTAAATGCTGATACAAGCGCAGTTGTGAGTGCTAGACCAGCAGATGGACCATCTTTTGGCGTTGCACCTTCAGGTAAGTGAACATGGACATCAGTTTCATCAAAACGTGATGCTTCAATACCTAATTCATCAGCACGAGTACGAACTACAGTCATTGCAGCAGTAATCGATTCTTTCATCACATCACCGAGCGAACCCGTCGTAATGAATTTACCTTTACCTTTCACGGCTGCAACTTCAATAGTAAGCAATTCACCACCTACCGAAGTCCAAGCTAAACCATTTACACGACCGACTTGTGCTTCATCTTCAGCCATACCAAAGTCAAATTTGTGCGGACCTAGGTATTCAGGAAGATTGGCAGAAGTGACATCAACTTGTAAGTTTTTAGACTTCTTGCTAACGGCTTCTTTCACCACTTTACGTGCAATTTTAGACACTTCACGCTCTAGGCTACGGACACCCGCTTCACGTGTATAACGTTGTACGATGTCACGGATTGCTTCTTCGTGAACAGTCAATTCTTTTGCACGTAGACCATTGTTCTTAATCGCTTTTGGAACAAGGTAACGTTCAGCAATATTTACTTTCTCATCTTCGGTATAACCCGGTAGACGAATGACTTCCATACGGTCAAGCAATGCTTCAGGAATATTCATGCTGTTAGCCGTACAGATGAACATGACTTCTGAAAGATCAAGATCAAGATCTAAATAATGATCGTTGAACTTACTGTTTTGTGATGGATCAAGTACTTCCAATAATGCTGATGCAGGATCGCCACGGTAGTCTTGTGCCATCTTGTCAATTTCATCGAGCAAGAATAATGGATTCTTCACGCCAACTTTTGTTAAAGATTGTACAATTTTACCTGGCATCGCACCGATATAAGTACGACGGTGACCACGGATCTCAGCTTCATCACGTACACCACCAAGCGCCATGCGAACAAACTCACGACCTGTTGCTTTAGCAACAGACTCACCAAGTGATGTTTTACCCACACCTGGAGGACCAACTAGACAAAGAATAGGACCACGGAGTTTTTTCACACGAGATTGCACTGCAAGATATTCAACAATACGATCTTTGACGTCATCTAAGCCGTAATGATCTTCATCAAGAATCTCTTGTGCTTTCGCTAAGTTAATGCTGACTTTGCTCGCCTTATTCCAAGGTGTATCTAAAATGACTTCTAGATAGTTACGAACAACGGCAGCTTCGCTTGATGCAGGTTGCATCGCTTTCAGTTTGCGAAACTCAGCTTCAGCTTTTTTGCGTACATGTTCAGGCAAATCTGCTTCAGCAAGACGTTTTTCAATTTCCGCAACGTCATCTTCAGCACCGCCGTTCATATCAGAAAGTTCACGTTGAATAACTTTCATTTTTTCATTTAGAAAGTATTCACGCTGGTTCTTTTCCATTTGACGTTTAACACTGTCATGTAACGTTTGTTCAATTTGCTGTTCAGCAGATTGATTCACCAAATAGCTCATCAACTCTTGCAAATGCGCTTCAAACTCGTCGTGCTCTAAAAACTTTTGTTTCACTTCGATATTTAAAGGTACACGAGTTGCAACAAAGAACATTAATTGTAATAAGTCTTCGATTTTATTTGCTGCTGCAACAAGCTCACGTGCATTACGTAATTTCGCTTCAGCATATTGAGCGAATAGGGTACGCAATTCGTTTAAGCGAGTTGCTTGAGCTTCCTCATCCAATGGTAATGTAATTGGACTGAGACTGTGCTCGGCAGTCAAGTATTCTTCACCATCAATGATGCGCTCTAATTTAGAACGATGCAGACCTTCAATCAGTACTTTAATGCAGTTTTCATCATTTTCATGATTTACGACTTGTACGATTTTAGCCACAGTTCCATATTGATAGAGGTTATCGTGATCAATTTCTTCTGTAAGCGAATCTTTTTGCGCAACTACAAATACTAAATTGTCACCGTTACGAGCCACATCCACTGCATTGATCGATTTTTCACGACCCACAAATAGCGCAATTTGCATGTGTGGATAGACCACAACATCACGCAATGCTAAGAGTGGTAATACACTTGGAACCTGTGGCTCTAAGCTTGATTCATTATTTAAAATATATTCAGACATGGGCACTCCTAATGAGTGACAACGGTGTTGCCATGTTTTTATAGTGAAGTGCATTTTTAAAATTACAAGGGTTTTAATTTATAAAATATGAAAAAAAGACTAAATTACTCAAGATTGGCGGTTAAAATTAATAAAATTAGCTATTTATCGTTTGAAATAATAAAAATTTTGAGGGGTTAATAATCCATCAATGGGTTGATCCCATTTTTGTCTGAATAAAGGTTCATTTATATATTGAAAGGAATGGGCGAGTCCCAGCCGAAAAGGGTGATGTGGGGCAGTTGCCAAAGTACGGTCATAAAATCCACCTCCCATACCGATTCTCGTTCCAAGCTGGTCACAGGCCAATAAAGGCATAATCAGTAAATCCAGGGTGGAAACATGCTGCCCACGCGTTGCCATTGGTTCTTTCATACCGAGAGGATGATGGGAAAAACGTTTATTTAAATATTGATTGGAGCTGATTTTTACCCAAACCAGATTTTGGTTCATATTACAGATCGTGGGCAGATAGACCTGCTTGTTTTTTTGAAAACAGAACTGGATGATTTTTCGGGTATGCACTTCACCAAAGGCATGTAGATATAGGCCAACTTTTTGGGCTGACTTGAACTGTGGCAAATATCTGAGTCGATTTAAAACCTGTTGTTCAGCTTTCTTTTGTTCATAAGGAGAAAGTCGCTTTCTTTTTAGGCGAAGTTGTTTTCTTAATGGGTTTAAAAGCTGGTTCATGACATTTGAAATGATTTTATTTATAGGGGGAATAATACTCGATTTTCTAGAAAAGTTCCTGAATATGGTTGAGGTGTAATGGTAGATTTATCAGCAGTCGCCGTAAAACCACCCACTTTAGGGGGTGGATATAAGGCGACAAAGTTGCTACAATCAATCAGCCATTAAATTAAACCATCTACAAAAAACAGATAAGACAAGTATAAATTGCGAGTACGCAGTGTCTTGACTGGTAGATGGTATTCCATACACACTCTCAAACTAGCTCGTGTCAACAGACAATCTTAACGGTAGCGTTAGTTTGAAATAAGAATCTTAGATGCAAAGTGTGAATTGCAAGGCGGTAGCCAACTCTAAGATTTGCGGTGGGGCTTCACCGTCTAGTTGTAGGAATCCCCTCACTTTAGGGAGGAGAGGAAGTCAAGTTTAAATTGTATCATTAAAGCATTAAAGCAATAGTATATTTGCTTAGTTAGTCTTTTAGACTCGAAATCATGTAGGGGCGTATCAATGCGAGCATTAAAATTAAAAAAAACACTATGCTTAAGTCTATTTTTGGTATGTTCAGTCCAGTTCGGGCATGCTGCTGCAATTAAAGAAAGCAGTAACATAAAAACGATTGATAAATCGACCTCATCTTCACTTATCGGCAAGGCGTTGGATCAGCAAAAACGCAACATCAGTATGATTCCAGCGACAGATGATGAATTGAAAATGCTGAACACCATCCGCACCACGCCAACACAGAATTTCTTTGCAACGCAGAACCAGCGTTTTTCACGTTTTGTGCAGAGCCTGTTCCAGCAGCAAAATTCCTGATCTTTTAAATATGTAGTCCCCTTGCATGTTTAAATGAGCCTAGTCATGTCGTGACTAGGCTTTTTCGTTATAATAGTGTCAATTTTATTTTAAAAAACTCATTCCTCTATGAAAGTTCGTACCCGTATTGCTCCTTCTCCTACAGGCTTTCCGCATGTAGGCACTGCCTATATTGCGCTGTTCAACCTGTGTTTTGCCAAACAGCATGGTGGTGAGTTCATTCTCCGTATTGAGGATACTGACCAGCTTCGCTCAACACCAGAATCTGAAAAGATGATTCTGGACTCTTTGCGCTGGCTGGGTCTGAACTGGTCGGAAGGTCCTGATGTTGGCGGGCCGCATGCGCCTTACCGCCAGTCGGAACGGATGGGAATCTATAAGCAGTATGCTCTGGAATTGGTTGAAAAAGGCCATGCCTTCTACTGTTTTGCAACGGCGGAAGAACTTGACCAGATGCGTGCGGAACAGCAGGCGCGTGGCGAAACACCAAAATATGATGGTCGTGGGCTAAAATTATCTCAGCAAGAAGTGGAACGTCGTCTTGCTGCGGGCGAGCCCCATGTGATCCGCATGAAAGTCCCTGAACACGGTGTATGTAAGATCAATGACCTGTTGCGTGGTGAAGTGGAGATTCCATGGGCACAGGTGGACATGCAGGTATTGTTAAAAACTGATGGCTTGCCGACCTACCACCTTGCCAATGTGGTTGACGATCACCTGATGGAAATCACCCATGTATTGCGTGGTGAGGAATGGCTACCTTCCGCACCAAAGCACCAGTTGCTGTATCAATATTTTGGCTGGGACATGCCAACCCTGTGCCACATGCCTTTATTGCGTAACCCAGACAAATCAAAATTGTCTAAACGCAAAAATCCAACCTCAATCAACTATTATCGCGACATTGGCGTGTTACCAGAAGCCCTACTCAACTATTTAGGCCGTATGGGCTGGTCAATGCCAGATGAGCGTGAGGTGTTCACCTTAGGGGAAATGGTGGAAAACTTTGATGTACAGCGTGTTTCACTGGGTGGTCCAATCTTTGATGTTGAAAAACTCAACTGGCTGAATGGTCAATGGATCAAGGCACTGACTCCTGGACAATTGCTGGACCGTTTACTGGCATGGAAAAATGACCGTCAAACGCTGGAAGATATTGCCGCCGCCATTCAGCCACGTATTAACCTGTTGTCTGAAGCGGTCAACTGGGCAGGTTTCTATTTTAACCACATGCCTCAAATCAGCAAGGAACAGTTTGAAAGCAAGAAATTGACTGAAGAACAGGTTCGCCAAAGTCTACAGTTTGCCATTTGGCGTCTGGAAAGCCAGTTCACATGGAACAATGATACGGTCAGCCAGACCCTGATGGATCTGGCAAACCAGATGGGGGTGAAGCTGCGTGACTTCATGCCTGCATTCTTTATTGCGATTGCAGGTTCAACCAGCTCCACGCCTGTCATGCAATCCATGGTGACTATTGGGCCTGACCTGACCTTTGCCCGTCTACGCCATGCGCTTGAGATTATTGGCTCTCCAAGCAAGAAAGAACTGAAAGTTTGGGAAAAGTTGAATGAAACGCTGAAATTGCCGAAAAATGATGCAAACAGTGAAAATTAATTCAATCTAATCATTGACGTGTGATGGCAATCCTCCTAAGATTGCTGTCACACATACTGGGGTCATAGCTCAGTTGGTAGAGCGCTACAATGGCATTGTAGAGGTCAGCGGTTCGATCCCGCTTGACTCCACCAAGTTTCTTATGTGTATTTTTCATCTGCGCCATGCAGATAAATGACTGCCTCACCTGTCCCTATCGTCTAGAGGCCTAGGACATCGCCCTTTCACGGCGGTAACCGGGGTTCGAATCCCCGTAGGGACGCCATATTCTGTTTATCCAATAATTATACTTTTCTCTCAATCTTTCCATTATTCAGATTGCACATTTCCGAATTTTCCATAAAATAGCCGCTTCTCCATGCCTGGACAAATTGTGCTATGCAATCTTCCAACTCAAATGCGAATTCAGAAACCAAGGCACTGAAACGTGCGATGAGTACCCGCCATTTAGTCATGCTTTCTTTAGGTGGTGCAATTGGTACAGGCCTGTTTCTTGGTTCTGGTGAAGTCATCGCCCAAACAGGTCCAGTAGCTGCCATCATTGCCTATATTTTAGGTGGCCTGATCGCCTATATGGTCATGCTCTGTCTAGGTGAACTGGCGGTACACATGCCTGTAGCGGGTTCCTTTGGTGCATATGCGCAAAAATACATTGGTCCAGGTACGGGATACATGATTTCCTGGGTCTACTGGCTGACATGGACCGCAACCCTAGGGACCGAATTTACGGCTGCGGCCTTGCTGATGCAGGAGTGGTTTCCACATATTTCCATGTGGATCTGGACCATTATCTTTGCCATTACCATTTTTGTACTGAACCTCAGTTCTACCCGTATTTTTGCTGAATCTGAATTTTGGCTGGCACTGGTTAAGGTGGTGACTGTGGTTGCCTTTATTATCCTGGGTTTGCTGGCAATTTTCAGCCTGATTCCTTTCCACGGTGCCGAGTCTGCCCCCTTATTCCACAACCTTACTGCACAAGGCTGGTTTCCTCAGGGACTGGTTCCAATTTTCACCACCATGCTGATTGTAAACTTTGCCTTTTCAGGCACTGAACTGATTGGAGTGGCAGCAGGTGAAACCAAAGACCCTGCGGTGAATGTGCCAAAAGCCATCAACGCCGCAATCTGGCGGTTACTGATTTTCTTTGTCGGCACCATCGTGGTGATTAGTGCCTTATTGCCATTTCAGGTTGCAGGCCTGGGTGGTGAAAGTGTAAGCAACAGTCCTTTTGTGACTGTGTTTAACTACATTGGTATTCCTTATGCCGATGACATTATGCGCTTCGTGATTATTACCGCACTGTTGTCTGCCGCCAATTCTGGTCTGTATGCAGCATCACGGATGATGTGGTCATTGTCCGCCCAGCGCCAGCTTCCACAGGTGTTCTCACGCCTGTCAAGTAGCGGCACACCTGTAATCGCGCTGGTGGTCACTATGTTTGGTGCAATTCCAGGACTGTTATCAGAGCATTTTGCCCCTGAAACCATTTTTAAGAATTTACTCGGTATTGCCGCTTTTACTATGGTGATTGTGTGGATGAGCATCTGCTGGAGCCAGTTCAACTTTAGACGTGCATGGTACAAGGCTGGTCACTCCGCAAAAGACCTCAAGTTTGCTGCGCCACTTTATCCGATTGTTCCGATTCTGGGTTTTGTCTTCTGCTTTATTACAGGTTTAAGTATGGCGGCAGATCCTGAAATGCAGGCTGGCTTTATTGGATGCTTACTGTTTATTGCTGCGTGTTATTTAAGTCACTATCTTTTCTATCGTGATCGTACATAATACCAACATTCAAAAAATGCAGCGCTTGCTGCATTTTTTATATCTCTAACAATCATGCTAAACATCTAGTCTTCAGACCTAAATGTTTATTTTTGATTATTTATTCTACGATATGTTTTATTTTTAGACACTCACAAGATTTTTT
>ERZ650307.2033-NODE-2033-length-11183-cov-4.052480_pt1 | contig 11183 bp, 7 predicted proteins | sample MGYA00376243_ERZ650307 | MGnify/ENA primary metagenome ERZ650307 (study PRJEB26733, sample SAMN07839242) | wastewater metagenome | biome: urban; feature: artificial channel; material: waste water | place: USA: North Carolina | collected 2016-03-31 ... | reverse complement strand
ATAAAAAGATTGAGATACTAATTTCAAAACTGTTAACCTCAGAAAGAAAAGCACTTAAATTAGCTTACAATACCGAAGTTTTGAGTGAAATAAAAGAAAACTCTGTAAAAGAACTCAAATCTTTAAATTATGCTATGGAAAACACACTACTTTACTGTAGAGTAGCACCTAACGGAACTTTAATTCACATAGGAGAAAAATTTTCCAAATTATTACACTATAATAAATCCACTACTGAACAACGTTTTTCACAAGTACTTACCGCTTCAGAAAAAGAACAGCATAGCATTGACCGTATCATTGCAGAAAAACATAGAAGCGGTTGGCAAGGAGAAATTACCTTTACAAGTAAAGAAGACACTACCATTTGGCTGGACTTATCTATGGTTCCTGTAACTATAAAAAAAGGAGCATCTGAGCTGTTGATTATCTGCTTTGATATAACGGAAAGAAAAAAAGCACAACAAGAAGTGGAGCGCCTTAACATTGAAAGCAGTGAGGCAAAAATCAATCAGCAAAAAATAATTTCGAGTAAAATTATCGAAAATCAAGAAAACGAACAAAATCGCATTGCCAAGGAAATTCATGACGGAATAGGCCAAATGCTAACAGGCCTTAAGTTTAGTCTTGAGAGTATCAATCTAGATGATAAAGAAAAGACCTCCCAAAAAATGGAATACCTCAAACAACTTTCTTTAGACATTATAAAAGGTGTTCGAACTGCTACTTTCAACTTAATGCCTCCCGAATTGAGTGATCATGGCATCGTCTCATCTTTGTCTAAGTTATGTCAAGAACTATCCAAATTAACTGGGAAAAGTATTGTTTTTTATAACAAAAGTCAGTTTGAACAGCGTTTGGACTCACTAACGGAAATTAATATATATAGACTTTCGCAAGAAGCCATAAATAATGCTATCAAATATGCTGATTCAACACACATTATTGTTCAATTATCGCATAGCACTAGCATTTTAAGCATCACGATTGATGATAATGGCAAAGGATTTGACCTACAATCTGTAGAAAAAAAGCGCAATAGCTCATCTGGAATGGGACTTGTTTTTATGCAAGAACGAATACAATACATCAATGGGCGAATTTTTATTAACTCAATTCCTGGTGAAGGTACTCGAATTACCTTCAATATTCCCATATAGGAATTCGCTCTTTATAGTTTTGATATGTATTCTACATAATTACAAAATACGTATCTTAGCCCCAAGATTAGTTAATTTTACTTAAAAAAATCAATACTTATGAATCATCCCATTCGAGTAGTATTAGCAGATGACCACGTGTTCGTTCGTGATGGTATCAAATCACTGTTAGAGAATGAAAATAACATCATAGTTGTTGGGGAAGCTACAGATGGACAAGAAGCCTTGACTATAGTAGCCTCTGAAAAACCTGATTTACTTATCGTAGACATTAGAATGCCTCACTTTACTGGCATTGAAGTGGTTGAAAAAATACGTCAAGAGAACACCCCACTCAAGATTGTAGTACTATCCATGCACGAATCTGAAGAATATGTATTAAAATCTATAAAAGCAGGCGCGGATGGTTATTTACTTAAAGGATCTAGTAAAGAAGAATTCTTAAAAGCATTGCACACTGTTGCTAATGGTGGTAAATATTTTAGCGGCGATATTTCCTCTATTTTAATTAACCAACTTACTAATGGCAACGCACCACTCAACACTGAAAAAAAACGACAACTAGACGAAAAGCTAGTTATAACCAAAAGAGAAAAAGAAATTTTGCAACTTTTATTATCAGGAAAAGGCAATAAAGAAATTGCAGAAGCCCTTGAAATTAGTAAACGAACAGCAGAAGTGCATCGCTTTAACTTGATGAAAAAACTTAAGGTTAAAAATTTAATTGAATTAGCAAACAAAGCAAAAGAATATTCGCTGCTCTAGTGTTTATTCAAAAACTTATTGATTCAATGTGTACAAGTGGTAATTTTACCACTTTTTTTTGCTTTATAAATTCCTAAATGAGCTATCCCTCATACATTCCCTACAGTTTACACCAAATGCAACGCTACCATAAAAACGATTAAAAAAGTCTTTTTTAAATTATTAGTTAGTTCTTCAGCTATCGAAACAATACTTTAAGCAAAATACTTATAATAATTAAGTATAAATACTTAATTATTTTTCAAAAACTGCGTTTTGACAGGTTTTACTCCATCATTCGTCATTATTTTTGCCATAAAAGTACACGAAATACTTAAACAAAGGATTTCATCTACGTATTAAAATAATGTAAAATAACTAACCTATCGAACATGAACTCAATTTCAACCCATCAACCGCTTACTCGTTTAAACATTTTCAGCTTTAAAGGCGTTCAAATGCGAACTTTCCATATTACATGGCTTACCTTTTTCTTTAGTTTTTTTGCCTGGTTTGGTATGGCTTCACTAATGCCCTTGGCAAAAGAACAGTTACATCTAACCAAAGATCAATTGGGTAATATTCAAATTGCCTCTGTTTCTGCAACAATAATAGCTCGATTACTAATCGGTCGACTAGTAGATGCCTACGGCCCACGATTGGTGTACACTTGGCTGCTAGTGATATGTGCTGTACCGGTTTTGTTAATAGGAACTTCACAATCCTATGAAAGCTTTTTACTGTTTCGATTAGCCATAGGTGTTATTGGAGCTTCTTTTGTTATTACACAATTTCATACTTCTGTAATGTTTGCACCCTCAATAAAAGGAACAGCAAATGCTACAGCGGGAGGGTTTGGAAATGCTGGTGCTGGCTTAGCAAATAGCACAATGCCATTAATTGCTGCTGGCTTTGTAGGATTAGGATTTTGTACACACGAAGATAGTTGGAGATACGCTATGATAGTTCCTGGAGTTATACTATTAATTTGCGCCTTTGTCTATGTTAGATATACAAAAGATTTACCCAACGGGAATTATAAAGAATTAGGAATTGCCAACAAAAATAAAGAAAACACCTTTATGTTAGCCGTAAAAGACTACCGTACTTGGGTCTTAACGGTTGCCTATGCCGCTTGCTTTGGTGTTGAAATTACGATTGATAATTTCGCCCCAATTTATTTCACAGATACGTTTGGAGCTAGTCTAAAAACGGCTGGATTATGCGCTGGAATCTTTGGCATGATTAATATTTTTGCTCGTCCCCTAGGAGGAATTGTAGCCGATAAAGTAGGCAAAATATATGGTTTTTCTGGAAAAAACGTATTGCTTGCTTTGCTATTAATTGTAGAAGGAATTGGAATCATTTTCTTTGGGTTGACAGAGCAGCTGGGACTTGCTATCTTCTTAATGTTTCTTTTTGGAATGAGTTTAAAAATGGCAAACGGAGCCACTTATAGCCTTGTTCCTTTTATCAATCCAAAGGCTGTTGGAAGCGTGGCAGGGATTGTTGGAGCCGGAGGAAACATAGGTGCTATGCTAATTGCGTTTTTATTTAAAGCAAAAGCAGTTAAAGTAACAAAAGACGTGATTGATACTAATGGTCTTTCTAAAACCAAAGAATTAATTGATTATACTGATGCTTTTTACACACTGGGAATCATCATCTTTATTACAGGAATCATTGTTTTAGCAGTAAAATATGCCATCAAAACAAAGGATAGTGAATAACTACTTCCGCTTTGGGTAACTAGCACTTAAATAAAGAAGGAATGAAATTATACCAGCAATTTTGGATATACTTTCATTCCTTTTTTTGCTTGTTTACGTTCCTGTATAACACGGGAATTATTCAAAGCAGTTTCGCAAATCAAGGATTGATGTAAACAAATACATCTCACAGCAGTGGGAATAATTATTAAATAGGCTTTAATCGAAATTAGGTTAAATTTTGGCTAAAGCCTTTTTTGAATCTCATTTTAAAAAATGGGCTAAAGCCATTCCTATTCAAATTCCATATTAAAAAACATTAGAATGGGATAAAGTTAATTGTGCTTTAGTGGTGTTTACAGAAAAAAGAGTAATCACTCCGGCTAGTAAAGCGATTTTGTATCCTTTTGTTGCTGTACTTGCTACTTCTTTTTTAAATGAATGTTTTTTGTTGGTTAACATAGTTTTCGGTTTTGATTAGTACATTACAAACTTAATTAAGTATTTATACTTACGTATTGTAATTTTACAAACAAAAAACTCTTTTTACCCCTTCTTTTATAGTACTAAAAGCGGGCTATTTTATGCGTTTTCGCAATAAAAAAATTAGAATCCCAATAAAAACAGCCCTTTAGTACAATACAAATACTTAGATAATCACCACTAGTTCACAACAAAACAACGCTATAGTATTCAAATGCATAAAAAAAGCCTCATTAAAGAGGCTTTGCGTGCTACATTTCAAATAAATACGGTAAACTATCTAAATTTAAATGTATTTATGATCCATAATTTCGGTTCTTAGCTTAGTTATATTTAACAATCCTATTCTTTTTCCAGTAGTTTCAATTAATTGTTCTTTTTTTAAACTAGAGATCATTCTGGTCACTTGTTCCTCTGTGGTACCGGCAAAATCTGCTATCTCTTTACGGGATAACGCTATGTCTATAGTGCCATCTGTTTGACCAAATTTTCTATGGATGTACAATAAAGAGTCAATCACACGTTCGCGAACATTCATGTGTGCAATTTTCCGAATATTATTTTCACTTTTATTGAGTTCCTCTGCATAGAACAACATTAAATCATAGGTAAATTCTGGAACAGTATGCAAAATTTCGAGCATAACTTCATTACTAAAATTACACAAAACAGTATCCTCTAAGGCGTAAGCCCCAATCAAATAGCGTTTACTGGTACCAAAACCTCGAAAACCTAATGTATCACCGTCTTTGGTAAAGCGAACAATTTGCTGTCTACCATTAATACCGGTTTTTATGGTTTTAACTTTCCCTTTTTTTATAAAATACAGCCCTTGCATAGGAGCACCCTCAATTATAAATTGATGACTTTTTTTGCATAAAAAGCTATTTTTTTTATCCAAAAAAGGTTTCATTTTATCCAAATGCAAATGCTTTTTTATAAAACAGTTTTCATTGTTACAACTATTGCAATGTGCTAAGGCTTCCTTCATAATTGTATCTTTTTAAAATTAAATTCAAACTTTACATAAATAATTAACCGTCACGATTTCCTGCATTATTTTGCTTTTACCACGCTATAAATTGTAGTATTCTAAAAAATGAGCTTGGGATTTATCGTATCTCGAATTTTTATTCAAACTTAAGAAAAAAAATAAATTACATACGTATTTTTACGTAAAAATACTTATTTTTACAACTGATTTATCGAAATACAATTTTAGATAATCATTATAAAGAAAAGTGTAAATAAAGAAGTGTAATAATGCAAAATTCTGAAATCAAAACTACATGCTCCTACTGCGGTGTGGGTTGTGGCATCATCGTTACCAATGATTCCAAAAAAGGAGTAAGCGTAAAAGGAGACCCTAATCACCCCGTAAACAAAGGAATGCTTTGTTCGAAGGGCATGAATCTTCATTATGTAGTCAATGACACATCAGATCGTATTCTCTATCCAGAAATGCGTTGGAGCAAAGAGCAACCACTAGAGCGAGTTAGCTGGGAACAAGCCATTGAGCGTGCAGCAGCTGTTTTTTCAACCATCATAAAAAAATACGGCCCTGATAGTGTCGGTTTTTATATCTCAGGACAATGCCTAACAGAGGAATATTACTTGATTAACAAATTGGTAAAAGGCTTTTTAAAAACAAATAATATAGACACCAATTCTAGATTGTGCATGAGCTCAGCAGTAGTAGGCTACAAAAAAACATTTGGAGAAGATAGTGTTCCTGTTGCCTATGATGATATTGAACTCGCTGACACCTTTTTGATAACGGGTGCTAACCCTGCTTGGTGTCATCCAATTCTTTTCAGACGAATTGAATTGCACAAAGAGAAGAATCCAAAAGTTAAAATCATTGTTATTGACCCTCGCAAAACCGATTCAGCATTGAACGCAGATTTGCATTTACAAATTATACCCGGAACCGATATCATTTTGTACCATGCCTTAGCCAAAAGAATCATAGAGAAAGGGTATGTGGATCACGATTTTATAAAAAATAACACCGAGAATTATCAAGCCTATAAAACATTAGTGGGAGCGAGTTCTTTGGAAAAAGCTTCAAAACTATGCGGCATATCGGTTAATGATATCAAACTTGCTGCAGACATGATTGGCAAGGCCAAAGGATTTCTTTCACTTTGGGCTATGGGATTGAACCAAAGTGCAATTGGTGTAGATAAAAACACTGCCTTACTAAATCTTTCATTGCTTACTGGACAAATCGGAAAACCTGGTTCAGGACCTTTTTCGTTAACTGGCCAACCCAATGCAATGGGAGGAAGGGAAGTTGGCGGTATGGCCAATCTATTGGCTGCCCATAAAGAGTTAAGTAACCCAATCCATCGCAAAGAAGTAGCTGACTATTGGGGGGTAACAGAAATCAAAGAGCAACCTGGTTTAACTGCTACTGAGATGTTTGACGCATTGGCCTCAGGCGCTATGAAAGCCATTTGGATAGTTTGCACGAATCCCTTGGTTAGTTTACCCGAATCACGAAAAATAGAAAAGGCTTTACAAAATGCCAAGTTTGTGGTAGTTCAAGATATTTCACACCGCTCCGACACCACTAAATATGCCGACCTCCTTCTTCCAGCTGCTGGCTGGCTAGAAAAAGAGGGGACCATGACCAATTCAGAACGAAGAATTACCTATTTATCAAAAGGAATTAACCCACCAGGCGAAGCGCTCTCTGATATCGAAATAATCACACGATTTGCAAAAAAAATGAACTTTAGTGGATTTGATTATGCTTCTACCGAAGAAATCTACAGAGAACATGCTTTGCTCACAAAAAACACGACTATAGATATCTCGTTTTTAAACTACAATCGATTACAAAACGAGGGTTCCTTCCAATGGCCTGTTCCTGATTACGGTCATCCGGGAACTCCAAGATTATTTACTGATAAAAAGTTTTACACTCCTTCACAAAAGGCGATTTTCAATCTGCCTACTGCTATAGAAAACACATCTGAAGCTCCTGATTCCAATTACCCATTTATCCTTACCACTGGACGCATAAGAGATCAATGGCATACTATGACCAAAACAGGTAAAGTGTCTCGATTGATGACTCATATCCCTAGTCCCGTTTTGGAAATGAACCCGATTGATGCTTACAAAGCAGAAATAGAAACGGACGATATAGTTATTGTAAGTAGCAAAAACGGTACTGTTAGAGTAAAAGTGAAAGTTACTAATACTACTCGTGAGTCGGTTGTTTTTTTACCCATGCATTGGGGCAAACAATTGGATAATGATTTGAATCGTACCAATAACTTAACCAATACACTTATAGATCCACTTTCTAAGGAACCTGATTTTAAATACACTTGTGTTGCTATTGAAAAATACAAAAAACCAACCGAAAAAATTGTCGTAGTAGGCGCAGGAGCAGCCGCATTTCGATTCATACAAAACTATAGAGAAATCAATACGCAAGATGAAATAGTAGTCTTTTCGAATGAAAAAAATCCATTTTATAACAGAGTTTTACTTCCTGAATACGTTACCGCCGAACTCTCTTGGGAGCAACTTTTAAAAATAAAAGAAGAAGCCTTAGCCAAACTGAATATCACGTTACAATCTGAAGTTGCTATCAACCAAATTAGTACAGACGAAAAAAAGATAACAGATAGTAATGGTGTTATTCATCATTATGACACGCTAATTCTTGCTACTGGGAGCCGCCCTTTTGTACCTGAAAATGCACAACTTCATCTACCTGGCCGATTTACTATCAGAAAAAAAGATGATGCCGACCGATTGCGTAACTATTTAGAGCAAACACAATTGCCTCCAGAAGAACAGCACGTTGTGATAGTAGGTGGCGGATTGTTAGGGCTTGAATTGGCTGCAGCACTTAAACATAAAAAAGTAAAAATCACCATTATCCAAAGAGCATCCCGTTTGATGGAACGCCAATTGGACCGTGTTTCGAGTAAATTACTAGCTGAAGAAGTACAGCAAAGAGATATTCAAATTTATTTTGACAATGAAGTAAGTACAGTTTTTAGCACCAATCGAGCCCATGAATTAGAAATAGCTTTAAAAAGCGGTAGAACCCTAACTGCCAATGCCATAGTTTACACAATAGGAACGATACCGAATATTGAGGTCGCCAAAGAAGCTGGACTTACTTGTGCCCGTGGTGTAAAGGTGAATCAGTATTTGCAATCCTCTAATCCTTCAATATTTGCTATTGGCGAAATAGCCGAATTTAATAATCAACTTTTTGGTATTACTTCAGCAGCAGAGGAACAAGCCGATATTCTTGCTAATTATCTGGCAGGCGATATTAGTAGCCATTACAAAGGCTCTGTTTTAATGAATATCTTAAAGTTAGAAGATATCAATTTATGCAGTATTGGCGAGATTGAAGTACCAGAAAACGATGACTCGTATGAAGAAATTGTTTTTTCTGATTTAGGGAAACGCTATTACAAAAAGTGTATCGTTAAAAACGACTTGTTGATTGGAGCTATTTTGATGGGGGATAAAAATGAATTTGCCGAATTCAAAACCATGATTGAAAGTAAAATTGAACTTTCTGATAAACGAAATACATTATTAAGAGGAAGCGCTACTGCAAAACCTATTCTTGGTAAACTTGTATGTTCTTGTAGCCAAGTTGGAAGCGGGAACATAGAAGCAACCATCAAAAGCGGTGTTACAGACTTTACCACTCTATGCAAAACCACTGGTGCAGGTTTAGGATGTGGAAGTTGCAAAACAGAGGTAAAAGAACTACTAGCAAAAACAAAATAACGATTCACAACAGCCCAAGGTGCTACCACAAGGCTACAAAACTCATATCGATGGATTTAACACGTTTGATTATTAAGGGCGGAGTGCTTTCTCCAGGAGAATTAAAAGAAATTGCAACAATGGCATTAGAACAAGGTCTCAAAGCCATTTCATTTGGTTCGAGACAAGATATCATTTTTCCAGTTGGATTTAATCCACTTCATTTAGAAAACAATAAATTGTTTCATTTTGTATATCCTGATGAAAAAAGTGGAAACAATATAGTGTCCTCTTATGTTTCAACAGATATTTTTAGAAATACGCCTTGGGTTACAGGTAATAAATTCTTGTACATACTCGAACAATTTAAAGAAAATCCAAGATTAAAAATAAACATAACCGACCCCAAACAACAACTTGTTCCTTTATTTACTGGTCAAATTAACTTTGTTGCATCTGAACATGAGGACTATTGGTTTTTATACGTTCGATTACCTCAATGGGATAAAATGGAAATGTATCCTGTACTCATTTATAGTTGGAATATTGCAGCAGTTTATTATGCAATTGAGTCTATACTAACTGAAGAACCAATTAATGCAGAAATGATTTTTCAGTTAATCAATGATAAACTAGATACAAACAATCGTACAATAGACAAGCCATTGCATGTTCCGTTTTATCCTTTCCCATATTATGAGGGAATGAATAGACTAGGAATTGACCAATATTGGCTAGGTTTATACTGGAGAAATAACTTGTATGATTTGGCATTTTTAAAGGAAATGTGTGACCTATGCTTTGATTGTAAAATTGGAAAAATTTGTATTACGCCGTGGAAATCATTTATTGTAAAGGGAATACCTAAAGAGCGAAAACTCGATTGGGAGAAATTCTTAGGAAAGAAAGGAATTAATGTTAGGCACTCGCTTTTAGAACTGAATTGGCATTTACCTGTAGCTGCAGAATGGGCGCTAAATCTGAAAACCTTTTTGGTAAGAACTTTGGACCAGTTTGACATTAGCACTTACGGCCTTACCTTCGGATTATCAGACTACAACAGAGAAGGTCATTACTTTACCTCTATAGTCATTGAAAGAAATGATATTCCAAAAGACCTTGAGTCGATAAAAATACGAGCTACTTTTAATGTCTTGTATGCCAAAAATTTTGACCCGAATACTAAGGAATATATCGTACACACACAAGACGTAGACAAATTAGAACTCCCCACTATATTGATTGAATTAAGTAAGAAATACTTTGAAGAGCTTGGCAATTCTATCCTAGAAATTAGCACCAATACCTCTGAAAAAGAACCTGTTATAGAAGAATTGCATCAATGTCAGGATTGTTTAACACTATACAATCCTTTGTTTGGTGACCGTTCACAGGGAATTCAAGAGGGAGTTCACTTTACTGCATTGCCTGAGCACTATTGTTGTTCTCTATGCGATGCTCCTAAAGGACGTTTTAAACAAATCTCTTCCAAAAAAATAGTAGTAAAATAACAAGCCCTTTTATACAATAAAAAAACAAGCCGCACTTCGCTTTGCTTGAGAGATTGCATCGCTCTTTCAATGGGAAATGAGAACGTACAGCAGGCACCAGATGGTTTGAGGCATGACCTAGACATAGGCATATCCAAAAACAAAAACAGCATTATCTTTATGGAAACTACTTTTAAAACAGTGAGTTCATCACATGTTATCATTTCGGAACTAATGCTTCCGTCCCACACTAATTTTAGTGGCAAAATTCATGGCGGTTATATTTTGTCCTTATTGGACCAAATTGCGTTTGCTTGTGCCTCTAAGTTTTCGGGGAATTATTGTGTCACCGCTTCTGTTGATACCGTCAATTTTTTGATGCCAATTGAAGTAGGTGAATTGGTAACAATGAAGGCCAGTGTCAATTATGTAGGCAACAGTTCTATGATCATAGGTATTAGAGTTGAGGCAGAAAATATACAAACTGGCGCTATTAAACATTGCAATTCTTCTTATTTTACAATGGTTTCCAAAGATAAAGAAGGAAAAAATGCGCCTGTTCCTGGTTTATTACTAACCACACTAAAAGAGGTTAGTAGGTTTGAAAACGGTGTGCGACAAATTGCCTTAAAAAAAGAAAGAGACTATCAAAAAAGCATTGCCACTTTCGGCACGATTGAATCAATTTTGAAATCCAATCAGTACAAAGTTAAGGTGGCGTTGGAGTAAGGTGTAGTACAAAGCCCTTAGTGATTGGTCCATAACAGTTAGTGGTTTGTAGTTTGTGGTTTGTGGTTTGTAGTTTGTGGTTTGTGGTTTGTGGTTTGTGGTTTGTGGTTTGT
>ERZ650307.2030-NODE-2030-length-11194-cov-4.402370_pt1 | contig 11194 bp, 13 predicted proteins | sample MGYA00376243_ERZ650307 | MGnify/ENA primary metagenome ERZ650307 (study PRJEB26733, sample SAMN07839242) | wastewater metagenome | biome: urban; feature: artificial channel; material: waste water | place: USA: North Carolina | collected 2016-03-31 ... | reverse complement strand
ATTAAGACATACCTTTGCAAAATCAATGATAGCAAAAGATGTAAATATTGTAACAGTTAAAGAATTATTAGGGCATGCAAATATTCAAACAACAATGATATATACAAATCCAAATCAAAAAGAGGTTCAAAAAGCTTATTTGAATGCGATAAAATATCTGTAAAAAACTAATAAGCTTAAACCCTTAAAATAAAATATAAATTAGAAAGAAACATAAATGGATCCAAAAAAAAGAATAAATGTAAAAGCAGGACTAAAAGTAAATATAGTTTTAAAAGCTGATCAAAGAACTAATAAATTAACTCAAGGAATAGTAAAAGATATTTTAACAAACTCACCATCTCATCCACATGGAATAAAAGTAAGATTACAAGATGGACAAATAGGGCGAGTGAAAGAGATCTTATAGCTCATCTGTAACATATTCATAAAGTAAATCATCATTTTACATTATTTTTATACCTTGAAAATTGTTCAGAATTTTATCACACAGATGTTCTAGCTCAATAAATACCAAAAACTGTTTCAAAAATATCTCAACTTTGTATATTTTCCATTGAAATTATGAAAAAATACACAAAGCAAAAAAGGGTTAGAGGTGGTTTCCACAGTTTAATTTACAGTCCTCTCGTGTAAGTTTACCTTTTCATTTTCTTTGATTAATTTAAAATATTTCTTTTGCCACAGCTTATTCCATTTATCTTTTAGAACATGGTCGTTGCTTTTAGTTACATCATCATAACTTATACGCAATTCACTTTCTACTTCTTTTTTTATTTGATCTAGTTTTTCTTTCATTTTTAAGCTCCTTGCTCATTTTTTATAATCTATATAGTATAGTGCAAATACCTTGTTACTTAAAGTTTTTTGCAGATTCAATGTCTGTTGTATGATATATTTCCATTATTAATATCTATATTATGCCGATTCAAAAATGTAAGTATATTTTTTAGCACCAAATTTTGTTAAAATTATAAGAAGTTATCTTAAATAAATCAATCCACACTCTCCAGCCAGCACCCTATCTCACTTTTATACTTACTAGAAGTTTCCCAAAACCACTTCTCTTGAGCTTCCCAGTTACTATATCCACTTCCATCATCAAACATCTTTTCAAACTCATAGAGTGATTTTACTCCATCTAAAATTGCAACGATCATATATCTAGCACCTACATTATCATCAGGGTTTAATTTAAGAAGTCTATTGAAAATCACAAGAGCATTTTTTGTATCGCTATTTAGCCATAAAAGGGCAGCAAAATTAAACATTACTCTTAAGATATGTCTATTTTCTACATATCTCCATGATAAGCTTGTAGGAAATCTTCCGTTTTTATTAAGTACTAAATTAATTGCTCTATCATATCCTTTTTGCATGAGGTTATAAGCCTTTGTGCCTTTTCCATAGTTTAGATAATATTCATGAAGTACTGTATATGTATCAAAGAAATCTGGATCTTGATTGATGAGCTTTAAAAGTATCTTTTCGCTTTCTTTATAATCATCTGCTTCAGGACTTTCTAAAAACTCATAGTATTCTTCACTTACTTCAAATCTATCCTTATCTATAAATTCATAAGGTTCTTTGAGATCACTTGAAAATATTGCATTACGATTAACTATACAATCTACATCAAATACTTTTGAGGTAATAGCTTGTGGTTTTACACCAAAATAATCAGCTAAATGCTTTGTAGTAATACCATCTCGCCCATTTAGTTTATGCTCTCTTAAATAGCTAAAAATTATAGCTCCTGATATAATTTCAGGTTTAACTGCATTTTCTATCATATTTGAGCTGGAATTTACAAGTTTTTCAAATCGCTCTAATGGTGCTTGATTGTTTTTGAGTTTTTCGAAACAAAATCGTTTTATTTGCTTTTTTATTAATTCGTGGTTGGACATTGCATTAGCCTTTTTTCTTAAATACTAAACTTTTGCATATAAGAACTTAATGATTTCTTATATGCAAAAGTTGAGTAAAATTTATAAAAATTTACAAAAAAATTAATGCAATAAAAAAAGTTACTGAAGAAATAATTACAGCAAAAAACTAAAAGCTTAAAACAAAAGAGCAAAAAATAAGTTAAATGCAAAATGAAAAGATGCAAATTATTGGTGGAATATTTCTTATGTTTAGTCAAGGTAAGATTACAAAAGAAGAATTAGACAAAGTAACAGCGATTGAAAACGATTTAAGCACCCTAGAAAGTAAAAATAAAGAAAATCAATACCTAAATAAGGGTGACACTAAAAAAGATGTTTTAGAACAAAATAAAGAGCTTTAACAATAAATTTTAATTAAAAGCAGAAAGAATCCCTCTTTTTGCTTATTTCCCCCTAAAATAACTTTTATTACTCACTTAAAAACTAGAACACTAAACGTCACATAATATAATGTTTAATTTAGACGAATTTTATACAAAAAAAATCATACAAAAAATCCAAATATTTTCATAAGCTTAATTTAAGCTATTTTCTTAATAAGTTCGATTTTATAGGGGTTTTTAAAAAAAGTCTTTATAAAAAAATAATTTTTTATGAATAAGTCGAATTTTATACAAGGTTTTTTTGCCATAGCAGAAGTTCATACTAATAAGGTTAGTTTAGACGAATTTTATACAAGGTTTTTTACTATATTTTTTACTACATTTTTACGAATTTTTTACAAAACTATAAAATGTAAGACAAATTCTTTAAGTTTTTAAATGTTAAAATAATCGTAAAATAAAATTAAAATAATAAGGTTCAAAATGAGTGAATTTTCTATGTTTGATGAGATTGAAAAATATCTTCTAGAAATTTTTGAAAACAAAGCAAAATCTATTGAAAATAAACAAAGATTTTATGAAAGAATTTTGAAAAAAATTGAACAACTTGAAGGAGAAGAAAAGACATTTTTATTATTGAAAATGTTTTTAAAAAAGATGTTCGATTTTAAAAATGAAATTGAAAATGAACTATACAAAAAAGAATTTTTAGAGTTCACAAAAAGATTTTTAATCACAAGGAATGAGTTTGAAAATATTTTTGAAAATGCAAAAATATAAAATGAAAAAGAGTATTATGATTCACCTGATATTAAAAAATTAGAGTATAGATTTTGAAATAAGTTTCAATTTTAAAAAAAAATTCAAAAGATATTTTATAAAAATTAAAAATAAATTTTAGTAAAGAAATCCAAAAAGCCAAAGTGGTATTTTATTATCAAATCCAATTTTTATATCATCATTTTTATTTTAGTACTTCATCAAAATAACTGAAACTATCAAGTTACTCATTTAGTTTGAAAAACATATTAAACCAAAAAAATCATTTGAGAATATTATTCAATCCAATTTTGTATTTGTTAAAAATGTAAGTTTATATATTTTATAAATATACAATAAGAAATACTATATAATTCGTTTGTGCCAATACCATTGAAACTATTATTATTTAATGGCGACAATATAGAGATTGTAGAATATTAAGCAAGACTATCTTGCTAAATATTCTTGCTCTAAATTTTTTTAACTCAATAAAATTTATAAAATCAACAAGCTAGTTAATCTTTTTATTTTTTGGAATTCTTATTGAAGATGAAATAAATTTACTTCTAACTTCAACAGCTTGGAATCTAAAAAAGTGGATAAATATCTATTTAAAATAAAATTTAAGTTCACATATACTTTGCTAATCAAACTATCCAGCAATGTATAATTTGCATTTCAAAATCAAATTAGCTACAATCAAAAAGCTTGAGTTAGAATATAACTACAACCCCTATTGCAGAAAAATCTAGCTCAAGTGCTTTAAAAATTATAATGTATCAAATTCAATAAATTTATTCCCAATATTTTTTATAATTCAAAAAATTTATAAAAAAATTACTTAAATGCCATAAAATAAGCTTTATATGAATTTTTTTGTAGTAAATATTAAAATTTCTATAAAAATTTAGATAAAATCGGAATCAAAATTTAACAAGGAGATTTTAAATGAATAAAAGTGAATTTATTGATGCAGTAGCAGAAAAAAGTGGTTTAACAAAAAAAGATTCTAAAATAGCAGTTGATGCTGTATTAGATACTTTAACAGAAGCATTAGCAAAAAAAGATTCAGTTGCTTTTCTAGGATTTGGAACATTTGCAACAGCTTCAAGAGAAGCTAGAACAGCTAGAGTTCCAGGAACTGATAAAACTGTTAATGTACCAGCTACAACTGTTGCTAAATTTAAAGTGGGAAAAGCTTTAAAAGAAGCTGTTGCTAACGCTTAAGTAAAAATTTATAGATATAAATATCTAAAAACTTTAGACTTCTAAATTATATTGGGGTATATATTACTCTGATATAATCTTAGTAATTATTGAATACTTTTATACAATTTTGAATATTACCATTAATTAAAAAGTAATTTCAACTCATGCCTCACTAGCATACTTCACAATATCAATACCATACTTGTCTCTTACTTTTAAAAGATTTTCATTTAGTGCTTTATATTTTAGATCTTTTTTATAATCTATTAAACAAAAGGTTTTAATATTATGATCTGATGCAAAGTTTGATGCAGTTTATTAAGTTATCTTTTTTCATACTTTTTCTCTTTAATTGTTAAATAATCCAACCATGTTCTTTTAAATGCTCTACTCTCATTTTATGAAACTTACTTAATACTTCATGAAACTCAATTGGTTCTTTTGATGCTTTCAAATATGCACCCTCACCTATTTTTGTTTTTTGAATTTTTCTATAAAAAGGAATTGATCCTAAAGATTTAATCTCTTCTATATAACTAGGTAACTCCCTTTCATATAATTTTGCAATGATATGAGCTTCTTTTTTAAATTCTTTAAAATTTACTTTTAATCTTTCGCATAATGGTTTAAAATCATTTGGTCTAATATTTGATTGTTTTCCATTTATAGTTAAATGTGAATCATAACCTTTTGATGTATCATAGAATCCTGTACAAGCTACATCATATAAAGGAGCAAAAAAAACTAAATCTCTGTCATATATCAATGATAAATTTTTTGTATGCATGTCTTCATGCTGAATAATTACAGAATAAACATAATATTTCAAAAGCTCCATTCTTTCATGAGGACTTATTAACTCTTTTGCTATTCTTTCAAAAAGTTTTTCACTAGTTGTATCATACTTGTTATCACTTCTTAATCCCAAAAAAACTGCGAATGTAGATTTAGCATATCTATGTAATCCAAGTCTATCAAATCTTTTTACAATATAGTGGTACTCTTCATCATTTTCATTTTTTACAATTGCACTATATGGAACTCTAAAACCTAATGTATTTTTAGCAAATGACATAAACAAATGTTCATTTAAAGATATATGAGGAAAATAGTTTTCATTGTCTTTATTTGCTTTTGGCTTACTATATGGTTTTAGTATATATGCGTGTGCAGAATCATCTAGTACTATCTTTTTATTATCTGTATCTATATTAACCAATTTTTTATACTGAAATCCAGATATACCGTGAGCTTTTTTTATTTCTAATTTTGAGATATCATAACCATCAGGAAATAGTATCTCATCTTCAATATCCACTACTAAATCTTTTAAAACATTAATTTTTGGATTAGAACCTAAAATTTCATTTAAAGATGATAAATAAGGTGGATTTGAGCTTTTATTCTTTACTATTTCTCTTGTTTTAGTAAAAGACAAATCACCTATGTTATCTTCTAACATTGTTAATATTTGGAATTCATCAGCCGTTCTTGAAGTTGTTTCTAATATTTCTCTATTAATCCCTTCTGGTATATTTTCTTCAAACACTGCAGGGATATTATTAAAATCAAATGGTAATATTTGTAAGTCTAGGCTAGGAATAGGCTTCGATTTGTTTATCAAAAATTCATTATCGTAATAAAACCTATATCTATCACTTAATTTAAATAGAATACCTGCAATTTCATTATCTTTAACAACATAAATAAATTCAAATCTTCTGTAGTTTGAGATAACATCATTAATTGCATACTCAGTTGTAGATGCACTACCTTGAACTATTACTCTGTTGCATTCTATTAGCTCTTTCAAAATACTTTGTAATGTTCTTGGACTAGGTTTATATTTATCTAATTTATTAATTAAAAATTTTAAGCTAACAAATTTATTTTCCATATGTAATTCTTCAAGAATAGCTGTAATTATTGGTTTTAACTTCATATTTTTCCTTTAAGCATATTGCGAATATGTTTTATATTATTTTAAGATTATACATTTATTTTAGAAAAAAAACAATATTATATTAATTTATTCTTAATAAGTTTCGCAATATGCTTAAATGATTTTTTATCTGATTATTTTTATAAATTATTGTATTAATTGACTTAATTCACTAATTAACTTTGAATCTAAGCAGAAACTAAATCTTAAATCAATCAACTATGAGTGGTGATTGGTAAATCTGAACTAGCTTCGTATATATGATTAGGTTTGGAATGACCCCAAGTTAGTAGACACTTTTTTATTCAGTTAACACCTTGGGTTGAGTAACACTATCATTGTATCTTTTCTCAAATTCATTTGGACTTATAAAATCTAAAAAACTATGTCGTCTTTTTGAGTTATAAAACATTTCTATATATTCAAATATTTTATCTCTAGCTTCTGCTCTTGTATGAAATATAGTTTTTCTAACTAACTCTTTTTTTAATGTCTTAAAAAAACTCTCTGCTACTGCATTATCATAACAATTACCTCTACGGCTCATACTTGGGATAATATTATGATGTTTTAAAAATACTTGGTATTCATAAGAGCTATATTGACTACCTTGATCTGAATGAAGAATTACTTTGTGATTTTTAATTCTATGAGTTGTTTTTTTCAGAGCTTCAATAATTAAAGATGTTGATTGTCTATGTCCTGTTGCCCAACCAATTATTTTTCTTGAATAAAGATCAATAACTGTAGCTAAATATAACCATCCTTCATAAGTTCTGATATATGTAATATCACTAACCCATGATTCATTTGGTTTATGTGTTAAAAAACATTGTTTTAAATGATTAGGATGTGCTTTATGAATTGCTCCTGCCTTATGCTTTGGTTTTCTTCTATAATTTCCTATTCCACAAAGTTTAGCCTCTTTCATTAATCTTGCAACTCTTTTCTTATTTACATGAATATTTGAAGCTTTTAAATCTTTATGAATATTTCTATATCCATATATTCCATTTGATTCTTTATATGCTTTTTTTATCTCTTGTAAAATTTGTTGATTTTTTATTTCAAGATTTGAAATAGGTTGTTTTAACCATTTATAATACCCACTAGGATGAACTTTCAATACAGTACACATTCTTCTGATTGTGTACTGTATTTCATACTCTTTTATAAATGCGTACTTTAATTTGGGTTGTTTGCAAAGTACGCTGCGGCCTTTTTTAAAATATCCCTCTCTTCTGTAACTCTTTTTAATTCTTTCTGTAATCTTTTAATTTCAGCTTGTGTATCTTGAGATTTTTTTGCTTCTATTTCAGCTTCTGGAGATTGATACTTTTTTATCCAATTTCTCAAAGAATCATGATGTACACCTAATCTCTCAGCTGTTTCAATTATGCCATATCCATTTTCAATAACTTGTTTTACAGCATCCCTTCTAAACTCTTCACTATATTCTCTTCTTGCCATTTTTAATTCCTTCAATTATTTACAATTTTCTCTAAATTGTTATTTTAATTAACTGAATTAATTTGTGTCTATATTTTCGGGGTCATTCAATAATTTCAAGAAACTAGCTGCTCTTTTGTAACCTTTATCACTTGCTTTTTTAATAAATTCAATACCTTTCTTGATATCTTTAGGAACTCCGTAGCCATGATAATAATATAAACCCACGTGAAATATTGCTGCTGTACTATTGAATTCCAAGGCCCTGTTATACCAATAAAAAGATTTTTCATAATCTAAAGATGTTTCTTTCCCTTTACCGTATAAGTCTGCTAATTTAATCATTGCGGATAAGTTATTTTGTTCTGCTGATTTTGTTAATAATAATATTGCTTTATTGATATCTTTTGTAACACCGTCAGCTGTTAGATACATCATTGCCAAATTAGCTTGTGCAATGGGATTAGAAGCTGCTGCTGATTTTTCAAACCAATATAATGCTTTTTGTTTATCCAATTTAGTTCCTCTTCCCGTATAGTACATTTTTGCTAGGTTATTTTGTGCAATAATTACACCTTGTTCAGATGCTTTTTGATACCAAAAAAATGCTTCTTTTACTTTCTTTGCGTATTCTCCAACGCTGATCTCATCTTCAATCTTGGCAACAATCCCTATTCCTTTTCCAAACGCTTTCTCATTGTGGCTTTTAGATAGCTCAACTGGTCCCTGTATTTCCTTCAAATTCAAGCGATCTGCTACTTGATCTCCCATTCTGCAGACATCGTAACATGTATGCATTCCATATGCACATATATCGTGGCGGATCAGTTTTAATAATTTCTTCTGAAGGAAATCATCACTCGTGCATTTGTTGATCTTTGAAAAAATGATCGGATGATGTGCAAGGATAAAATCTGCCTTTTGATCAATCGCATAATCTACAACTTCATTTGTGATATCTAATACAACTAAAACTTTCTTTATCTCTTTATCTTTATCTCCAACAAGAAATCCCGGATTATCCCAGCCTTCTGCTGTCTCTAACGGAACTTCTGTTTCTAAAAATGTGATCAGTTCTCTACAATTCATAATAACAAAGTGCCTCCATGATATCTCCAAGTAAATCTTCCACTTCTTCTTTTCGTCTTCTGATGTGTTCTTTTGAATCGTCTGTAAGACTTTCTTTGATTTTTGAATATTTGACATATTCCTGATCTAAGTACTCAAGAAGTACTGGATGTTTTGCGAGGATCAGTTCTTCTCCAAAACGATAAAAACACTCTTTGTCATACTGTTGCTTTCCATGAACTGCACGGATCACAACGTAGTATTTTCCATCTTCTTTTAAGAATTCTTCTTCTAAAATCCGAAATCCATGATTATTTAAGAAATGTCTCACTCGTTCTAAATGAGACTGTGGGGATAAGATCAGTTCTTTTACATTCGCTAATTTATCAAAGTCCTGCTCTAAGATTCTGACAACCAGATCTCCACCCATTCCTGCGATTACAATAGAATCTACATCATCTTGCGGCAGTTCATGTAATCCATCGGAAAGAATGCAGGATACAACCTCTCCTGCATTCTCTTCTTCAATATGTGTTTTGGCACGGCTTAATGGTTCTTTATTTACATCCATCGCATAAGCTCTCGGGCAGTTTCCATTACTTGTTAAATAGATTGGTATGTATCCGTGATCTGTCCCGATATCTGCCACTACATAACCTTCTGTGACAAAAGATGCGATCGTTTCTAATCTGTTTGATAATTCCATAATCATACCTTAATCTAAATAATCTTTTAACTTTCTGCTGCGGCTTGGATGTCTTAACTTACGCAATGCTTTTGCTTCGATCTGACGGATACGTTCTCTTGTAACGTTAAATTCTTTTCCAACTTCTTCCAGAGTTCTTGCTCTGCTGTCATCCAATCCAAAACGTAATCTTAAGACTTTCTGTTCTCTCTCTGTCAGTGTTCCAAGTACTTCATCTAACTGTTCTTTTAACAGCGTAAATGCTGCTGCATCCGCTGGTACTGGTACATTCTCATCCTGAATGAAGTCTCCAAGATGGCTGTCTTCTTCTTCACCAATTGGTGTCTCTAATGATACTGGTTCCTGAGAGATCTTTAAGATCTCACGAACTCTTTCCACTGGAATATCCATCTCCTCTGCGATTTCTTCTGGAGAAGGTTCTCTTCCAAGTTCCTGAAGAAGCTGTCTGGATACACGGATCAGTTTGTTGATCGTTTCTACCATATGCACTGGAATACGGATGGTTCTTGCCTGATCAGCAATCGCTCTTGTGATTGCCTGACGGATCCACCATGTCGCATAAGTACTGAATTTATATCCTTTGCGATAGTCGAATTTCTCTACGGCTTTAATAAGACCTAAATTTCCTTCCTGGATCAGGTCAAGGAAGAGCATTCCACGTCCAACATAACGTTTTGCGATGCTGACTACCAGACGAAGGTTGGCTTCTGCCAGTTTCTTCTTCGCTGCTTCATCCCCTTCTTCCATTCTCTGTGCAAGTTTGATCTCTTCATCTGCACTAAGAAGAGGTACTTTACCAATCTCTTTTAAATACATACGGACTGGATCTTCGATGCTGACACCATCAGGAACAGCAATTTCTGTTTCATCTTCGATTGGATCATCAAGATCTTCATCATCGTCTGCAACTGCGGCAAGAGTCAGCACATCGATTCCATTTTGTTCCAGATAATCATAGATTGCTTCCATCATATCAGAATTTAGTTTCATATCCTTAAAATATGAATCAATCTGTGCATACTCCAAAAAGTTTTTATTCTTTTTTCCTAATTCCACCAGACCTGCAAGTTTCTCGGTGAACTGTTCCATTGTACCTTCCATAATTCGTCCCTTTCTTCTCTTCCTATTTTAACCAACCTATAATGAAATATGCAGTTTCGCAAGGTTTGCTTTCTCCTTGATCAGATCCTGCCATCTCAAAATATCATTTGTTGCGTTCATCTGTTGTTCAATACTGTCTTCCTTGACCCTTCGCACGATATCATTCAACGCCTTGTCTCGATCTTCCGCTAATGGACTGATCTTTAATGTTGTGTTGAATAATTCTGCAATCTTCTTCTGGTCTTCAAGATCTGTATATTGATTTAATATTTTCCCTGGAATCACTGCTTTCTCTTCTTCGTATTGTTTGAAGAGTAACAATGCCACTCCATGGTAAATCTGTTCATAAAAATCATCGGGGCCGATGATTCCTTCTAGTTTGTCAAATAACTGTGGCTCATTGACCATCCATGTCAATAACAGTTTCTGCGGCTGTTTCTTCTTCTCTTCTTTTGCCTCATTCACTTGCAGACGTCTCTCCTGCTGACGCGGTGTTGTCTGCTGTCTCTGAGCACTGCTGTATCCAGAAGTCCCATAATAATTCACAAGATCTTCCAGATCTTTTGCCCCGATATAATATTCTCTTGAAACAGCTTCAATATAATTCTTGCGTTCTAGCGGTTCTTCAATCGTTGCCAGCAGTTTAGCCGCTTCATGTTGAAACTGTAGATCGGAAGAGCGTCGT
>ERZ650307.2028-NODE-2028-length-11211-cov-9.282539_pt1 | contig 11211 bp, 12 predicted proteins | sample MGYA00376243_ERZ650307 | MGnify/ENA primary metagenome ERZ650307 (study PRJEB26733, sample SAMN07839242) | wastewater metagenome | biome: urban; feature: artificial channel; material: waste water | place: USA: North Carolina | collected 2016-03-31 ... | reverse complement strand
GTGCCGCACCAGCCGCCGTCGATAATCACATCCACCGCGTGTTCGAGGCGGTCGCGGATTTCATAGGGGTCGGTGAGCGGCTCGCTGTCTTCGGGCAGCATCAGTGTGCAGCTGAGCATGGGCTCGCCCAATTCTTGCAGCAGCGCCAGCGCGATTTTATTGTCGGGCACGCGCAGGCCGATGGTTTTGCGCTTGGGATGCAGCGTGCGGTTGGGCACTTCTTTGGTGGCCTGCATGATAAAGGTATAGCTGCCCGGTGTGGCGGCTTTGAGCATGCGGTATTGGCTGTTGTCCACTTTGGCATAAGTGCCCAGCTCGCTCAAGTCGGCGCACATCAGCGTGAGGTGGTGCTTGAGGTCGATTTTGCGAATCTGCAAAATCTTTTCCATTGCGGTTTTATCACCCAATTGGCAGCCGAGTGCATAACAGGAATCGGTGGGGTAAACGGCAATGCCGCCTTTGCGGATAATGTCTGCCGCCTGCTTCACCAGCCGCTCTTGCGGGCTGTCGGGGTGGATAGCGAAAAATTGTGCCATGATGGTGTTCCTTTATTTGTTATTTTTTTTCAGACGGCCTTGTATGAGGCCGTCTGAAAGGTTTATTGGCAGATATTCAATTATAGGGTGATTTCAACGTTTAGGCCGTCTGAAAGCTTGCCCACACCGGCTTGCAATCGGGCGGCAACTCGGGGCACGCGCCCAATGTGCCGCCGCTGTAATCGCCCAAGCGGTGGAAATCGCTGCCGCAGCCGGCCATCAGATCGAAGCGTTCGGCCAAAAGGGCATAATTCAGGCGGTCGTTTTTATCGCTGTTGCCGCTGTGCACTTCAATGCCGTCGCCGCCCAGGGCTTTAAATTCTTCAAACAGGTTGCGTTTGGCGGTGGCGGAAAAGCCGTAGCGCATCGGGTGGGCAATCACGGCCAGGCCGCCCGCGCCTTTAATCGCTGCCACGCAATCTTCCAAGCTCGCCCATTCGTGTGCCACGCTGGCGGGTTTGCCGTCGCCCAGATATTTGCTGAATGCCTGCGCTTTGTTGCGCACATGGCCGGCTTGGATTAAATAGTCGGCAATGTGGGTGCGGCTCACCATTTCGGGGTTGGCCGCCAAGGCGAGCGCGCCCTCATAAGCGCCGACTATGCCTTTTTTTTCCAGTTTTTCGGCAATCGCGGCCAAGCGTTTCAGACGGCCTTGGCGCACTTGGGCAAGCAGGCTTTGCAGCGCTTCGTTTTCCACGTCGAAATCCAGCCCGACAATGTGCACGCTGCGGTGCCGCCACGTTACCGAAATTTCCACGCCGTTGACAAAGCCCATGCCCAGCGCTGCCGCTTCGGCGCGCGCTTCGGCCAGGCCGCCGGTGTGGTCGTGGTCGGTGAGTGCGAGCAGGGTGCAGCCGTTGGCATGCGCCAGCCGCACCACTTCGCGCGGGGGCAGCATGCCGTCTGAAACGGTGGAATGGCAATGTAAATCAATCATGGCGGCGCCTTAAATTTTTGCCAACGAAGCCAGCAAAGTGTGAATCTCTTTATCACTCAACCGCGCCAATGCGCTCTCTAAATTGGCGTTTAATGTGGCCAGCGCTTCGTGATACAGAGTGCGGCCGGATTCGGTGAGCACCACCAAGCTCATGCGGGCATCGCGCTCGTGCTTTTCTTTGGCCACCCAATGCAGTTTTTCCATCGGGCTGAGCAGCTTGGTGATCGCCGATGCGGTTAACGACACCGATTCGGCCAAATGAATCCGGCTGATGCGCTGCTCGGGTGCGTTGCTCAGCGTGTGCAAAATCATAAATTCCGACATGCCGATGCCGTGGGCACTTAGCGGGCGCTCAAGATTTTTCTGCAACAGCGCGCGCACTTCAAACAAACGCACCCATAAATCCAGCTTAATCGAATTGCTTGGTTCAAACATATTATTTCCTTCACTTTTACTTGAAAGGTGAAGTATATTTCCATTTAATGTTAAGCACAAGCATTTTTGTTTTGCCGTTTGCCGGTTTATTCGGCCTCTTCCTGCGCCTGCTGCGCCCATTCGCGCTGCTGCGCATCGTATTTGGCTTTTTCGTTCCAATAAATGGTTTGGATGCAGGCGTCGCCGCAATCGCTGCCGCAGCATTCCCACGCTTCGGGGCGCACCGGCTCGGGCATCAAATCTTCAGGCTTCAGTTTCTGGGTCATGGCCGTTTTCCACTTCCAGCACCGCGCCGTTGAATTCGATGGTTTCGCCGCCGCGGATTTTGGCGGTTTTGCGGGTTTCCACTGCGCCGTTGCGCAACACCTGCCCCTCGGCAATCAGTGCTTTGGCTTGGCCGCCGCTTTCAACCAGGCCGGCGAGCTTGAGCAAATCGCATAAGGCGATATAGTCGCTCTCTTCCAGATAAACGGTGGCGTGCATGGCAATACTTTCTTTTTTTGAGGGTTTGTAAATGGGTATATTTTACGCGAAAACAAGCCGGCATGCGGCTTTGGGCGGATTTAAACGGCATTTTGGGTTACACTGCGCTTATCCGCCCCATGCCGTCTGAAAGGCTTTTCATGCGCCGCTTGCTGTTGTTGTTGGTTTGCCTGCTGTTTGCCCCGGCCGCGTTTGCCGCCTGTGCGCCCGATAAAGCGGTGAAGCTGGGCGCGCTCGATTGGGAAAGCGGCCAATTCACCACCGCCGTGCTCAACACCTTGCTGCACGAGGGCTACGGCTGCGCCACCGAAGCGGTGCCGGGCACCACGCCGGCGCTGGAAACGGCGTTGGCACAAAACGATATTCAGATTATCGCCGAGCAATGGGTGGGGCGCTCGCCGATTATGCAGCAAGCCGTGGCCGAGGGGCGCGCGGCGGTGATCGGCAACACGCTCAAAGGCGGCGCAGAGCAAGGCTGGTATGTGGCCGATTATGTGCAGGCCGCCCATCCCGATTTGAAAAGTGTGGCTGATCTGCCGCGCTTTGCCGGCTTGTTTACCGACCCCGAAGCGCCCGATAAAGCGCGTTTTCTCAATTGCCCCAGCGGCTGGACCTGCGAAACCTTCAACACCCGCCTGCTCGCCAACTCCGGCCTGAACACCACGTTCAACAATGTGCACCCTGGCACCGGCGCGGCGCTGGATGCGGCCATCGCTTCGGCTTATGAGCAGCGAAAGCCGCTGCTGTTTTATTATTGGCAACCCACCGGCCTGATGGCGAAATACCGCTTCGTGCCGCTTGAATTCCCGCCTTACGATGAAGCCTGCTGGCAAAATCTGCTGCAAGCGGGCAACACTTCGGCCTGCGTGTCGGGCTTTCCGACTTCCCAATTGGCGGTAGCCGTGTCGGCACCGTTTCAAGCGGCTCACCCCGATTTGGTGGCGGTGATTGAAAAAATGCAGTTTGAGCCGCACACGCTCAACCGCATGATTCTGGAAATGACGGAAAACAAGCGCAGCGGCAGCGAGCAGGCGCGCCTTTTTTTGCAGCAGCATCCTGAAATTTGGGCGGATTGGGTGTCGGATGAAGCCCGAGGCCGTCTGAAAGCTTCGCTGGGCGTGCCCGAAGCGAAAAGCAGCAGCCTGTTTGCCTCATGGTCGATTGCCGGCGCGCTCAACCGCTCGCTGGCGCAAACCGTGCAAAACTACGGCAGCGATTTCCGCCTGCTGAGCCAATTCACCCTCAACACTTTGCTGCTGCCGCTGGAGCGCGCACTACAAGCGCTGCCTGCTTGGCTGGTGTTGCTATCGGTGGCCGCGCTCGCTTGGCATGCGGCGCGCAAGCTGTGGTTTGCCGCTTTGTGCGCATTCGGCTTCTACACCATCGGCGCGCTCGGCCTGTGGCCGGCTTTGATGCAGACGTTGGCACTTTTGGCCGCTTCGGCGCTCTTTATCATTATTATCGGCATTCCGTTGGGCATTTGGATGGCACGCAGCCCGCGCCTGCACAAGCTGCTCTCGCCGGTGCTCGATGTGATGCAGACCATGCCGAGCTTTGTGTATCTGATTCCGGTGTTGATGCTGTTTGGCATCGGCAAAGTGCCGGCGCTGTTTGCCACGGTGGTGTATGCCATTGCGCCTTTGGTGCGGCTCACCGCGCTGGGCATACGCCAAGTGAGCCCGCAAATGATAGAGGCGGCCGAATCATTCGGCAGCACACGTTGGCAGCTTTTGCGCTGGGTGCTGCTGCCGCAGGCCAAGCCCAGCATTATGGCAGGGCTGAATCAGGCGGTGATGATGTCGCTGGGCATGGTGGTGCTCGCCAGCATGATCGGCGCGCGCGGCTTGGGCGAATATGTGCTGCAAGCCATTCAAACGCTCAACATCGGCCAGGGTGTGGAAGCGGGCGCGGCGATTGTGATTTTGGCGATTATTATCGACCGCATCACGCAGGCCTACGGGCGGCGCAGCGGCAAGGCCGTCTGAAAACCAACCTTTTCAAACCAACTTTTTCTCTTCAGGCACAGGCCGTCTGAAACCACAACGGGAAATATAATGACTTCCATCCGCTTCGAACACGTCAGCAAAATCTACGGCAAAGAAAAAGCCTGCCGCAAAGCGCTGGCCATGTTGCGCCAAGATGCGCCGAGTGAAGACATTTTTCAGGCCACCGGCTGCCAAGTGGGCCTGCGCCGCATCAGCCTCACCATTCCGGGCGGCGGCATTTTTTGCATCATGGGCTTATCGGGCTCGGGCAAATCCACGCTGGTGCGCCACATCAACCGCTTAATCGAGCCCAGCTGCGGCGAAATTTGGGTGGGCGGCACCAACGTTACCGCCCTGAGCGAAACAGCGCTGCGCGATTTCCGCCAGCAAAAAGTGAGCATGGTGTTTCAGCATTTCGGCTTGCTGCCGCATTTAACCGTGCTGCAAAACGCCGAATACGCCTTGCGCGTGCGCGGCCTGCCGATGGCCGCACAACACGAGCAGGCACGCTATTGGCTCAACGAAGTGGGCTTGAGCGGCCATGAAGAAAGCTATCCCGATGCGCTCTCCGGCGGCATGCGCCAACGCGTCGGCCTCGCGCGCGCGCTGGCGGCCGACACCGATATTTTGCTGATGGACGAGCCTTTTTCCGCGCTCGATCCGCTGATTCGCGCCAAATTGCAAGAGCAGCTGCTCGATTTGCAGCAGCGGCTGGGTAAAACCATTGTGTTTATCACCCACGATGTGGGCGAAGCGCTCAAGTTGGGCAGCCAAATGGCGATACTCAACGCCGGCGCGCTGGTGCAAAGCGGCACGCCGCAGCAATTGCTCGAAGCACCGGCCGATGATTATGTGGCCGAATTTATGACCGTGCGTTAAACAAGCGCCATTCAGATAAACGCCATCATGTTCATGCCAAATGCCGTCTGAAAACCTTTCAGACGGTATTTGTAAAACTTATAGCAGCCCGTAGGTGGTGCTGTCGAACGGCTTTTATTTGGTCAGGTTATTTTTTTGAATGGGTATCAGACGGCCTTTTATCCTACGCAAATCCGCTGCACTTTCCCACCGGATAAGCGCTCTGCCCATGCGGCATAAATCCGACAGGCCGTCTGAAAAACCGGCGTTTGCCGAGCGTGTGCATTGCCTTGCGCACCAAACAAATCTATAATATCGGCTTCCCGCTCTTAAGGGAGTAGCCATCCGCGTGTTTCAGGCGCGCGGAGCCATTGTCAACACACTTGCCGCTCTCGGCATGGCAACGGCATCTTTGCTCAAGCGAAGACAGGCAAGACTTAAGGCACGCAAGGCCGCCTCTGTGGGCAGCGCTTGGCGTGCTTTTTTGTTTGCCCACGGTTTTGAGTATCTTGCACATGGAAGCTTTTCTCTCGTCCACCCTCGCCGTGGCCATTGCCGAAATCGGCGACAAAACCCAATTGCTGGCGCTTTTTCTGGCCGCCCGCTTCAATCAAAAAAGCGCCATTATCGCGGGCATTTTTGTGTCTACCCTGCTCAATCATTTGCTCTCTGCCGTTATCGGTGTGTGGCTGGCGCAATTTGTGTCGCCCGAAATGATGAAGTGGATCGTCGGCATCAGCTTTATCGCCGTGGGCTTGTGGCTTTTGGTGCCCGATAAAGACGGCGCCACCAACAACCGCTGGCTGCAATACGGCGCATTCGGCGCCACGGTGGTGTTGTTTTTCCTGGCCGAAATCGGCGACAAAACCCAAATCGCCACCGTGCTGCTGGCCGCTAAATACCAATCCATGCTGTGGGTGGTGGCCGGCAGCACGCTGGGGCTGATGCTGGCCAATGTGCCGGTGGTGTATTTGGGGCATGCGCTGATGAAGAAAATTCCCGCCAAAGCCGTGCGCCTGGCTGCCTGCGCGCTGTTTTGCATTTTGGGTGCCGCCACCTTGCTCGGCAGCGGTATTGCCTTAAGCTGATTTTTCACACCCATTCAAAAAAGTAAAATGATTTTTTTGGATGGGCGTGAGGCCGTCTGAAAGCCGATATATGTTTGAAATCCTCTTGCGCCACCCCGATTTTGTGGCAATCAACAAGCCCGCCGGCCTCTGCGTGCACCAAGATGGCGCGGCAGAAAGCTTCACCGGCCGGCTAGCACAGCAGCTCGGCGTGGCGCGGGTGTGGCTGCTGCACCGGCTCGACAAGCCCACCGGCGGCGTGTTACTGCTGGCGCTCAACCCTGAAGCCGCCTCGGTGCTGGCACAGCAGTTTGCCGCGCACAGCATGCACAAAACCTATCTGGCCCTCAGCAGCCAAAAGCCCGCCAAAAAGCAGGGCTGGGTGAAAGGCGACATGGCCAAAGCGCGGCGCGGCGCATGGAAGCTGCTGCGCACGCAGCACAACCCGGCCCTCACCCGCTTTCACAGCCGCAGCATTGCCCCCGGCCTGCGCTTATTCGTGCTGCAACCCTTAAGCGGCAAAACCCACCAGCTGCGCGTGGCCATGAAAAGCCTAGGCAGCCCGATTTTGGGCGACACACTCTATGGCGGCCAAGCGGCCGAGCGCCTGTTTCTGCATGCCTGGCGGCTGCAATTCGATTATGCCGGCACATCGTTCTGTATTACCGCCGCGCCCGATGAAGCCTGGCCGCCGGGCGTTTCAGACGGCCTCGAATAACACCATATTCCGCCACATTGCCGATGCCCCCGCAATCCCTACCGTTTAACCCCGCCAACCCAACTTTACACGGCGCATGGCTATAATTAAGCCACTTTTCCCGCCCGCCCGCTTATGAAACCGATTTTCTATTACACCGCTGCCTTTTTTCTGGCCGCCGCCCTGCCCGCACAAGCAGCCACCTATATCTGCCGAAGCGAGGGCAGAGCCGTGTTCACCACCGAAAAGCTTGGCCCGCACTGCACGCTTTCGCAAATGAACGGCATCAGCGACCAAGCCGCATCTGCCGCCGATGGCGAACCCATCACCCGCTTGTGGGAAAAAGAGCAATTCGGCGCTTATGACGACATCAAAATCCTACCCGCCCCCAAGCCCAGCGGCGTGACCAACACCGCCGATGCCGCCTCGCCCTCGATGCGCATCAAGCTGCGCAACGCCCCGAAAAACAGCAAAGCCCAGCCTGCCCGGCCGCGCACACCCGCACCGGTGATCGCCGCCCCGCCCGCGCGGCCGCAGCTTTCGCGCAAACAGATTCTGCAAAACGAAATCCGCAACGAGCAAGCCGCGTTGGTGCGCGAGCAAGCCCAGCTCAACGTGGCCAAAAGCAAGGGCGACAAAGCCAAAGTCAGCCGCCTCGAGCAAGCCGTGCGCGACCGCCAAGCCAATATCCGCGCCATCCAAGGCGAAATGGGACGCTGAACCCAACCCCGTTATGCGCGCGCCAAAGAGGCCGTCTGAAACGTTCAGACGGCCTCTTTGTTGTTGATGATTCAGCACTTTTCGTTATAAACAAACAAAAAAACAGTATTTAGCCGCGCTCGTCAAGCCTGCTATATTGGCTCATCTCATCAAGCAAAGGGCACGGAAAATGAACTTCAAATCACTGTGGCTGGCATTGCCGCTGGCATTGGCGCTGAGCGCCTGCGACCAAGGCAGCGCCGCATCGAAAAGCAGCAAAAGCGCAGAAAAAGTGTCGATATTGAATGTGTCTTACGACCCCACCCGCGAGCTTTATCAGGCTTATAATCCGATTTTCAAACAATATTGGAAAGCCAAAACCGGCCAAGACGTGGAAATCCAACAATCCAACGGCGGCTCGGGCAAGCAGGCGCTCACCGTGCAGCACGGGCTTAAAGCCGATGTGGTTACGCTGGCGCTGGCGGGCGACATCGACGCCATCAACGGCGGCAGCCAAACGCTGATTTCGCCCGACTGGCAGCAAGCGCTGCCCGACAACAGCACGCCCTACACCTCCACCATCGTGTTTCTCGTGCGCAAAGGCAACCCCAAAAACATCCGCGACTGGGGCGATTTGGTGAAAGGCGATGTGCAAATCATCACCCCCAACCCCAAAACCTCAGGCGGCGCGCGCTGGAATTTCCTCGCCGCCTGGGCCTGGGCCAAACACCAGCCCGGCGGCAGCGATGACAAGGCACGCGAATTTGTGCACGAGCTTTACCGGCGCGTGCCGATAATGGATGCCGGCGCGCGCGGCTCCACCATCTCATTCACCCAACGCGGGCTGGGCGATGTGCTTTTGGCTTGGGAAAACGAAGCTTATTTGGCGGTGAAAGAGGCCGGCGATCAATTTGAAATCGTCACCCCCTCGCTGTCGATTTTGTGCGAGCCGCCGGTGGCCGTGGTGGATAGCGTGGTGGATGCCAAAGGCACGCGCGAAGTGGCCACCGCCTATTTGCAGCAGCTCTACACCGACGAATCGCAGCGCCTGATCGGCCAACATTTCTACCGCCCCGCCAACCCCGCGGTGTTGGCCGAATTCAAACACCAATTTGCCGACTTGAAACTGGTGTCGATCAACCAGGAATTCGGCGGCTGGGCGCAGGCACACAAGCAGTTTTTCGCCGACGGTGCCGAATTCGATCGGATATACAGCAAGCCGTAAAGCAATTGCCAATTATACCAATCCAAAAAAATAACCTAACTTCGTTGTCTCGCCTTGCCGTACTAGTTGTACTGTCTGCGGCTCGCCGCCTTGTTAGCTTACTTTTTTGAATTGGTATTATAAACAGGCCGTCTGAAAACTTTTCAGACGGCCTGTTTGCCATCAACCATTTCAACGTTTTAAGCCGGATTCTGGCCGCCGAGACGCGATTTCACTATACTGAATCCCTTCACCCCTTCGTTTAGGAGCCGCCATGTTTAAATTTCCCGCCCTCGCCGCCGCATGCCTGCTGGCCGCCTGCACCGCCGCCCCGGCCGCAACCGGCGCACCGCAAGCCGATATTGCCCAAGCCGACATGGCCGCGCCCGCCTGGGCCGGCACCTACGCCGGCACGCTGCCCTGCGCCGATTGCGAAGGCATTCAAATCCGCCTCACGCTGCAACCCGATCTGCACTACACGCTTAGCCAAACCTATCTGCGCGCAGGCGGCAACCGCAGCGCCAGCGTGAGCGGCCAATTTTATTGGACCGACGAAGGCCAAACCGTGCAGCTCGACAATTATGCCGATGCCCGCCAATTCCAAATCGGCGCAGGCTTTGCCCAAGCGTTTCGATTGGACGGCAGCCCCAGCGGCAACGATGCGCGCTATCGTCTGCAAAAAATCCATTGATATAAAATCATACGCAGGCCGTCTGAATGCCCATTCAAAAAAAATAAGCTGACAAGGCGGAAGCCTGCGACAGTACAGATAGAGTGAAATGCAAGAAAAAGTGACGCAAAACGATATTTTGCAACGGCGTAGGTTAGATTGATAAACCCAAGGTTTCAGACGGCTTATGGATTTGTTGGGTTGACAATCCAACCTACCTGCCGTATCACTTTTTCGTGCATTCCAATATAGTCCGGCACGGCGAGCCAACAAAGTCAGGTTATTTTTGGATGGGTATGAATATCCTTTCAGACGGCCTTATCTTATATAATAACGCTTTTGCCGCATCACCATCCAAAGACAAAATCATGAATGCCAAACCCATCATTATCGGCGTGGCCGGCGGCTCCGGCTCCGGCAAAACCACCGTGTCGCGCGCGCTTTACGAGCGCTTCAGCGGCCACCCCATCACCATCATCGAGCAGGATTATTACTACAACGACCAAGCCCACCTCAGCCCCGAAGTGCGGCGCGCGCAGAATTACGACCACCCCGATGCGTTTGACAATGCCCTGCTTTATCAGCAGCTCGGCCAGCTGCTCGAGCGCAAAGCCGTCGAGCTGCCGCAATACGACTACACCCGCGACACCCGCGCCGGCCACACCAAACACCAGCCGCCGGTAGACGTGATTATTCTCGAAGGCATACTCGCCCTTTATGACGAAAACATCCGCAGCCTGATGGACATCAAGCTTTTTGTCGACACCGACGCCGACCTGCGCTTTATCCGCCGCCTGCAACGCGACTGCCTCGAGCGCGGCCGCTCTATCGAATCGGTGGTGGGGCAATATATCGAGCAAGTGCGGCCGATGTACATCCAATTTGTGGAGCCGACCAAGCGCCACGCCAACATTATTATCCCGTTTGACGAGCGCAACGGCGTGGCCGTGGATATTCTGATTGCCAAAGTGGGCGCGATTTTGCAGCAGCGCATCGCGCAAACCCGCTAATCCGGCATACATTAACAAAAGGCCGTCTGAAACGTTTCAGACGGCCTCTGCTTTTATGCCACCGAAAAGGCACACAGCTTACAGATAAAATTTCTCAATCACATTCAAATCATCATCCAGCTTATACACCAGCGGCTGGCCGGTGGGGATTTCCAGCGCCATGATGTCGTCGTCGGAAATGCCTTCGATGTGCTTGGCCAGCGCGCGCAGGCTGTTGCCGTGGGCGGCCACCAGCACGCGTTTGCGCGCAATAATGGCCGGCGCGATTTGGTCTTCCCAAAAAGGCAGCACGCGCTCAAGGGTGACTTTCAGGTTTTCGCCGCAAGGCACCACATCTTTGGGCAGGTGCGCATAGCGCGGGTCGTTTTGGGCGGAAAATTCATCGCTGGGATCGAGCAGCGGCGGCAGGGTGTCGTAGCTGCGGCGCCAAATGTGCACTTGCTCATCGCCGTATTTTTCGGCGGTTTGCTTTTTATCCAAGCCTTGCAGCTGGCCGTAGTGGCGCTCATTCAGGCGCCAGCTTTTGATTTGCGGCACCCACAATTGATCGCTCTCTTCCAGCACGATATTGCAGGTTTTGATGGCGCGGGTGAGCACGGAAGTGAAGGCGATATCGAAATGATAGCCTTT
>ERZ650307.2016-NODE-2016-length-11234-cov-5.368280_pt1 | contig 11234 bp, 10 predicted proteins | sample MGYA00376243_ERZ650307 | MGnify/ENA primary metagenome ERZ650307 (study PRJEB26733, sample SAMN07839242) | wastewater metagenome | biome: urban; feature: artificial channel; material: waste water | place: USA: North Carolina | collected 2016-03-31 ... | reverse complement strand
AAGAAGTTATCGCACTGAAAAAAGAGCTGGATAAACTGCAGAAAAACCTGGGCGGAATCAAAGACATGAAGAGAATCCCGGATGCAATCTTTATCGTAGATCCGAAAAAAGAGAGAATCTGTGTTCAGGAAGCTCATACTCTTGGAATCCCGCTGATCGGTATCTGTGATACAAACTGTGATCCGGAAGAACTGGATTATGTAATCCCAGGTAATGATGATGCAATCAGAGCAGTAAAATTAATCGTTTCCAAAATGGCTGATGCTGTTATCGAAGCAAATCAGGGAGCAGCAGAAGATGCATATTATGAGGAAGCTGAAGAAGCAGTAGCTGAAGAGACTGTAGAAGCAGAATAATTATGAACGTAAATGCTTCAGCCTGAACATCAGGTTGGAGCATTTTTGGTAAACTATTTCAATTCATGGAGGAAAAAATCATGGCAATCACAGCAAGCATGGTAAAAGAATTAAGAGAAATGACAGGCGCTGGTATGATGGACTGCAAAAAAGCTCTGAACGAATCTAACGGAGATATGGATGCAGCAATCGAATACCTCAGAAAGAACGGCGAAGCTAAGGCTGTTAAGAAAGCCGGACGTATCGCAGCTGAAGGTATTGTTATGGCAGACGTTAAAGAAGATAAGACAGCAGCTATCGTAGAAGTTAACTCTGAGACAGACTTCGTTGCTAAGAACGCTGATTTCCAGGCATTCGTAAAAGCAGTTGTTAATCAGGCACTTACTACAAAAGCTACAGATATGGAAGGATTCATGGCTGAAGCTTGGAACGAAGATGCTTCTAAGACAGTTAACGATGCACTTACAGAAAAGATTTCTGTAATCGGAGAAAAGCTCAGCATCAGAAGATTCGAAAAGATCGTTACAGATGGCTGTGTAGTATCTTACATTCACGGTGGCGGACGTATCGGTGTTCTTGTAGAAGCTGATACAGCAGTTGTTAACGATGCTGTTAAAGAAGCTCTGAAAAACGTAGCTATGCAGGTAGCAGCTTTAAATGCTAAGTATGTAAGCCAGGCAGATGTAGATGCTGATTACATCGCACATGAGAAAGAAATTCTTCTTGCTCAGATCATGAACGACCCGAAAGAATCTCAGAAACCGGAAAAGGTTATCCAGGGAATGATTTCCGGACGTATCAACAAAGAGATGAAGGAAATCTGTCTGTTAGATCAGGTATATGTAAAAGCTGAAGACGGAAAACAGTCTGTAGCTAAATACCTTGACGAAGTTGGAAAAGCTAACGGAACAACTATCACTCTGAAGAAATTCGTTCGTTTCGAGACAGGTGAAGGTCTTGAAAAGAAAAATGAAGATTTCGCAGCTGAAGTTGCAGCTCAGATGAACGCATAATCTTACAGTTCGCATAAGAATTTGAACCGTATTATTATCATGTAAATCAACGAAAAACCTTGAATTTCCTATGAAAATGGGATGATTCAAGGTTTTTTTGCGTGTTGGGGAATAAATTTTGACTTATCGTAAATTATCGCTATTTATGCATGGAATTGGGTAAAAGTTGGGGAGTGAGTTGGGGAATTTCAATTCCCCAACTGGCGTGTGAAACTTCGCCTCATTCTTCTGAAATAAGTAGGCGAAGATTGCCTGTTTTATTTTGTTGGGGAGTAGTGTAATTACCCAATATTTACCCAACTTTTGATGTATGATAGCGTAAGATTCCCCAACTTTTCATAAGCTATCGTGGGAAATAATAAATTGAAATATTAAAAAAGAGAGATTATAATGAGGACACAGATTTTCGATTATTTGCATAAAGAACCATTTAGTAGTAAAAAGGGGAATAGAATTGATTTTATATCATGTAACATTATTTAATAAGCCAACACAGGAAATACTGATTCCACGAATACCAGGAGATACTTCTATAGGGGAAGAAGTTAAAACAAATAGAATATGTTTGGCACCAAGTATTATTCAATGTTTGCGTGCATTGGAGATATATAAGTATTTTCAAGAAGATACGCTAGATGTTAAAGTTTATAAGATAGTTGTTGATGAAAATGATGAACAGTTAATTTCATGGGAACAGTTATATTTAAATGGTTTGGTTGATGATGCTGCACTTACACATGAATATTGGTATAAAAGTAAGCTTATTCCAGTAGAATATAATGAATATAGAATTAGTGAATGTGTAAAAAAGAGGTATATTATTATTCCCTCAAAAGAGAAAATGCGGATAAAAGAAATCATAGAAACAATGGGAGTGTGTTTTAATAGACTGGAGAAATATAATGCATTTCAAATTATGAATGAATGGCTTCCACGACAATCAGAAACATTTCAAGAGCAAGTAAAAAAGAAATTAACACATAAAGTCGAAGAATATACAGAAGGGTCTGCTGAAATTTATAAGAAAATATTTGGAAATATTCCGGAACGTTTTCGTGAAGAAAAAGATTTTCGAGAAATTGAATATCTTGAAAAATGTAAAATAGAATATATTACATAGCCGATTGATTCAAATTGAAAGTCAGTCGGCTTTTTTCATGCTCATTTTTATACATAGCCAGTCCCGTAAAAAGGATTGGCTATTAAATTTTTCGAGGAAGGAGGAAACCATATGACCAAGTGTAAAGTAATCGCCCTTGCAAATCAGAAGGGAGGAACAGCTAAGACCACAACAACATTAAATCTGGGAATTGGTCTTGCACATCAGGGGCGAAAAGTATTATTGGTCGATGCTGATCCGCAGGGGGATTTAACAACTGCATTGGGTTGGATAAATGCAGATAGTCTTCCGATTACATTGGAAACACAAATGAAGAAGATATTACAAGACGAACCGTTTGTGTATAATGAAGGCATTTTACACCATGAAGAAGGAGTAGACATTATTCCGACCAACATTGAGTTATCGGGTATGGAAATCTCACTGGTAAATGCCATGAGCAGAGAGCAGACTTTAAAGCTGTATCTGGCAGATTTGAAAAAGGATTATGATTATATCCTGATTGATTGTATGCCTAGTTTGGGAATGTTGACTATCAATGCATTAGCTGCCGCAGACAGTGTAATTGTTCCGGTGCAGGCTCATTATCTTCCACTAAAGGGCATGACACAGTTAATGAAAACAATCGGTAAGGTACAGAGACAGCTAAATCCTAATCTGAAGATTGATGGAGTATTGCTGACACTTGCAGATATGAGAACAAAACTTGCAAGGACAACAGAGACTAGCCTTAGAGAGAATTATGGAAAGCATATTAGGATTTTCAAAACTGTTATTCCAGTGGCTATCACAGCAGCAGAAAGCAGTGCAGCAGGACAGAGCATTTATGAGTATGACAAGAATGGAACTGTTGCAAAGGCGTATGCAGAATTTACGAGGGAGGTGATTCAGTGTGGCGAAAAGCAGAGAAATAAACATGAATCTTCCCTCAGCCGATGACCTTTTTACCACGCAGGAAGAAAGAGACCAGAAGAATCAGGAGCATGTAAAAAATATTTCTGTTTATGACATCAGTGATTTTCCGAATCATCCATTTAAAGTAAAAATGGATGATAAAATGGTGGAGACCATTGAAAGTATTCGAGAACATGGTGTATTGGTTCCTGCTCTTGTCAGAGAGAAGCCAACAGGTGGGTATGAAATGATTTCCGGACACCGCAGAAAAATGGCAAGTGAACTGGCTGGAAAAGAGACAATGCCATGTATTGTAAGAAATCTTAGTGATGACCAAGCAGTCATTGTCATGGTTGACAGCAATCTTCAGCGAGAAGAAATCTTACCATCCGAAAAGGCATTTGCTTATAAAATGAAGCTAGATGCTATGAAGAGACAGGGACAGAGAACGGATTTAACTTCTACCCCACTGGAGCAGAAGTTAGGAAAATATTCCGTAGAAGTTCTAGGAGAACAGGTAGGAGAAAGTAAAAGTCAGATTCAAAGATATATCCGCCTTACGGAGCTTATCCCGGAAATCCTAGAAATGGTCGATGACAAAAAGATTTCTATGCGTCCGGCGGTGGAGCTGTCTTATTTGCCGAAAGAGGAACAGGAGATATTGTACGACACCATGGAGTCGGAGGCTTGTACCCCAAGTCATGCACAGGCAATCAAAATCCGCAAATTTTCAGCAGAGGGCAGGTTGAATGAAGATGTTTTGCTGTCGATTATGTCAGAAGAGAAGCCAAATCAGGTAGAGCAGTGGAAAATCCCGAAGAACCGACTGAAAAAATACTTTCCATCGGGAACTACACAGCAGAAAATGGAAGAAACCATTATCAAAGCACTGGAATTATACCGGAAACGGGAAAAAAGCAGGGAACGATAGGCATTTTGACACCAAGGGAGAAGTCTATCTGTTGGCGGTCAATGAGAAATCAGCCTTTTTCTGTTTTCCCCTCCCCACACCCTACCCCTTTGGTTTACCAGCAGATTACCAGCCGAAAAGACAATAAGGAGCCGGGAACCTCTTCTCTTTCGGCAGGTCAGAGATTCCCATACCCTGCATGACAGCAGGGAGCAAACAACATAAAGCAACAGCAGGCGTTCCAGACGGACGTCTTTTTTTGATTGAAAAGAAAGGAATTGTAGAAAATGAAGAAGATATGGAAACGAGTGTGTACAGGGATTCTTGCCCTGACCACGATTTTAACTGCATTACCGATCACATCGGTTCAGGCAGCGGAAACACAGTATTGGACGGAATCCTCAGAGAGAGTCGGATATATTGAACATGTGATGAATGATGGAACCATTCATTCTACATTCAATGAAGGTCACATGCGAGTAGAGGGCGAAACCGCCTATTGTGTAGATATTAACACCGGATTCAAAAATGGGTATAAAACTAGACACGATGCAAGTTCCAGTATGAGTGCTGCACAGATCGAAGATGTGGCATTGTCACTGGAGTATGTAAAACAGTATAGAGGCAGTCACAGTAACCTGAATGCGAATCAGGGATATCTGTTGGAACAGTGTGTGGTATGGCAGAGACTGAGTGAGTATTTAGGCTGGCAGTGTGATAATGTACGAGCTGCATATTCTGAGATTTCACAGGATATTCAGAATGAAGTGTATACAGGAGCGAGAGCATTTGTACAGGCAAACAAAGGTCGTTATAAATGTGGCGGATATATCTATACTGGTGAAGGACAGGATCTTGGACAGTTTTGGGCAGAACTGAATGTCGGAAATGCGAAGGTAAAAAAGACAACTGCAAATGAGATTGTCACAAATGGAAATGCGATGTATTCCATTGTTGGAGCAACCTTTGGCATATTTTTAGACCAGAATTGTAGTAATCAGATTGGAACACTTACAACAAATGAAAATGGCGATACGAATGAAGTTGAAGTGACTGCAGGGACTGTTTATATCAAAGAGCTTTCTGCACCGAAAGGATATAAGCTGGATACGACAGTACGCAGTCTGAAAGTTGAAGCCGGAAAGACAGCCGTATTAAATGTTTCCGATGTTCCGAAAGTAACAGAGACATTGGTAGATCTGTTCAAGATTGATATGGAGACAGGAAAAGCAACCGCACAGGGTAATGCAGCACTGGCAGGAGCAGAGTTTACCTGGCATTATTATGACGGACTTTATACAAAAGATAACTTACCAGAGAAAGCAACACGTACCTGGGTTACAAAAACGGTGGCAGAAAAGAGCAGTGACGGAAGTATTCATTATGTGACAAAACTGTCAGATGCTTACAAAGTATCGGGAGATGCATTTTACATTCAGAATGAAAAAAGCGTATTACCACTTGGAACACTGACTGTTGAGGAGACAAAAGCACCAGACGGATATTTACTGGACGGAGCTTATATGCAGGCAGGAGACAGTACAGAACAGATAAAAGGAATGTATCTGACACAGATCACAGAGGACGGAGAACTTGCAGTTCTTTCCGGAAGCAACCAGTATTCCGTATCTGACCAGGTAATCCGAGGTGGTGTGAAGATTCAGAAACGTGATTTAGAGACAAAAGATACCAAAGCACAGGGAAGTGCCACATTAAAAGATACTGCATTTGCAATTATTTCTTTGAACGAAAATTCGGTTCTGGTAGAAGGAAAGCTGTATAAGAAGAACGAGACAGTTAAGACGATTCAGACAGGGATTGACGGAATTGCAACAACGACGGCAGATTTACTTCCGTATGGTAAATACAAACTGGAAGAAACCAAAGCACCGGAAGGTTATCTGACTGACGGGGCAAAAGCGATTGAATTTTCGATTACGGAAAATGGAAAAATCGTAGATTTAACAGACGAAAGCCATTCCATTTACAACCAGATTAAACGTGGAGATTTGGAGGGAGTAAAGATTGGAGCAGGCACACATAAGAGACTTGCCAATGTTCCTTTTAAGATTACGAGCAAAACAACCGGAGAGAGCCATATCGTAGTGACAGATAAAAATGGTCAGTTTTCAACCGCTTCCGATTGGGCGTCTCATAAGAAAAATACAAATGCCGGAACATCCAGTGAGGACGGTATCTGGTTCGGAATTTCTGAGCCGGACGATAGCAAAGGTGCATTACTTTATGACACTTATGAGATTGAGGAGTTAGCTTGTGAATCCAACAAAGGTATGAAATTGATTCCAGCATTTGAAGTTGTTGTCAGCAGAAATAAAGTAACAATCGACCTTGGAACACTGACCGATGAGTATGAAAAAGAGATTACCATTCATACCACAGCAACGGATAAAATAACAGGTGAGAAGGTAATTGTTGCAGGAAAGAAAGTAACGATTGTGGATACAGTTACTCTGGACGGTCTGGAAGAAGGCAGAAAGTACCAGTTAAAAGGCTGGCAGATGCTGAAAGAGGAAAATGCAGAACTGCTCATTGATGGAAAGCGTGTGGAGAGTGATTACACTTTTGTTGCTGACAGCGAGAAAATGAAAGTAGAGATTTCTTATACGTTTGATGCATCAGAACTTGGCGGACAGAATCTGGTTACATTTGAAGAATTATATGATCTGAAGAATCCGGAAGAACCTGTAAAAGTTGCAGAGCATAAGGACATTGACGATGAAGGTCAGACAGTCCTGATTACGGAGCGAAAGATTTCGATTCATACCACAGCAACTGATAAGAATGGCAAGAAAGAGATGGAAGCCGGAAAAGATCTGACGATTGTGGATACGGTTACTTTAGAAGGACTGGAAATCGGTACGAACTACAAGTTGTCTGGTTGGCAGATGGTTAAGGCAGAAAATGCAAAGCTGCTCATTGATGGCAAAGAAGTTACCAATGATTATGAATTTACAGCGGACAAGGAAAACATGGAAGTGCAGATTGAGTTTACTTTCGATGGCAGCACTCTTGGAGGAAAGCAGCTTGTAACCTTTGAAGAACTGTATGATATGACAAATCCGGAAGAACCGAAAAAGGTAACAGAGCATAAGGACATCAACGATGAAGGTCAGACTGTAACCATCAAAGAAGTACCGGAAACACCAACCCCAGAGACACCGGGTACTACTACAAAAACCAGTAACCCTCCGAAAACAGGAGACACTGCAAATGCAATTTTATGGATAGCCATTCTGGTATTATCAGCAGCCGGAATCACAGGAGTTCGTATCTGGAATAAAAAGAAACAGGTTAAGAGATTAGGAATTGAAGAAAAGAAAGAAGAGGAGGAGTAAAACAGAGGGCGGCGATAAGCTGCCCTTTGATGATGAAATGGGAAAAAATCAGAAAGCAATAAAAGTATTACAGCGTTTATTTGATGCCGGATACGGAGCGGAAAAGGAGATTGTCAATATGGCGATGGATGAAATGCTTGCTTTGCCGGGAGTGAATGTAGCAGATCTGTGCATTATCAGTGAGCTGCAGAAAAGCATTAAGGCAAACAAAGTGATAAGCTATTTGTCAGGGAAAAAAGAAGTAAAGGAAGAAACGAAAGGAGCAGATTATGGTGGAACAACCTAAATATTTGGAAATGACATTATCACAATTGAAATCATATGTGGAATCTTCAGAGAGTAATATTTTTTTGGTTGTAGAATTTCCAAAAGGAGATCAGAAGGATGGAGAATGAATTGGAAGTTGTGAATATCCGTCTGGTAAAAGAGCCGTCTCTTTATAGTGAGCAGACGTTGGACAGTCCACAGGCTGTTGTAGAATTGATGGCGAAGGAGTTATCGCAATATGACAGAGAAGTATTTTGCATCCTGAATATGAAAAATAATGGACAGGTAATCAATATGAATCTGGTCAGTGTTGGAACAATCAATGCATCTTTGGTAATTCCCAGAGAAGTTTTTAAGAGCAGTATTCTGGCAAATGCTTCTGCAATCATTGGACTTCATAATCATCCCAGTGGCAATGTGAAACCGTCAAAAGAGGATATGATTGTTACGAGAAAGCTGCAGAAGTGCGGACAGCTACTGGGGATAGAATTGCTGGATCATATCATTGTCGGTGGAACTAATGGAAAGATGCTCAGCTTCCGAGAAGAAAAGATGTTGAATGTGACAGGAAGGATGGATTGGGAGAGATAGAAGAAAAAAGAATTAGAAGTTTTTATTTATTGTAATATTTCATGTAGCGGCATTAGTAAAATAGTGTCGCTACAAAAAGCTGACTTATACATTGATATTATATGCATAACTCAAAATAAAATTGTTAAAAATAGAAAAAGAAACAATATATAACGAAAAAATCTCTAAATAAGAAAATTTACATTGACTGAGAGAAGAGTAAAACATATAATAAAGGTGGAGGTGTATAAGAATGTTAGTAAAAGTAAGTGTTGAAAATTTTAAATCTTTTGATAAAGCAGCAGAGCTGACAATGATTTCCTCAAATAAAATACGAACAAATGCAAATCACAGGTTAAAGATAAAAAGTACCCAGTTATTAAAATATGCAGTAGTTTATGGAGCAAATGCATCTGGAAAGACCAATTTGGCATTGTTCTTTAAATTTTTTAAAGATAGTGTCTGCAATGGTATTCCGATAGAAGCTACACAGATGTTTTGTAAGAATCGGCAGGAGAATAAGGAACGAGAAAGTAGTTTTGAAATTCAGATTACTGTAGGTGACAAATTTTATGCCTATGGTTTTTCTGCAGTTTTAAGCAGACGAAAAGTAACCGGAGAATGGTTATATGAATTATATCAGAATGGTTCAGCAAAATGTCTCTTTGAACGAGAAGGAAGTAAACGTCCGGTGTTAAATGATGGTATTACGCTGACAAACACAGAAAAAAATAAATTTGAAACCTATGCAGATGATTTTGAAGGAAATGAAACATCTTTGTTCCTGACAGAAATGAATCGTGGAAAAAAATATAGCACACGATCTAAATTATTGTTCTTCCGGGATGTATATGATTGGATTCAGAATCATATTTCGATTATCACACCGGATACGCCATTGATTGATTTGGAATATTATTATGATGATAATTCGCTGAAGCTGATTAACAAATTGATCAAAACATTTGATACGGGTATCAGCCAGGTAAAAATTGAAGAAATTACATTGGATGAGTTATCAAATGCATTGCCGAAATCAGTATTTGATAAGATGATGCAGCATGTAAAAAATAGAATGGAAGAGCAGGAAGAACCATCATTCAGAATGACGATGAGGTCGAAGGAAACTTTCTTTAATATCGAAGTTGAAGGACATTCTGAACCGAAGGTCACAACAATCCGGTTGCATCATAATAAGTCATTTTATGAGTTCGGTTTTGATGAAGAGTCTGATGGAACAAGAAGATTATTCGATTTGATGGATATGCTGTTGAATAAACGAGAAGATGTTCTTTATGTTGTGGATGAATTGGAGAGAAGCTTACATCCGAAATTGACAGAACGATTTTTGCAATTGTTTATGCAGCTACATGATGAGCAGCGTATGCAGCTATTGTTCACTACACATGAATCATCCATTATGGATCAGGCTATTTTTAGAAGGGATGAAATCTGGTTTGTAGAACGTAACGCAGAAAATGCAAGCTCTATTTATTCCTTAGATCGTTTCAAGGAGAGGTATGATAAAGTGTTGAGCAAGGCATATCTGGAAGGCAGGTATGGTGCGATACCAGTATTTTCAACATTTGACTTTAGAGAGGAGGAGTAGCCTTGGCTCCAGTAAGAAGTTATACGAATTGGAATAGTAGAACTACAGATGAAGAAGAACAGATTGAGCCTTATCGTAAGTACTTTTTCATATGTGAGGGTGCAAATACTGAAACATGGTATTTCAAAAAGTTAATTGATATCCGAAAAGAGTTAAATATTCATCCATTGATCGATATCCGGTTACTTGAAAAAACAGAGGGAGACAGGGACATTTCATTTCCAAGACGTTTGATTGAATTTGCAGAAAATCAGAAAGAAAATCCGGAAATAGCATTTGATAAAGAACGGGATAAGATGATTGTTGTATTTGATGGAGATATTTTTGAAGAAAAAGTACTTGATTATGATGAATTGGTAGCAGAAGGTGAAAAGAATAATATATTAGCGGTTAGTAATCCGGCATTTGAACTGTTCCTGCTGTTACATTATGAAAATTCATATGAAGATGATATTGAGCCGAATGCTGAACAGATTATCCAGAATGAAAAAGATGGACATCAGACATTTATCTATAAGTTGTTACTTGCCAGAACAGGAATCAATCCAAAGAAGAATTCCTCAATTGGAGAACTGGCGAAGAATATAGAGATTGCTATTGAGCAGGAAAAGAAAATCAATGAAGATATTCATCAGTGTAAAGGACAGATTACGTGTAATATAGGTCGGATTATTGATGAGATTCGGAAAGATGATGGAAAATAAATATGGATAAAGCGGAGAAGTGTTTAGAAAGAAGAAACAATAAAAGAAAAATATATTACAGGACAGAAAAAGGTTATAATCTTGTGAACCAAGCCCAAGAAATGATCACAAGAGAACGATGTGTAGTATTGGATGAAAAGCAGATCTTAATTCCAGGATGCGAAATTTGGTTTACAGATGGTGAAGTGATTGATGCATTTGCAACTAAAGAAAATGAAACGTACTATATGTTCATAAATAAAGCCATTATAGAAGAACAAAAAGAGTATTTAGAAAAATTAAATTGGAAATTTTTAATTGATTCGGGAATAAAAGAAGAATATATAGATTCACTTATAGAATATGGACTATATTTTGTTATCTTTCATGAATACGCTCATATTTTATGTGGACATGTCGAAGCTAATTTGGAAGATCATGAGGATAAGAAAGCAG
>ERZ650307.2015-NODE-2015-length-11237-cov-4.285548_pt1 | contig 11237 bp, 13 predicted proteins | sample MGYA00376243_ERZ650307 | MGnify/ENA primary metagenome ERZ650307 (study PRJEB26733, sample SAMN07839242) | wastewater metagenome | biome: urban; feature: artificial channel; material: waste water | place: USA: North Carolina | collected 2016-03-31 ... | reverse complement strand
GCCTGCTGCCATTACATTAATCATTCTACGAGATTCTTCAGCTGCTTTTACCGGGTTTTTTAAATCAACCTGAAATTGAAACATAGAAGTTGTAATAGCATTGGTAGCTCCTGTTATGTCTCCCGCCATTCCTTTAGACAAAACATTTACGCTTTCACCTAAAGTTCCCATAGCTTGATCACTTTTACCCATATCCGGGCCAAGGCGTGATAAAATAGTTTTGAACGAGTCTAAATTTACATTTAAGTCTTCGCCATATGTTCTACTTAAACCTTTCGCACGATCATTTAACTTATCTAGTTCTTTACCTACAACGCCTGTAATGGAAGAAACTTCTGCTAATGCACTTTCGTTCTTAATTGCAATATCACTAACGCCTTGTAATCTATCTTTAATATTTTGAACCGAACTGTCGATTGCCATTAGGTCTATTGCTTTCAGCCTTTTGAAACAATCTCCTAAAGCATTACCCTGTTTTACAGCCTTATTAAGATTTTCGGTAACATCTTTTATCCCTTTATTCGCAGAATTAGGGTCAAATTTCAATCGCCAAGTACTTTCGTATGTGCTCATTAATTGTTATCTTTGTAAGATGTTACTTTACTTATTAATAGCGATTTATCATTTTTTCAGATATGTATTAAATCTGATATGGCTTGCTATTACCTTTATTTTCTACTTCTTATTATGGAAACCGACAGGATATGTTTGGGCTGATAAAATAAGAGGTATCAATCTTCTTCCTTCTTAAATAATTGATTAGCAACTTCTACTAATGCTTGTTTAAATGCAGAATATTGAATTTTGCGTTCTACTTTCAGTGCGTAATCTGCACGGCTATATAATTCAATCCACTCGTTTACATCTTTGATAGTTTCAGGATCAATGCCTAATTTGGTGTGAATTAAGGCATTGATTTTCCTAAAACTTTGCTTATTGTCATCGGCATTTAATACCGATGACTTTAAACTTTTTTTAAGCTACTACGAGCGGATTTTGTTAAGCTTCCAATTTTTTCCACTAATTCGGTAAAAACAGAAGCATCGTTATTTAACAATTCTGAATCGCCCGCAAGAACACAATTAGCAATCATTGCGTTTGATGATTTTTCAATATTGTTTTCAAACTCTTTTGAGCTTAATAAATAAACCAAAGACGGACTCGGTTTTTTGATAAGAAATAAAGAAGGTTCTTCGGTGTCTTCATCTGGAAAAACTTCTAAAATCTTAAGGCATTTTGCGCCATATTTAGCTTTAGCAGCTTCTACTTGTTCTTCTGAATATGTTGGTATTTCGTATGCCATTATATTGTTTTTTTAAAGTTAAATTCCCCAAGTAATATGACTTACAAGCATTTCGTGCTTATGAACCATTTTCCCTTGATCGTTTTTACCACTTTTACTTCTACCTGTAAATTGGCAGTTATGGATGATGTCAGTGATAATTCTACCAGTTGATGGATGCGCATATTGAACAATGCTATCAAACGGTTCAATGTCTTGAAGTCTTTTTCCTGGTGGCAATGCTAATTGTATTGCGTTTTCTTCTTCTACATATAGAGAAAGAGAAAATTTAGCTTCATAATTACCTTCTGTAGAACCTACAGGCATTCCACCAGCTCCATAAGCATTTTCTTTTTTGGTAGTATCTGAATATTCAAACTCTTCAATTCCTACTACATCACGCCCAAGAATATTTACAGTTGTTTGATTCCAACCTATAAGTTTTCCTAAATAATTGGTGATTTTATTTGCCATTTTTTTTAAATTTTATTGTACGGTTAAATCAACTTCAAAAGTGTGTGCAATCTCATCAGATTCTATGGTTACACTTATTTTCACAGGATTATCCTTACTAGGACTTTGTGCCGGGTTAATATAAATGCTACCTCCCGAAATATCATTTTCGGCTTCCATTCTTTCAATACAAGCTTTGTAAGCTACTTGTTGCCAGTGTGCAATAGTAGTAGAGCGGATATATCCAGTTGCAGGATCTTTCTTTACTTTACCTTTAATGTAAGGCGCTAAAGCTTCACGAATCAGTCTAGCTGCTGCATTCCAAACGCTGTTATTCTCAATGGTAGAATATTTAGAAGTAGAGGATGTACAGGTTTCACTCCCTGAAAAATACATTCCTGCAGCTCCTACATAAGAACCAATTAAAATATAACCTTTCTCCTGGAGAGATTTAATTTGCGCATCTGTAAGTTCTGACAGCTTTTCGCCTGTAGATAAACCAACATTTACAAATTTACCTGTAGCAGAATCTGTAAGACTGTAGAATCTTTCAGCTTTTCTGTCTTCTGGCTTATTAATGATATCGGTACTACCTAAATTTTCAGAAATTTGACGTACCGCTAACATACCAAGTGCAGAACCAATAGAACAATGCGCTGCATATTCAGTTTCTAAATCTGCAACATCTCTATCTTGACCAATAATTACCGAAATGTTTTCGGCAGATTTTGTAGTAAAATCTGGGTAATTATTGAACGTTAAAGCCCCTTTTTCACCAGCTTCTAAAAGCACGGAATCAATTAAAATTCCTGCTTTTTTCGCTTCACCAACTAAATCTTCTTGTAAAGATTCTACCAATCCAAAAACAGAGGTTAATGTTTGATCTGCAAACCCAAAGAAACCAATGCCTTTAATTTCAGGATATGTTTTTAAATTTTGCAAAACGGTTGGCAAAGCTTGAGCAATTGTTGCTCCTTCAGCAACTGGTAAAAAATATAAAGTTCCTTCAGGTGCGTTTCTGAAAAATTCTGAAACGTGATAATGTGCTAAAACTTTGTTGTTAGCATCAAATGCAGGCGTAATTCCTACAGCTTCTACATCTTTTGTCTGAATTAGCTTTACTGGTTCATTAGCTTGTAATGTAGAACCAACCAAAGAAATAGCGCCAATCATCAAAAAGATTCTTGCATTGGTGGCGGAAAGTCTTCCATTTCCGCCATCAATTTTATTAATTTTAGTGCCTTCTAAATTTCCCATTATGCTGAGATTTTTGTTTTGTATTGTGTTAAAGCATCAATTAGAGTATCTGCTTTTAAGTCTGGAGTTTCAATTCCAAAGAAAAGAACCAGAGATTTCATTTTTTGATAATTAGCTGATACCAGTTCTAGTTCTTCTAGCTCCTTAGTTTTTTCTGCAATTAGATTTTCGTCTAATTCATCTACCACTTTTTTTTCAGGCTGAGTTTGTTCAGCTTCAGTTCTGGTGATGGTGTGGTATTTCATTTCTTTACCTTTCACGTGAATTTTCGCACGGTTTTCGTCTGTAAAAACGTTGCCGTCTTCTGCTGCATATACTACATTGATGTTTTCGTGTTTTTTAAGTCCAAAAACAAATAATACTGCTAGTTCTATAAGTTCTGCAAGTGATTTCATTAGAGTAATTTTTTAGTGATTAGGAACCTAATTAAGAAAGCAAGTATGGTAAGCCCCAATAAACCAAGTGTTATCTTGCCTGTGTATAACTGAATATTTTGCCACGTAGTAAGCTCTTTATCTATATAAATTGGCTTTTGTGTTTCGGTAATCTCAGAAGTATATTTTTCTTTCCAAGTGGCAAAAAGCCGTTGAGCTTCTTTCTCACAATTGACTGTTAATAGGCCATTATTACTTAATTTAACTTTAGGAATTTTTAAATATTTACCTTCCTTTTGTATTGGTACTGTAGCAGTTTTAGGATGTTGATTTTGATAGTCTTCAAAAGACTTTATTAATACTGGTTTACCATTAACACAGTCAATATAAGCTTGATACATTGAGCTATCTTTTTCAATAACAAAAACAGTATCTTTTACCTTTTCTATGGTTTTTGCATAGGTAGTTTTTTTTTCTTCTGGTAGTTTGCTTTTACACGATGTTAAAAGCAAACATCCCAGTAAGAAAAAAGAGAATATGACAGAGAAAAATTTTAGTGATTTCATACTTTTAATTTTAAATTCGGATATAACCTTTAATTTGAGATTGTTTTCTAGTTCGGTAACAAACTTCATAGCCTTCTCGGCTACCTTCATCGTTTGTATTACCTTCTATTGTTTTTAAATTTCCGTTCGATAAAACTTCTACTACAAAGCCTGTATGTCCTTGACCTTTTCCGTAATCCACTATAAAAATGTCTCCTGATTTAGGATTCTTAGTAAATTTCATTTTAGAATTTACTTCATTCCATTGGCGCAATACGCCAGCTGTTTTAATGAGCGGACTTGTAGTATTAAGTTGTTTTGCGGCTTCTTTTACAGACCAATAGACAAAAGCCATGCACCAAGAATAACCTTTACCAAGCCCAACACTTTTTAAATAACTTTCCACGGCTGCACCTGCGTTGCTATTGCGTGGAACTTCCTGTACGCCGTTTTGGCTTTGAGCGATTTTTAATGATAACTGGTTTAGGGTCATGGCTTTTGTATGATATATTTTGTTATATTATTAATTAAGCTGCAGCTACAGATCTAATTGCAGCAATACCTTCGTCTTTCATTGCCACGCATACCCAATGAATTTCAAAGCCTATTTCATGGCGTCTCATTGTTGGGTTATTTGCTTTATCCACTGCGTATCTTTCGGCCGTTCCTGGTGCTTTAGCTGTCATTGGAGCAAAGAAACATACAGAAGCTTCGTAGCCTGTAGTAGCACTGTCATAAGCTATTTTTTGACCAGCAGCTGTAAATTCTGGAGCGTAAACACTTTCGTAGATTTTGAAACCACAGAATTTTTCGGCAATTGCACCTTCTGTATGGTTTTGATATCTTGTGTTGAATGTTTCGTCTTGTTCTAACAAATCATCTACGTGATCTGAACATAAAACCAATACGCGACCTTTTTTTGGAACTCCTAGTTTGTCTAGTTTTTTCTTAAGAGTTCTAAGGTCTTTAGTAATTAGTCTTTTTCTACCAGTTCCATCATCAGGACCAGTGGTAACTAAAACAGGGGTTGTAGTTGTGTTTTCTTGTGGAGTTATAGAAAATAACGCGTGTTCTGCAGTTACGTCTTCCAATGTTTCACGATGCTGTACTTGTACATCATTTACCTTCTCATAAGGCAATGCGTAAAGTTCATTGGTGGTTACTTCTGTATTTTCAGTCTCATATTTATGTAATGAGATTTTTAGGTAGCCGTCTTCTCTTTCACTAGAGTCAATCGGATAAACGGTGTTATCTATTAATACTCTAGGAGCGGCTCCTCTAATTGGAATTTTAATAACATCATTACCCACCCATTGTGGTTTAGATGGTACAGCTTCTAGCCACGTGTTTTCGTGTCTAAAATTCTTAATAAGCTCTGTTACTGCAAGCTCATTCTTTAGTGTTAAATCTACTCTTTGTTTTGACATTGTGAATTATTTTTTAGCTGCATAAGCTGCGTTTAACTGTCTTACTTTTTCAGGGTTCGTCTGGATTAATGCATCTAATGCATTAGGATCTTTCTCTAGATAATCTTCTAAAGTCCAATTGGCTCTTGCAGATTCTGAATCGCCACCTCCATCAGGCGTTTCTTTAATTCCTGCAGATGCAGGCGTAACACCTTTCATAGTTGCTAATAAAGCTTCTGTATTAGCTGAATCATTAATATGCAAAGCGATAAAACTTTCTCTTTGTTCTGCATTAATTTTTTTATCTACTAAAATTGCTTTATCAATTACAGTTTCAGCAGCTTTACGCTTTTGTTCGGCTGTAATTGCCATATTTGCAGCAGCTGTGTCTGCTGTACTTTTCAACTCTTTAGCTTTTGCTAAAACTTGCTCTTCTGTAGCATCAGCCGACATTCCGAATGCGGCTCTTAATTGATTAATATCCATTGTATTATTTTCGTTTGAATTTTCTGGTGGAGTTTGTGCGGTTGGTTTTGGAATGTTAGGACATCCACAGGCGACCATCATTTCTACAACTGATTCGTTGTAGGGGATTTCTTCTTCTATTACGCTTGTTATCAAACCAAGTTTTAAAGCTTGGTCTGCATTCATCCAATAATTTTGCTTCCATTTAGATTCAATTTCAGATTCTTTTAAATTGAATTTTTTAGCGTATGCCTTTCTGTAATCGTCAGTAATGTTTTTTAGATTAGCAAGTTCTGCCTGTATTTCATCTTCGTTACCATCCAATGAAACCATAGGTTTATGGATCATAAATTGAGTGGCTTTATTAGCATCTACATTATCAAACTCACAAAGGATTCTAGTCCCAGCACTCGCAACGATAGAACCAGTGATGATTTTTAGATTAGGCAGTCTTTTTAATTCGGTAATTACATCAATAGCTTCGTAAACATTACCACCAGGAGTGGTGAGTAATAATTCTGAAGATGTCACACCTTTAGAAAGCGCATCATCAATTATAGAGCGAAGGGCATTTGCCATTTCGCCGTACCAAATTCGACCTGTAATATTGAGTTTTAAAAACTGATTAGAAGCGTTGGCTTCAATATTAAATTTGCCCTTCATTGTTTTGAATTACAAGGCAAATTTTCCACTGTTTTTTTTTTCTGAAAAATTGGCATCCCAAAACAGTACGTTTTACGGTCTGATTTAGTACGATTTGTGGTCTGATTTGGGATAAGAATTTTACTCGAAATTTTATTGCCTGCAATTTTGCTTCATTAAATGTTTCTATTAATGGCAAAAGAGCAAGAGAAAAATCTCGCATTTTTTTATTATACCAAAGAAAATATGGAAGCTAAAGACATAGCTACCAAATTAAAAGTGCGTCCAAATACTGTAGGTGATTGGATTAAAAAAGGAAATTGGAAAAAAATTAGAGATGCTAACATTAATCAGGTTGGTGAAAGACTTGACCGAATTCAACAAGTAATTGATGAACTATCTAATGAACGCCTTGAAATTATTAAAAGACAAAAGGAACTACCTGCATTAATTAGAGCTCTTGAAATAGAAATTAAAGAAATTCCTAATAAGAATATCACTACTCCTATGATAGAGGAAGTTGCAAATCTTAGAGCGGAATTAAAAAATTTAAAAAGGGATGCTGTTTATAACGACCAAGGTATAGCAATGTGGAATAAAACGCTTGCAAGCTTCCAAGCCGAAAACAAAACCACGCTCACCAAATACATAGAAATTATGGATAAAATCTTTGGAGACCTGAGAGCCAAAGACGAAGGTTTATATATGCAGACTTTAGATTTTCAACACGCACATATTTTAGAAGCATCAACAATATACTCTTAAAACCGTTCAAACACCGTTTAAATTCGATTTTAAGCCATTAAAAATAAAAAGTTGTAGTTAGTATGAAGCAAAAAGATAAAAGCGCCCTAGAGCGATATTTACAAAAATTAGAATTTGCAAGAAGTGCAGGTTCTGAATTTGCTTTTGAAACTAAAGAACAAAGAGCTGCAGCAATTGAAGCTTGTAAGAATGATCCTCGCAAAATGGTAGAGAGATATTTCCCACATTACGCTGACGCTCCGTGTGCCGATTTTCAAATTGAATGGGCGTGGATGGTGGCAAAAAACAAACGTTTTAGAGGCTTTGCTCAGTGGGGGCGTGCACTCGCAAAATCTGTTTGGAATAACATTTTTATTCCATTCTGGATTTGGTTACGTGAAGGACATTGTTATTTTGTTTTGATTGGTAATTCTAATGATAAAGCCAATCAGTTATTAGAAGATATAAGAGCTGAGTTTGAAGCAAATCCTAGAATTTTAGCAGATTTTGGCGAACAAAAAGTTTTAGGTTCTTGGGAGGATGGTTTCTTTCAAACTAAAGGAAACTTTATTGCTCAAGCTCTTGGTATGGGACAATCTGTAAGGGGTTTAAGAGTTAAAAACAAACGTCCTTCTTTAATCAATTGTGATGACTTAGAAACAAAAGACATCAACGCCAATCCTAAACGCCAAATTAAAATGGTGAACTGGATTGTTAGGGATCTAATTCCAACAATGGACGGTGAAGTGAAACGTTTCACTTATTCTAACAACCGTTTTGCACCAATAATGATACAAACAATGTTACAGGAACTTTACCCAAAATGGAAAGTTCACCAGGTGAATGCCTACGATCCTGTAACCTACGTGCCTACTTGGACTGGTAAGTATGATAATATGTATTTCCGATATGTAGAAGAAGATATTGGTCGATTAGCCGCTATGGCAGAATACAACAATACACCACACGTAGAAGGAACTGTATTTAAAGACGAGATGATAAACTGGGTTGATTTACCTAGAATTGACCATTTTGAATGCATTATAGGACATTGGGATATTGCATACGCAGGCAATGCTACAAGTGACTATAATTCCGTAACTGTAGAAGGGTTGAAACAAAGTAATTTTTATGTAATAGATATATTTTGCAAACAAACAAAAATGAAAGCTCCATTGAGATGGATGAGTAATTTCCAAAGTAAGCTACCAGCATCGGTAAAAATTAGATGGCAGTACGAATCACAGTTCTGGAATGATGAAGTACAAAGAACGATTGATGAAGTTCAAGAAGAAACTGGCGTTCGTTTAAATCTCGTAAAAGTTTCTATTAAAGGAAAAAAGATTGACAGAATAATGTCTTTAGTGCCATACTATCAAAATAACCGTATTCATTATAATAAAAAGATAAAATCTAATAACGATACTCAAATTGCTTTAGCGCAATTAAAAGGAATTGAACCGGGATATAATTGTCATGATGATTATCCTGATGGACACGAAGCCTGTACAAAAGAACTAGAAAAATATACCCCTGTTAGAAAAGGCAAAAATCTAATGGGAAAAATGAAACCTAAATACTCTTGGTAATGACATACTTAGAAGATAAAGACTTAAAAGCCTACACACAAGAAAGATTACTTAATGAAAGTGTAGCAGATTTTACTGAAGCTGTGCTTGAATTTGAAAAACATAGAATTGCAGAAGTTAAAGTAATGATTTCTAAATACTATGATGTAGAAAGTATTTTTAGTGAAACACAACCTATTAAACACCCTCATATTGTTAAGATTTTGGTAAAAATGGTAGGTTATGATATCAAAAAAAGAAACGCAGCTAGAAAAATAGGTTCTGATGTTGAAAAGGATTTAGAATGGGCTGAGAAAGAACTTGATAAAATGCATCGTGGTATTATAAAATTTGATGATTTACCAAAAAAAGCGATTGATTCTAGTTCTGGAAGTGCAGCATCTAAAATGCTTTATGGAAATTTAAAAAACCCTAATTTTTATATCTAATGAATACATTTAAACAACGTTTAAAAGGTAATAAAATATATCGTATTGCTGAAGCTTTCTTTTTGGGTAACGCAAATTATACAGCTAAATTCTTTACTTGCTGCAGGAAAACGTAGTAACACATCTATGCCTTCTAGTATGCTACATCATACCGCTACAATGATGCGTGTAGAAGATTTAAACTCGTGGAAAACAGCGTTAATGTTAGCCACTGATCCTGATAACCAAGATAAACAAAATTTGAAAGCCTTGTATGACAATATGAAGCTTGACAACCATCTTGGTTCTGTATTAGAAACTAGAATTGCTAAAACTCAACAATCACCGTTCAAATTATCTCATAAAACTAGCAAAGAACGAAACGAAGATGCAGAAACATTATTTAAAACGCTTTGGTTTCAAGAATTTATTAAACTGGTTTTAGAATCAAAGTTTGAAGGGACTAAACTTATTGAACTCTTCCAAACCGATGAAGAAGGTAAGCTCTCTGAAATTACAGAAATTCCACAATCCCACTTCAATCCTAAAAAAGGTATCGTTTTAAAAGAACCAGGGCAACCAACTGGTACAGATTATAAAAATGGTCCTCTATCTAATTTTTACATTCAGATTGGTAAAGATTATAAAGATTTAGGAACGTTCGCTTTAATAGCTCCTATTATTTTAGCTAAAAAATTAGGATTAGGCTCTTGGTTAGATTTTATAGAAAAATACGGTGTACCGCCTTTATTTGTTACTACAGACCGTGAAGATGATGATAGATTACTTGAGCTTTTTGAAATGGCGACTAATTTCAAAGCAAATAACTTCATGATTGGTCGTGGAAACGAAAAATTTGAAATTCCAAGCATTACATCTACCAACTCACAAGAAGCTTTTGATGGTTTAATAAAACGTGCAGATAACGAAATTTCAAAGCGTTTTTTAGGCGGTACCGGGTTAACAGATGAAAAGGGTTTTGTAGGTTCTGTAGAAATTCAGTTTGAATTTGCGCAATTTAGATTTACTTCAGATAAACTATTAGTTTCTTATGTCGTTAATGAAAAGCTAATTCCGCTTTTAGTTAAGCTTTCACCAGTTTATTCATTCCTTAAAGATTATCGCTTTGAATGGGACGATGAAGACGAAATGACGGTTGATAAATTGCTGAAAATTGTAGAAAAACTAGGCATTTATTTTGACTTCGACCCAGAGCAAATTGAGCAAATCACTGGTTTAAAAATTCTAGGCGTAAAAAGCACTACACCTGCAGAACCAACTTCACCAGCTTCAAAAAAAAAGCCGTGACGTAAATGCGTTTTTGCAAAACAGAAAGATTTTTAGAGAAATAGAAGCCAGTTATTTGCAAAATGATTGTGATTGTGACGAGTGTAGTAGTACTAGATTAGAATATTACAATGCAATCAGTTTAGAGCCATACAATAAGCTTATTGAAAAAATAACTAAAGATTTACACGATGGTACTCTAGAACCAAGCGATTTGAACGCTGATTTAATAAAACAGATCTATACTGATTTATCTGAAGGAACTAAAAAAACCTTCGGGAATAAATGGGAAAAACTAGATGTAAAAGAACCTAATTCTTTAATTCAAAAATTCAAGAAAAATCTTTGGCAATTTTCTAGTGCCAAAACATTAGCAGAACTCGAAAAAATGAATAGTTTACTTTTAGATAAAGGTAAAATTAGAACGTTTGATGAGTTTAAAAAATTGGTTCAAAAAGAAAACGTAAACTTTAATTCTAATTATCTACGTGCTGAATTTGAAACCGCCAAACGTGGCTCTGAAATGGCTTGGAAATGGAAAGATTACGTAAAGAATGCAGACTTATTTCCAAATTTAGAATATAGAACCGTTGGCGATGAGCGAGTGCGCCCAGAACACGCCACACTTTCTGGAGTTGTAAAACCAATTACTGACGGTTTTTGGCGTACGTTTTATCCTCCTAATGGTTGGCGTTGCCGTTGTTATGTAGTACAAACCGCTGCTAATGTAACACCGTTAACGTCATCAATTGCTTGTGCGTACACATAACGATTTGATTTAAAGAA